>Ga0073934_10003400_pt1 | contig 29434 bp, 26 predicted proteins | sample LarsenN4metaG_FD_76834 | JGI IMG/M metagenome (GOLD analysis project Ga0073934, IMG submission 76834) | Hot spring sediment bacterial and archeal communities from British Columbia, Canada, to study Microbial Dark Matter (Phase II) - Larsen... ... | reverse complement strand
TTCCCCCTCTTCCCCCTCTTCCCCCTCTTCCCCCTCCTCCCCCTCTTCCCCCTCTTCCCCCTCTTCCCCCTCTTCCCCCTCTTCCCCCTCCTCCCCGTCTCCCCACACTCCCCTTGTCAGGACCGGGTGACGGGGTGACGATGTGACATCTGTCACTGATTTTTGTCGTTCTGCTCACAGGCTCTTATCGATGCCGATCGTCTTGGCGTTTGATGGTTATCACAGGCTCTGAGTAAGTCCGATCGCTTCTTTTTTTGATATATATCACTTATTTTATTAATCAAAATCACGTATTTTAGTAAGCAATATCACTGATTTTATGTGAGCTATATCGTTGACTGGAATATCCCTCTATTCCAGAGTGATTATTAGTTTGGCTAAATTTATGGACATAAATTGTAGCTCACAGCACAAAATCAGTATGGCTAAACTTTTTTTTCAGATATATCGCTACGGATATATAGACAATAAAAATTCTCAAGATTTGCAAAATATTTTGTTACAAGAATCTGTTACTCAAGAAGAAAAAATCTACGTTGATCGCATTTTATACGCAGTCCGTCAGGGTTGGGTAAGAATTGTCAAAAATTTTTAGTTATATATATATATAACTAAAAAAATATTAAAAAATTTGTATATAGATTGAAACTGCTACTTAATTAACTGGCAGAGCAATTGCAATTAGATAGAGAAGAGTATAGCTCAAAATTTTTACAGAAGCTAGGTTAGGCATTCTGGTTGGTAGCCATTTCGCCATTTAAATATTTATTTCTCACTAAAGTGAGATAAACCTGTCCCCACGGGAGAGCGCGGTTGACAGCGGGAACCTGCTATAACTCAGAGAAAAGCCCTAAACCGCACTTGAGGACGGATGGCACGATAGCCACCTCTCGCCTGACGCGATTTCGGGATTGTCACTATAGCGAACTAAAGATGACCGAAGAATTAAAGCACATTGCCGCTTGGGTTCGAGAACGATTTCCTGAAGGGTATCTCCTGACGTGGTTGCTGACGCAACCGGGATTATGGTGGTGCGATGGGGAGGTGTATCAGGCGGCGCTGCTGAAAGATGGCGATCGCCTCAAATCCCAAATCCAGAAAAACGAAAGCAGTTTCCTCCTCGATGGCATCACCGACAAATTAACCCAAGATGAAAACTGGGAAGCCGTCGCCGCCAGTCTGACCAGAATTTTCGAGGTTTACCAAGAAGAGCTGGCCATATTGCAGGAGCAGCGCCGCCAGCGGGAAGCTAGGCTGCGCCAAGCCTTGCCCAAATCATGGGGGGCATCACCCACCGCGATCGAAGATTCCCTCCCCACTGGTGATACCCTGACTGGTCATCAACCAATCAATTAACCAGTAACTGTCATTTGTTATTTGTCATTTGTCATTTGTCATTTGTCATTTGAGCCAAGTCGAAGCCAAGGACTTTTGACCAAGGACAAATGACAAATTGTCAATTCTCGGCTTGCCCCCGTCTGTGTGAGCCGATAAACCCGCGATCCCCAAGGCTCAGAGAAATATTAATAAAATCTTAAGATTGCTAGAGAGATTGTAACAAAATGTTAATGTGAAAGTGAGATTCCCAGTGGTTACCGATTTCGCTCTTATCCACCAGAAGGTCCCAATCATGGCTCAAATCCTAGACCCCATCCCAACAAATTGCTCCCATCATATTCTCTGCTGCTACGCGAACACCACCAGTAAGATGCAGATTGCCCGGATCGCCAATATTGACAACTGGTATTTCGAGCGAGTGGTGTTTCCTGGCCAACGGCTGGTGTTTGAAGCACCCCCAGAGGCGATCTTGGAAATCCACAAGGGATCGATCGCCAGCGCGATCGTGGCCGATCGCATCCCCTGTGTCAGCCTCCAGGTGCAAGAAGCACCCCCACCCAACTCCAAAGAACTAATCCTCTGTTAGCGACACCCAAGGCCAAACCACCAATTTTGCCCCCGCCGTAGCGGTTGCTGGTCATGGGGAATATATCGTAGGTGAAGAACCCCTCCCCCCGTGATATATTCCCCATGACGGCGTAGCGGAAAGAGAGCTTTTCACATGGGGAAAAAATTACAAGCCCTGATTTTTGACGTTGATGGCACCCTAGCAGATACAGAACGAGACGGACACCGGGTGGCCTTCAACCGTGCATTTGCGGAAGCCGGTTTAAACTGGTCTTGGACGGTGGAACTATACGGAAAACTGCTCACAGTGGCTGGAGGCAAAGAACGAATCCGGTATTACCTGCAAAATTACTTACCAGATTTTGAGCTACCACCAGACGCCAGCGGCTGGATCGCCGGTTTACACGCGGCCAAAACCCAACATTATCAACAACTGCTCTCAGAAGGTGCCATTCCCCTGCGTCCGGGAGTCAGGCGGTTGCTAGAAGAAGCCAGGGACCAGGGAGTGCGCTTGGCCATAGCTACCACCACTGCACCGGATAACGCCGAAACCCTCCTGAAAGCAGCGATCGCCCCCGAAGCCGTATCCTGGTTTGAAGTCATCGCCGCCGGTGACATCGTACCCGCCAAAAAACCCGACCCGGCCATTTATCATTACGCTCTCAAAGCTCTAGACCTATACCCCGAAGAATGCCTAGCCTTTGAAGATTCCCATCAAGGCGTACTGGCGGCCACCCGATCGAACCTCAAAACCATCATCACCTTCAACGACTACACCCGCCAGCATGACTTTAACGGTGCGGCCCTCGTATTAGACCATCTCGGCGAACCAGACCAACCCTTTACCGTCATCGCCGGAGATGCAGGTGACGCTACCCACTTCCACCTAGAATTAGCCCGTAATATTATTGGCTAATGTTCTCCAAAGTTCATAGCACCCTCCTTCAGCCCTCTTCAAAGTAGCCCAACTACGAACAAAGAGGGCTAAAGCCCAACTACAAACCTTGAGGGCTAAAGCCCAACTACAAACCTTGAGGGCTAAAGCCTAACTACAAACTACCGGATAAATTTATTCATAGTTTTGATGCTCCAATAGATAAACCGAAACCGCCAATGAAGACAAATTATACCCAAAGTTTGACCGCCTTAATCACCGGCGTTATTACATCATTAATCATCCTCATTAGTCTCAGCTCATTCGTCATCATCAATCCCGGAGAAGCCGGAGTAATCAGCGTTTTGGGGAAAGCTCGAGACGGGGTAATCTTAGAAGGAATTCACATCAAACCGCCTCTGATTTCCAAAGTAGATGTGTATGATGTCACCGTGCAAAAATTTGAAGTACCCGCCCAAAGTTCTACCAAAGACTTACAAGAGCTAACCGCCCGGTTTGCCATCAACTTCCGCCTCGACCCCGCCCAAGTAGTCTTAATTAGGAGAACCCAAGGCACCTTAGAAAACATAGTTTCCAAAATTATTGCCCCCCAAACCCAAGAATCATTTAAAATTGCCGCCGCTCTGCGCACTGCGGAAGAATCCATCACCCAGCGAAATCAGCTCAAAAATGATTTCGATAATGCTTTAAGCGAACGATTAGCTAAATACGGGATTATCATCCTCGATACCAGCGTAGTTGATTTGAACTTTTCCACCGAATTTGCCCGCGCTGTAGAAGATAAACAAATTGCCGAACAGCGAGCCCAGCGAGCGGTGTATATTGCCAAAGAAGCGGAGCAAGAAGCCCAAGCAGAAATCAATCGCGCTAAGGGGAAAGCGGAGGCGCAAAAACTGCTCGCCGAAACCCTGAAAGCTCAGGGTGGTGAGTTGGTATTGCTGAAAGAAGCGATTCAATCTTGGCGCGAAGGTGGCGCCCAAGTGCCCCAAGTCCTAGTGATGGGGGATAAGTCTGGGATGTTACCCTTTATCTTGAACTTAGATAAGGGGATGGCGAAACAGTAACCGATTTCACCCCAGAAACCGGGTTTCTGGCGTCGAGTTTCCGTCTGAGTACGAGAAACTGCGTTGAGAAACCCGGTTTCTTTACCCCTGCGCTTGCCCCGCCCAATAGGAGGAAATGTTTATGCCAATCACCATCCAGGAAATTTACACTCAAGTTGTCTCTAAGCTGTCACCAACAGAGCGGTTACAGTTAGCATCTCTAATTCTTAATGATTTGGTGCAGGAAAATGAGCCGGTTGTTGATTACAGTGATACATGGACAGCGCAAGATATAATAGACTTATCTAGTTTTTCTCTGCAATACGCCGCCACAGTTTATTCAGAAAGGGAGGAATTTGAGTGACCTTTAATCCAGGTGATTTAGTTACAGTTGATTTTCCTGGTGTCACAGGTATCAAACGTCGTCCCGCTGTCGTGTTGTCTTCAGCAACATATCATGCCAATCGTCCCGATGTTATCATCGGGCTAATTACGACTCGGAGGACTGAATTAGGAGTAACAGATTATGTGCTTCAGGATTGGGAAGCAGCCGGTTTACGGGTGGCGTCTATTTTTAGGAGTTTTATTGTGACATTACCTCCCGCTGCTAATCTGATTTATATTGGGCAGCTATCAGAGACGGATTGGCAAGGAGTGCGGGATTGTGTCAAGATCGCTCTTGCGGATATGAACGATTTGTAGTCTATCTATAGTTAGTAGTAGGGTGGGCTAAGAATCTCGCTTTTTGCTGGTTAAAAGGCGATCGCTCTTGTTGGCTGTTAGTTGGGGTAGTTTCACCCCAGAAACCGGGTTTCTGGCATCGAGTTTCCGTATGACTACGAGAAACTGCGTTGAGAAACCCGGTTTCTTTGCCCCGGTTTCTGTCTCCAGAAGATTAATTATCGGGTTTTAATTGAGTAAACAGGTTTTCCCAGTTGTTAGGGCCGAAATATTCGGTTTCTTTGACTTCAAAGGTGCGGTTCATGGCGGTGGGTGATTCTAAGGCGGCGATACAGAGTTGGGCGATGTCCTCGCGGCTGACTTTCCCGGTGATGTTGTCCCCTTGGTCAAAGAATAAGGCTTTACCGCCCGGTTCTTCGGTGAGGGCGCAGGGACGGATAATGGTGTAGGGTAAACCGCTGGCGCGGATGGCGTTTTCGCCGCGCAGTTTCCAGGTGAGAATGCCTCCGAGTTGGTCGTTGAGTTTGACGATCGGGATTTGGTCTTGGGGGTTATTTCCGGGACGACCGGGACGGGTGACGGCGGCGGAACTTACTTGGATAAACTGGGGTAATTTCTTGCCCCCATAGGCTTTGATAGATTCGATTTGCAGTTGAAAAATGCCCGGTTTGAAGTTGGGGTTAAGCTGGCCGTCATATTCAAATTTACTCAGCATAATTTGGAATGAGTAAATTTGACTGGGGTCTAGGGGTGGGGCGTTGGGGACGGTTTTGGCACGAAATACGGGAACGAATTCAGAAAAGGGAATGCGCACGGTAAAGGGGATGTTATAGGCGGTATCGAAGGAGTAGGAGTAACCGATACCATCCCATTTGGGGTCTGTGCGGATGAAGAATTTGTAGCGGTTGCCATCGCCTTTGATGCGCAAGTCAATGCCAGTATAATCGGCGAGGTTGAAGGGGGGGGCGAAGTTGCGCGATCGTACCGACGCAAAACCCCCAGAGTTGGCAGTAGAGACATTCCCGGAGAAAAAAGCCGTCCCATTCACCAACCGGAGATTACTTTCGCTGACCCCACCCATCACCACATCATCCAACGCGCCCCAGTTTGCCTGCATTTCGCGAGTTGGTTGTGTGAAATCGCATAAAGTTTTTTCTGTGGCGGCGGTGGTGACAGCAGTTACCAGGTTTTTCACGCCGATATATTCCACCATTTCCGGGGTGTCGATGACTTCCGGGAGGTAAAATTTGATGCCTTGGTAGTATTTTTCCCGTTGCGGGGTGTCGCCTTCTTGGGGTTGGACCCGACTACCAATACAGCAAATCACCGCTTTGAGGTCATTAGTGACTGGGGGGGTGAGAGTTTGCGGGATGGTAATGTCGCCATCGATAAGCTGCACGTCTGGACCGAGGATGGGTCGGGTTTTGTCCAAGTCGCGCACGAGACTGCGCACGTCATAACCCCGCTGTTGCAGTAGTTTTACCACCCGTTTCCCCACACCGCCAGTAGCACCAACCACCAACACTGTGCCTTTAGTGCGTTTGGCGGTTTTTTCTGGTTGCTTTTGGGGACCGGGAATGCTGATGGTGTCGAAGCTGCCAAGAAACGGGATCGTGCGGAAGAAGGCGAGGGTACGGAACAATCTGCCCAGATCCCATTTTGAACTGTTTGGACTGACCATCATGGTTTGTAGTTGTGGTTGTGTCGTGAGCGGGGACGCCCACAATACTATTTTTGCCACATTTTTTTAAGAAGGTGGGGGAGCTGGCTTGATTTTCCTGCCCAGTTGTAGGATATTAGGCAGTAGTTGAATTTTATTTGCGCACGCTGGTTGCACCAATGACGATTACCAAGGCGTTTGCAATTCTGTCGCCGGTTCCCGAAGTCCACCTGCTCTCCGGTTTGGAAACCTGCGACCTCCAGGGTCAGGTTGCCTTCGGCAGCAATGCCTGGGAGTTGTTTCGCCAAGTGGATGAAATGAGAAGGGGCCAAGAAGTGGAGGTATTCATATACCCGACGATGGCTGATTCCCAGAAACCTCTCCAGATGAAGGCTACATGGCACGCTTTATATGTATGCCACATTCTTTCCCGTCGGGGGCGGTATCCGGGGGATAAGCGGTTTCGCCCCGAGTCTGCTGTCCACGATAAACCGGATTGGGCAATTTTTTGGGAAATTTGCGAACTGACGCAATTACCGGAAGCGGAACAAATCCCCCTAGGGGATTTTCGCGGTTGGGATAAAAAAACTGATTATGCTCTGCGATCGGTTCCCACCGTTCCGGTGTTGGTCAAGTATCCGTTGTCATCGGGGAAAAGTTTAATTTGAGAAAAGAGATGTAAATCTCAAATCTACAATCTACAATCTAGGTGCATCCTGCTCTAAGATAGCGGCGTCTAGGTTGTTGTTCGCTTGGAGTAAAATCCCGGCGGCGGCTCGGTGTTGGTTTTTCAGCCACCAAGCGGCGGCGGTGAGCCCAGTCATAGCCTGGAAGATGTAGAATTTGGCGGCGGGGGAAAGTTGGGAGATGGCATCGCTCTGGTGGAGATAGGCGATCGCCTTTGCCCGAATTTCCTCCCCTTGCTGCACTTGTGCCCCCTTCCCTGCTAATTCCGGTCCCCTAGTTCCGGCAAAATCGGCAATTTCGGGAGCATCCCCTGACGGCGGTGTTTTCAGCATATGGGTTTTCAACTGAATTAACTGGCTAGCAGAAGCTACTATCACTCTTGCCATTAATTCCAAACAGGGGTGCAATTTGTCGATAACTTTTAAAACATCGCTCAATTCCACATAATTCATCTCCACAAATAAAGTCGCCTCGGCATTAAAAGCCTGTAACGGATTAATTCTGAGGGTTTTTATCGGCAGACTTTTGATTTGTCGTTCGGCTTGCTGCCATAGCAGCTCCGGTAATTGAGTTAAACCCCTTAATTCGGGGTCTAACAACCATTTTTTTACCAATTCCAGCACATCTTCTACCTTGACCAAGTGGATATAACTATCCAAATAAGTGCCCACAGTGCCGGGGTTTTTTAAAGGCAGTTTTTTAATCTCAAGTTTTTGCAGTAGATGCTTTAAGTGGGCAGAGTCGTACATGGTTTTAGTTGGACTGGTAGCAGTGCGGGAAAATCAACTAGAGGCACTGGTATAGAAGCGGAGGGCAAACCGCCAAAAAGCCATTGATGCCAGCAGCAGTCCTGCAGCCAAAACACCAGCCGCAGCGACTGAGATAACCTCAACCCGACCCAGTATCGCCTCAGCGGGGATGGTGGTGAGGAAGGCTACGGGGACAACAAAGGTGAAGAAAAACCGGTAAGCGACGGGATATGCAGCCATCGGATAGCGTCCGGCTTCGAGTAAACCGCGCAAAACTTCGGTGACGTTGTAAATTTTGACGAACCAGATGCTGGTAGCACCGAGCATAAACCAAAGGCTGTAAAGGCTAATGGAGCCAAAGAGCAAAGGTAAGATGCTGTGGAGGTAGGCGGTGGGGGGTAAACCCAGTTTGGTGCCTGCGTAGGTGATAATCATCATACCAAAGAGCAGGTCTGGCAATCCCCAGAGGGAGATGGTGCGGGTGGATAGCCAAAATTGGGAGCTGATGGGTTTGAGGAGTACGAAGTCTAGGGTGCCTTGCTGTACTTGGGTAACGATGCGGTTGAGGTTGGGGACGAGACAGGTGGTGGAAAACCCTTGTAGGAGGGTGAAGGTGCCAAGGACGGTGAGGGCCTCTTCCCACCGCCAACCGGCGAAGGTGTAGCCGGTACGATAAAAGAGGAATAGTCCGAAGATGCTACCGCTGAGGTTGCCGAGGCTGGTGATGGCGGCGATCGCGAAGTTGAGCCGGTATTCCATCTCGGCGGCGATCGCTGCCCCCCAAAACAATTTCAATAACCGCCAGTATTGCTGAACCACCATATCCTTAATTTTCCTTTCTCCCTTAACGCTATCATATAAACCATCCTCACCACTAGCTGTGTTGGGGTTCGTCTGTTCTAGACGGAGGCATTAATGCTACGTAGTATCACCATCAAGAATTATCGCTGCTTTGAGAGTTTTCACGTTGATGGCTTAGCGCCAATCAACTTGATAGCTGGTGCCAATAATAGCGGCAAAACCAGCTTGTTAGAATCCGTTTATTTGGTAGGCAATCAATTACAGCCAGCTAGTCTATTTGATGTCATGTCCCACCGCCGGGAAATAGTCGATCGGCCTGTTTTTTCTGAAGTAAACCCGGAAAACACCAGAGTTTGGTCGCTGAGAAAAGAAATAGCCATAAAGCAGCTATTTTTTGGTCATCATCTAGATTATAACCAGAAAATTTCTATTGCATCCGAGTCAACAACCATAGAATCGCCTCTATTATTTCACATTTCCCTCCGCCCCGCCCAAAACCAGATATCGGTAGGGCCAAATTGGGACAAGCACCATATCAATATGGATATGGTAGTTGATTATGGCAGTCATGGCAACACCGCCGTGGGTCAATGGTCAACTCCTGTCATCGATGATGGTTACATCGGCGCTCAGCTAGTTTCACAGCTTCCCATAGCTGCTCCATCCCAACCGCAAAATCAGGCATTTTTTTTGACCCCACGCCGACCAGATTTTTATGAAATGGCCAGTCAGTTATGGCCAAAAATCACTTTAACCGATAAAGAGGCAATTGTTATCGAAGCGCTGCAAATTATCGAGCCAGATTTACAAGGTATAAACTTTACCATCAATACCAGATTGACATCCCACGGTTTGGTTAAGCTGGGCCGGCAAAAAGAACCGATTCCTCTAGGCACTATGGGTGGAGGTATTGGGCAGATTCTGAATTTAATTTCTGCTGCTGTTGTCCTAGAGAATGGCATATTGCTGATTGATGAAATTGATACGGGATTGCATTATCAAGTTCAAGCCGATATGTGGATTTTGCTTTTAAAAATCGCCAATCAGCTCAAATTGCAAATTTTTGCTACCACCCATAGCTATGATTGCATTGCAGCTTTTTCTGAAGCATTGCATAAATCTGGGAATAGCTCACAGGGAAAATTATTTCGCTTAGATTGGCGCGGCGAGCAGGTGCGAGCTATTGAATATCCTGCCGATTATCTAGGAGTTGCCGTTCGCCAAGATATTGAGGTACGCTGATGCCCAAACAATCCAAGCCTCAGCAGCTATTAGTTGAAGGCAAAAATGACCAACACGTGATTTGGGGATTGTGCCAGCAATATCAACTCCCAGAGTTATTTGATGTAGCGGTAGCATCAGAAAAAAGTACAGAAGGAATTGAGGCTCTTTTATCTGGGTTGCCAGCTAAACTAAAGGAAGCTAATTTACAGACATTGGGAATTGTGGTTGACGCTGATGATGATTTGGCAGCGCGATGGCAATCTCTTACAGATAAGCTCAGGGAGAGTGGCTACCAGGATATTCCCCCAATTCCACCACCAGAAGGCTGGGTTTACCAGCCGAACGACCCATATTTACCCAGAGTGGGAGTTTGGATAATGCCAAACAATCAATTACCGGGAATGCTAGAGGATTTTGTTGCCGCTCTTATCCCTGCTGATGATGCCTTGAAGGCAAAAGCAGAGGCAATTTTGACTGAAATTGAACAGGAGGAATTGAACCGATATACATTAACTCACCGTCCTAAAGTCCTGATTCACACCTGGTTGGCTTGGCAGAAAAAACCAGGAATGCCAATGGGACAAGCAATAACGGCGCGAGTATTGGATGATGGCTCAGAAATAGCCATAGCCTTTGTGGAATGGTTAAAACGCTTGTTTAATCTATAGTGATTATGCCAACCAAGGGATTTCACCCGTTCTGTAGGGGCAATTAATAAATTGCCCCTACCCAATCTCATAGCGTAATTTCTCAACTAGAAACAGCTAACCGCCATGACACCTCGGTGGATTCCGTGTCTCTGTGGTGAAATTCAACCACAAAGACACTAAATAACCCAAAAATTGTATTTTAATTCAGCACATCTGCCTGATTAATTTCTTTTAGAGGCACCTCCTCCCCCAGCCATTTAAAAAATCCCTGATTTACTGATTCAATTGGAATTTCAGCAATCAAGTTAGTCCAGGACACATATTGGTGAATTACTTTCTCGATTTCTTCTCGATAACCCGCCTGAGTTTTAATTAGTAACACTGTTTCTGGTTCCTCTACGAGTTTGCCTTCCCAGCGGTAAGCGCAACTGATAGGAAACCAGTTAGTGCAGGCGGCCAGATTCTGTTCCAGCAATTCCCGACTGATTTTCCTGGCTTCTTCGGCTGTATTCAGAGTCACGTAGTATATTTTCATGGTAAAAATTCCCTCGCCTATGGGATAATGTGATTATATCCCATACCCTATGCTCCCATACCAGAATAATGCCGCAAACCGCGCCGCCATAGCCAGCGGTTACAGACGAAAATTATAGCACTCCAAATGAACATGACGAGTAAACCCCGTCCCACATTTTCTGGGAGTCCGACTAACAAGGCGGCGGGAAAGTGAATGAAGTAGGGAAATGGCGTCCACATAATGATTTCGCGCACGCGATCGGGGAATACTTCTAAGGGAGCAACCATCCCGGAGAGGAAGAGATAGAGCAGAAACCAAAACTGCTCGATCGCGGTGGCGCGTTCCATCCAAAAACTGAACATGGCAAAGGTGTATTGAATCAAAAATCGGAGAAAAAATCCTAATATTGCCACGAATAAAGCTAGCAAAAAGTTCGGCAAACTGGGAAACCATGCGGCTTCAGGATAGAGGGTGAAAAATAATAGAACTAATCCGATAATAAAGGGAATGCGGGCGCCCCGTTCGGCGGTATGTGAAAGGAGATGATGCCAACCTGGGTCTAAAGGTTGGAGGAGTTTGGGCGATAGTTTGCCTTCTACTACTTCTTTCTCGAATTCCCAAATCACCCAAACTACATTGAGCTGGCGGACGAAAAAGACGGCGATAAAATAGCGGGCAAAGTCGATGGAGCTGAGGCCAAATTCTCCACTGCTGGCGGCTTGAGTCCAGATGCCCATCAGGATGATGGGGAGGGAACCGGACAAAACCCAGAATATGAGTTCGGCTCGGTATTCTACCATGTAGGCGTAGTAAACGCTGAGGAGGGTTGTGATGATTCTGAAAAAGCGCATACCCTGTTACCCTACCTTTGGGGAAAAATCGGAGGATCCGGTTTGAAAAACGCGCCCGATGATTTCTTCTACGGGGGGGTCGGTGATGGTGAGGTCGAGGATGTCCAAATCGGCGATAATTTTGCCGATCGCCCCGGTCAGCTGGGAGCGCCGGACGAGAAACCGCACCGACTGACCATTTACCGATTCTACTTCACCATAGGCACGGAAAAAATCCGGCTGATTGATTTTGTCTGGAGACAAAGGATGAGCCAGTTCTACTTGGACCTCACGATAGGGAGCAAACCGCTCGATTAAACTATCGAGATTGCCATCATAAATGAGCTGTCCTTGGTGGATGACAATCACCCGATCGCACAACTCCGTAATATCCGCCATATAATGACTCGTCAGCAAAATTGTTGCCCCCGTGCGGCGGTTATACTCCCGCAGAAACTCCCGCACTGCTACCTGAGCATTCACATCTAAACCCAAAGTCGGCTCATCCAAAAATAGCACCTGGGGCTCATGGAGCAAAGCCGCCATCAACTCCGCTTTCATCCGCTCCCCCAAAGACAATTTCCGCACCGGTTGATTCAGCTTTCCTTGCAAAGATAGCATTTCCGTCAATTCCCCGATGCGGCGACGGCTCTCGGCTTCCGGGATATTATACACCGCCGCATTAATCTTGAGGGAATCAGCCGCAGGTAAATCCCAAATCAACTGCTGTTTTTGCCCCATCACCAAAGTGATTTTGTGCAAAAAAGCCTCTTGGCGGCGATAAGGGATATGGCCCGCCACTTCCACTTTACCCCCGGAAGGGTGAATCAAACCCGTGAGCATTTTCAGAGTGGTAGTTTTCCCGGCGCCGTTGGGACCCAAAAATCCCACCACCTCTCCCGGTTCAATGTGGAAGGAGACCCCCTTAACGGCTTCAATTATCGTGTAGGTGCGCCGCAGGAAATGGCGGAGCGTCCCTTGCCATCCCGGCTCTTTGATGGCGACAGGGTAAACTTTCTGGAGATTTTCGGCTTGGACTGCGAACATAAATTTATCAGCTTTTAATTTATATTAGTTCTGCTTGCCGTAGGGGTCAATCCCCCGGCAAAATATTAGGATGTGCTATGCCAAATATTTTCTAAGTATTTGAATTTTTCCATTAATTCCTTCAGCCGCAATTACTTTGTCAATCAGCTTCTCCCTATCCATAGAACGAATATCAGCGATGCGTTCTTCCCCAAATTTTATTTGGTCATTAGCTAAATGGCGAATTTTTTTTAAGTATTTATCCTTATACAGGATAATAGAATCCGGCGTGCTATTGCATATCTCAGTGACTGTCGTATCAATCATACTCCAGTAGGAATTCCCACTTGATCCAGATGGTATGGTTTTCCCTATATTCCACAGGGGGTACATATCTAGGGATATCCCGCGTTCTAAAGCAGTCTTTAGCATTAATTCTATATGAGCAAATGAAATTAAAGTTACATTATATGTAATTGCTTCCTGATAGAGCCTACTTTTATCCCCAGGAAATTGAGTATGGGGAGCCACAATAAAAGCATAATCTGCCTTTTCTGGCTCGCGCCACTTATGAAGTGCTTCGATTTTGTAATCTTTAGGATTGAGCGCCGTCCTACTCAATCTAAATGCCTTAACATCGCCTACTGCTTTAGATCGCGCCCCTTCTCCTGTAATTTCTAGCCAAATATCCGCCCGGTCAATTGTGGTTTCTATAACATCAGACCGAAATCCCATTTTCTTGAAAGATTCAGACACGAGAAGTTCGCAGTATTTGGCATACAGTTTTTCTTCGGCGGAATCGTGGTCGTACATTTCGGGAATTACTCCCGCAGATTCCAGGCGTTTTTGGATTACAGATGGCTCCCAAGGACTGAGCCGATCGCGCAAGCTATCCAGCTTATTCTTGCTCAATTCTTCGTCTCGACAAATTTCGGCCACTATCTGCCATATATTTTCATCATCCACATTCGCACCTCACAGCATCTTACGGCTTGTCAGTTGGAAATCTGGGAGCAGATTTCGGGTAAATTCGTAACATTCTTTAATCATATAAACGATTTCTGCCCTGCTGTCAAGCCCTCTCAGGCATAAAGCAGTGCGGTGGACGAACAATGCCATACCGATGTCGGCATTATCCCAGCCGTCCGCTGCTAAACTGGCCGATAAATTAGCCACCTGCCTTTCTATAAACAGAGAATCTGGTTTTGGGTAATCCCCAATTTGCTTAGCAGCAACGATGACACAAGAAGCATTAATCGCACCTTTGGCCATACCACGAGGGCGAGCTTTCCTTTCTATACAAAATGGCCAAGCAGTTACCATGTGAAATCCTGCTCCCAGGATAGCGGAAAAAATTGTGATCCAGCCTTCCAGGGTGCTGTGAGTGAATATCAAGCTGAGGATGCCGTCTGGTTTTAATAACCTGTAACCTTCAGCCAAAGCTGCTTGCAGCTCATTACGATAAAAAGACATCGCCGCCTCAGAACTGCCTTGGCGTTTAGTAGAGGCAACTATTTCTGATGCCGTAGGTGAGGCAGGAGCCTGAAAATCTTCGGGGAATATATGCTGTAAACCTAACCGTTTCCAAGTGTAGATACAGTCAGCTAAGAGGGAATAGTAAAGGTTATCAGCATAAGGTGGGTCTGTGACAATAGCATCGACACAAGCATCAGGTAAATCAATCTGAGTAGCAGTCCCAGAAATTACCACAGGCACTTGGGCAAATTTGGGGATATTCGAGACTGCTTGCACGATTCTTTTTAACTTATCCCACAGATTTGCCGGACCAATGCCGAGGGGATTGATTTCCACAAAATTCCACTGCATCGGTAAACCCGGCCCCGCGAGCGATCGTCCCACTTGCTCATTAGTCGGTAGCCACACGCTCAAACCACAATTCCAATCTACCAACTGGTCTATCAGTCCCGATAAACAGGCAGTAACCGCTTGAGCAGCATCAGAATTAACCCTAGTAGATATCTGATGATAAACAGTTCTCAACCCCCGCAGTAACCGTAACAGTACCAATAACTGACGAGGTGCAAACAATGAGCTGTGTTTTGTCATCCCATAGAGGGTGGGATTGGTAATTCCCGACCATTTGGGCAACTCAATCTCTGGCAGTTCCTCTTCCAGCAAAGATAGCTCAGCAGCAATTAAGTTTTGAATCGGTAATTTATCCCCTTCATAGGCAACGTATTGTTTGCCAGCTTTGGTGACTAGACAGCAAGCCACCGGCAATATAGTCTCAGGTTTGTGATGCTGACGTAGGTGATTTTTTTCTATCATCTGGCTGCAAAACTGACATTTTAGCAGCTCCTTTTCCCCGGAAAACGCTAAACTTTCGCCCCGGATAATCTCAGTTTTAAATGACTTAGTGGCAGCAACTGGTATCAGACGGGCGTAAATATTCTCTTTCCGGCGAGATTTGAGAATAAATAGAGGTTTTACTGGCAGATTTGTCCCGCAGTTGGGACATGAGATACCTCGCGCCCAAAAATACGCTGCTGGCTGTCCTCCATTGGCACCACCAGTCCATAATTCTTCAGTATCGGCTTTGAGCTGGTTGAGGAGTATTTTACCCCAATATTCCACCATTTGAGGGAGATTAGTCACTTTCTGGCTGTAAACCAGTAAAGTTTTTTGTACAAAACTAGCGAGGGGGTTTAATTCTACAGAAATTGCCTGACAACCGAGCTTTGCTGCTTCTAAAGATATCGTGCCGCCACCGCTAAATAAATCCAGTACCGATTTATTTTTACCCAGCACAATCCTGGCCTGCTCTATGGCTTGATTGGGATATGGTTGAAATTTGGCGATCGCACCACAGAGGTTTAACAATTCTTGGCGAGATTTTCCCGATTCAACTTTTGCTAATGTCGCCCAAATAATCGCCCGCATGGCACTGAGAGGTCGCCGCCCCCACCACACGTGCATACTGTGAGGTGTCTGGCCGTGCCCATATCTTTCCGCAGTGCCTTCTATACTGATAGTTCTTGATGGCAGAGCCAGGGTAATTAAATTTTTACCATTGTCTGCTTTGTTTGGCGCTGCTGACTCCACATATTCAGGTTTAGCTAGCTCCTCAATGTTATCCCCGATCGGGAATAAGGTGAGCTGTTCATATTCCATTGATGTTTGGCAAAAAGGTATATTAATTATAATCTGATTAATACCCTTTGTCAAGATAATTTTCTGATTGATTGGAGCGCCAGCAAAAAACAGCGTCCTTGCCTTTCCCCATCCTCACCATCCCCCCGTCTCCCCGTCTCCCCGTCTCCCCAGCCCTGACTCTATCCTACCCGATTTCACCGTGAGGATTTGGGAGTCCGTGAGCCAATTTTGGTCAAACCCAGTTAAATGCGTAGTAGTAATTATCGTCTGAAACCGCTCTTGAATCGCCTCAAAAAGCTGGTATTGCCGATTTGGGTCTAGTTCCGCAAGCACATCATCTAGCAGCAGGATAGGTGGTTCCCCCACCACAGTTTCAATCAATTGTAGTTCGGCAAGTTTCAGCGCTAAAACTAGGGTGCGTTGTTGTCCGCCAGAGCCATATTGTTTAGCACTTTGCTGGTTGAGGAGGAAAGCAATCTCATCCCGATGGGGGCCAACCACTGTACTGCCTTGATATTGTTCTATATGAGCATATGAGTGCAATTTGGCTAAAAATTCCTGCTGTCCTCGCTGCGGGTCATCTCTAATTGCTGGTTCCTGCATTGCTTCCACATTAGGCAGATAGTGGATGTCCAGAACTTCGGTTTTACCACTAATAGCAGCGTGCCAAGTTTGAGCCAGGGGGCCCAGACGCGCAAGAGCCCGAGCGCGGCGGCGGCTTACCTGCACCCCTGTAGCGGCTAATTGCGCATCCCACACCACCAATTGTCCATGCACATTTTCACTGCCAAGAACCTCCCTTGACCCCTTATCTCCTTGAGATTGCCGCAATTCTTTTAATAAAGCATTGCGCTGGCGTAAAACTTTATGATACTGTTGTAAAAGGTGAGCATAAACTGGCTCTAATTGCACCAAAACACTATCAATCCAACTGCGGCGCTGTTCGGGACTGCCCCGCACTAATTCCAAATCAAAACTAGAAAATTGGACAGTGTTGAGAATGCCTAAAAAATCCAACTGACGGCGGCAATTTTCCCCATTGACAGCACAAGTACGGCGTCCGTTACTGCGGAGAGTCAAGGATAGTTTGATATCACTGTGGCGCTGTAAATAACCAGTAATTTGTCCGGCGGCTTCTCCCATCATCACCAATTCGCGATCGCGCCCGCTCCGGCTACTCTTCAGGGTCGATAGCAACGCCACCGCTTCCAGCAAATTAGTTTTACCCTGAGCATTATCACCCACCAAAATAGTTTTAGGCGCTTGAAATTCCACCCGTTGCTGGGTGTAATTTCTAAACTGGCTCAAATGTAGGGTTTTTAAAAACATAATTTGTCATTTGGAGAAAAAACCGAGACCGGGCTGCGGATCCAGAAACCGGGTTTCTGCGGAAAATCCCCGTCTTTGTACGAGGAATTTCAGAGAAACCCGGTTTCTCACCGAATTTCTGCATAGAAACCCGGTTTCTTGCCGGGAGTCTAACGACGGGAAAAATACCAGCGCAAGAACAACTTTTCTAAATCCACCCAGACAAACAGTAAAGAACTAAATCCCAAAACCACGAGTAGTTCGGTGGTATTTAGTAACTGCATCCCGAAAAATTCCCGCACCGGGGTGATATAAATCATGGCGATTTGGACAATCACCGTAATCACAGCGGCGGCGAGCAGGGACGGATTAGAAAACAGGTTCATCTCGGCAATCAAGCGGTTTTTAGAACGCACCGCCAAGGCGTGTCCCATCTGCGCTACACACAGAGAAGTAAACACCATCGTTTTCCAAGCATCTGGGTCGCCCGCGTAATTCTCTGAGTGGGTGTGATGATATCCCCAAAGCATCAGAGTGATATTGATGATGGCAAAAACAATCCCGATTCTAATCGTATAATAACCCATGCCTCCAGCGAAAATGCTTTGCCGGGGATTTTGGGGTGGTTGCTGCATCACATCATTAGTGGAAGGTTCCACCGCCAAAGCCAAAGCGGGGAAACCGTCGGTGACTAAATTCATCCACAGAATTTGCAGTGGGATGAGGGGTACGACTGTTTCCGGGAGGATGAAGGGAGCTAAAACAATCGTAAGCAATTCGCCAATATTGGAGCCAAAAATATATTTGATGAACAGGCGAATATTGTTGTAAATTACCCGTCCTTCTTCCGTAGCGGCGATGATCGTGGCGAAATTATCATCGAGCAAAATCATATCGCTGGCTTCCTTGCTCACATCAGTACCAGTGATACCCATCGCAATCCCGATATCCGCCTGTTTCAGAGCCGGAGCGTCGTTCACTCCGTCCCCAGTCATCGCCACAAACTGACCGCGACTTTGCATGGCTCGGACGATCCGCAGTTTATGTTCTGGGGAAACCCGCGCATAGACGCTGGTCCGGTCAACCACCGCCTCTAGTTCGCTCTGGCTGAGTTTTTCCAATTCTTGACCGGTGATGATGACATCGCCGGGATTGGCAATACCTAGCTCCCGAGCGATCGCCTCCGCCGTCAGTTGGTGGTCCCCAGTAATCATCACCGGACGAATTCCCGCCTGACGGCATTTTGCCACCGCCGCTTTAGCCTCGGGACGGGGAGGATCGATAATCCCCACCAACCCCAACCAGACCAAATCTCGCTCGGCAATATCTTCGGTAGTTTCAGGTGGGAATAGCTCTGATAAAGGTTTGCACGCGAACCCCAGCACCCGCAACCCTCCACCAGCCATTTGGTTGTTAAGTTCGAGAATGCTAGCGCGCATTTCCTCGGTGAGCTGTAGCATTTGCCCCTGAAGCTGAATTTGGGTGCAACGCTCTAAAGTCAGCTCTGGTGAACCCTTGGTAAACATTAAATAATTTGGTTTCGCCCCATCAGAGTTATCAGCAACACCTATATCACCTTGACAAACCACGCTCATCCGCTTGCGCTCGGAGGAAAAAGGAAACTCGGCAAGACGCTGAGTCGAGCCCTGCAAATTTTCCCCCAGGATATTTGCCTTACCCGCCAGGGACAGGAGCGCCCCTTCTGTGGGGTCCCCCAGAATCGTCCAATCCGGTTTGCCATTAACCGGGGGGTCAAGTACGGCATCATTACAGAGGACACAGGCGAACAGGAGCGATCGCAAATCCCGATTTTCCCTCCAGTTTTGATCAACCCCTGATTGCTGGTGAAGTAGGAATTCCCCCACCGGGGCGTAACCAGTACCAGTGACATCGAAGATGGAGTCACCCGTATGCACCTGCTGCACCACCATCTTATTTTGGGTGAGCGTACCGGTTTTGTCAGAACAGATCGCAGAAACAGAGCCAAGAGTTTCTACCGCTGGGAGGCGGCGAATTAAGGCATTACGCCGCACCATTTTTTGGGTGCCTAAAGCCAGAGTCACGGTGATGACAGCGGGGAGAGCTTCCGGGACCACCGCCACCGCCATACTCAAGGAAATTTCTAACAGGTTTTTAAAGTTGCTGGGGTTGACGATCGTGCCGCCGATCACCACCACACCCACAATGATTAAGCAGGCTTTAACCAAGAGTTTGGTTAACTGGTCCATGCGCTGCTGCAGGGGAGTCGGCTCATTTTCTACCGACTGAATCATCTGGGCAATATGGCCGATTTCAGTAGCAAGCCCCGTACTGGTGACAACGGCTTTGCCCCGTCCGTTGATCACTTCCGTACCTTGAAAGACGAGATTGAGACGATCGCCCAAGGGGGCATCTTCCGGGAGCTGCAACATTGCCTGCTTCGTCACCGCTTGGGCTTCTCCCGTCAAAGCAGATTCTCGGACCTGCAAATTTTGGGCTTCCAACAGCCGACCATCGGCGCTCACCTGTACTCCCGCTTCCAAGAGCATCACATCTCCGGGGACCAATTCTTTCGCGGGCACTTCTTGGACTTTGCCATCACGGATCACCCGGACTATGGGCGCTGCCATGTTTTTGAGCGCTGCCAAGGCTTTTTCCGCTTTGCTTTCTTGCAGATACCCGAGAACGCCATTAAAGATCACCAGGGATAAAATGGCGAGCGCATCTTTCGGAGGTTCACCGGCTTGAAAATCCAGGACCCCCGACACCAGCGCCACCGCCATCAACATCAGCAGCATCACATTCGTGAACTGCTCCACCAAAATCTGCAGGGGAGTTCGTCCCCCCTTATCTTCGATTTGATTAGGTCCGTAGCGTCCCAGCCGCTGGGCAATTTCTTCGGCATTCAAACCACTATTCACATCAGTGTCCAGGGCTTGCACCGTATCTGAAGCCGTCAGAGCATGCCACGCCTGGGCTGAATTTGTTTGATGGTTGCTGTTCATATTCTTAATTTTTGGTCATTGGTCATTGGTCATTGGTCATTGGTCATTGGTCATTTGTCCAAAGGTCCTTAGTCCTTAGTCCTTAGTCCTTAGTCCTTAGTCAAATGACAAGGGACAAGTGACCAATGACAAGGGACAAATGACAAGTGACAAATGACCAATGACAACTGATAACATTTGTAGGTAGTCCCAACCCCTTTGTATGGACACCGGACGGCGCAGACGTGCAGATATCCATTGCGCCACTTTGCGACTGTTCCAGGAGCCCCCATCAGGAGCAGGACCAGACAAAGCCCGGGCCAGTTCGGCTACTTGAACATCATCCAATAGGGGTTGAGCCCCAGGGTTTTCGTGGCGGCGATCGGCCAGAGATTCCGGCCCATTCCGGTTATAACGGCGAGCCAACCGCCGAATCCAATCCCGACAGTACCCCGTTACCACCGCCACCTCTTCCGTGGGATATAAGCGCGCCAGCAACCAAATAATTTGATAATGACTGCGCTCTACTGGGTCTTTCGCCTTGCGGTAGCGGCTTTCCAGCTCTGACAAACTTATGTGAGTTTTGATTGTAATCCTTTTAGGCATATTGGTTTTATTCCTTTCAATCTTGCCGTCCCTAGTAGGGTTTTTGGTAGCCCAAACCCCTACTAATGACTAATGACCTTCCCACCAATGACCTTTGGACTTATGACCAATGACCAACTACAGGTCTGATTCTGCAACCTTGCCCTGAACACCCTTCACAATCCGGGATAGCTCGCTCTTTTCATCCACAGAAATGCGCGAAGGCGAACCACTAATAATCCGCTCGTAATTGCGGAAAGAATCCTTAATTTCTGGACCTTTTTCGCTGATACTGTACTCGCGAATTCCTTTATCGTGCCAAGAGCCACGCATTTTAAACACGTTAATCGCCCGCGACATTTCCCCTCTAATTTCTACATATTGCAGCATCAAAATCGTATCTGTAATCGTAGAAATATGGGATTCAGTAATCGAATGGGCGCCCATAAATTGGTCAGTAGTATTCGTAAAGAAACCGGTAATTTCCTCCTGTTTGGCATAGCCCGTCACCCCGATGACGAACTGCCGGAAAGCATTATTGCTCACCCCTCTAGCCAAAGCACTCAGAGAGTCGATCGCCATCCGCGACGGTTTGAAATCTGCAATTTCCGACTTAATAATTTGCAAATGGTCTTCCAAACCCGCCGACTCAGGATAAGCGCACATAATTTTCAGCATCCCCCGGTTTTCCAACTCTTCAAAGTCAATGCCCCAAGAATAGGCATTACGGAGTAGCTGGGCGCGGGATTCTTCATAAGCAAACAGCATCGCCCGCTCAGCATTCATGCAGGCATCCTCGAGAAACTTGCTGACCAGCAGAGTTTTCCCCGTACCGGTTGCCCCAGTAGCCAGAATAATCGAATCCTTGAAGAAACCGCCGCCGCACATTTCATCAAGAGTGGTAACTCCCGAGGAAACCCGCGCATTGGAAGACCTTTGGGTCAGACGCATCGCGCCCAAGGGGAAAATATTGATCCCCTCGGAAGTCATGGTGAAAGGGTATTCCCCCTTCATATGAGTAGTACCGCGCAACTTCAAAATCTCGATCGTGCGGCGGCGGCGTTCCCCTTCCAACACGTTGCGGACAATGACGACATTATCAGAAACAAACTCTTCCACACCGAAGCGAGCCACCGGACCATATTCCTCCACCCGCTCTGTCGTCATAATCGTAGTGGCTCCCAGTTGTTTCAGGCGAGCCACCAAGCGAAAAATCTCCCGGCGTACCACCGACACCGCATCGTACTGCTGAAACACCGCCGTGATCGAGTCAATGGATACCCGCTTTGCCTTGTACTTGCGAATTGCGTAGTGGATCCGCTCAATCAGCGCCGATAGGTCAAAATTACCCACCACGTCCTGGCCTTCTGGGTCCGGGGAAGCATCGAGGATAAATAGTTTGCCCTGATTGATTAATTTTGGCAAATCCCAACCAAAACTGTAGGAATTTTTAATAATATCCTGTGGGGATTCTTCAAAAGTCACAAAAATTCCTGGCTCATCAAAGTAAATGATGCCGTTGTACAGAAACTGAATCGCAAATAAAGTTTTCCCCGTCCCGGAAGTCCCACTGACTAAGGTGGTGCGACCCACGGGCATTCCCCCATGACTGATGTCATCGAAGCCCTCAATCATGGTGCGAATTTTCTGCACCCCTCCGGCTATAATTTCCTCTCGTTCGCTTGGCTGATGCGGATTCATATTTATCTGTTAAAATTTGTCAGGTCATAAATTAAAGTTTATCCCAAATGAGGAAATATGTTTGAGGGGTTTTCAGGTTTTCAAATTCCCGAATCGGATTCGCACAATTCCTCATAGAGCAAGTCCAAGCCAATTAACACTTTTTCCCGGTCTGACAGGTCGCCAATAATTTTGCGCACTGGCGGGGGCAGGATTTTGGCTAAAGTGGGGGTGGCTAAGATTTTATCCTCCTCAGCGAGCTGGGGATTTTTCAGCACATCAATCACTTTCAAGGCATATACGCCTTGAAATTCCTGCTCTAAGATATTTTTCAGAGTTTTTAAGGCTCGCACTGAGTTGGGAGTATTGCCAGCCACGTACAGTTTGAGGACATAAGTTTTTTTGGGCGGGTTCATCATAATCGATTGGGATATTTGTGGGTCAGCGCCATAATGAATGAGGGGGGTTTCCCTCCATCCATTAAGCATCTCTGGGGATGGAACGCCGATACATTTCGCATAAATGGGCGATGACATCAATCAGAGTCAAGCGATAGTCGAGGAGAATTTCTTCGCTACGCCCTTCCAGCTTTAAATGCTTAGAGAATTCATCCATGAGTTCCATATGAATCTCGACTATCTGGGTAACGGATATATCGGCAAAAAAAGCATTATACACAAATTCATCTATTTTTTGATTTTGGTCATTGCGGGAATCAAAATAGTGTAAAAGAATTTCACAGTAATCTAATTTGAGTGATTCTAAAAACTCTTGTCGTTCCTTCGGAGGTAAATTGCGGAGAAAACGTTGATGATTGCGTTTATAGTACACACCTAAGTATCCTAATCGCTCCCTCAACTTTTCTGCCAAGCGACGCTGCTGGAGCTGGAGGAAGTGAGTTGCTGGCTCGGGGAGGGAACTCGGAGGATCCGAGGGCAGGGTGTCGCTGCGGGTGGGAGTGAGGTTGAGGAATTGGGTGATGGCTTGCTCGATGTAGCGAGCGATCGTGCTGATTTCATCCTTGGTGATGTGAACTTCGGCGCTGTGATAGATGGGCTCTGGCGCCGCCGCTTCTTGGTTAGGGAAGGATGGGGTCAGCGGTTGTGACTCATCCACGCTCCCAGTCTCACCCGCTGGAAGTTCTCCCATCTGGGAGTCTCTCAGAGGACCAGAGTCGGGTTTTTGGGGTGGGCTAGAGTCAGATCTGGAAGCCGAAGAAAGGATGACAGCGGGTAAGAGGGTGCCTTTCGCTTGCAAGCGTTTGGCGATACCAATAACGGAGTTACCATCCAAGAGCAGGCAGTCAATCTGCTGTTTTTCCTGTTCTAAAAAAGTAAATAAGGCTTTTTCTGACTGAACGTGGGTCAGCAAATAGCGATCGCTGGCCAAGAACTCGCTCACAGCTCCAGCCATTGCATCAGAAAACAGGAAAGTACAGATAGATAATTGGGGGCGCAAAACCTTAGAATAGTATTAAACAACAAACAAACAGCGGTATGGAAAACCCGGATCTAGCGGTCCACCAGCCGTTCCGGAGCTGGGCGCAGCAGATTGAAACTCAGCAATGGATAAGTTGTAACTAATTGTAATGAACACACCCCAGCGATCCCCCTTATAGAGGCATAATTGAGCTTGTACCTCCAAACCCAACCATGAGCCCAGCCGAAGGCTTAATGTGGCAGATAGGGCTGGCGTTTGTCTAGTCAGGGGTTGGTGGCGAAGCCTAACGCCTTTAAATCCAGAGAAACAAGATTACCAGATCGTCGGAACGCTTTACCCCCACTGGCCTTTGGGCCGAAGAACCCCCCCACAACACCAAACTGCCGTATAGTGCGCAATTACCCATCAATGACATATTACCCCATCCCAGTCTATGAAGATCCCACAGCTTTGGCTCCAAGAGTTAATCTCTCCAGTTCCGTGCTGTAGGCTGACCGCTAGTTTAGCAGAAGTACGTAGGCTATTAACCACTGAGCCCCACTCTCAATCTGCTACCATTGTCGTCCTTAACGATCGGGAATTTCCCTTGGGAAAACTCCACCTGGCCAGCCTGCTCCCCCACTATATGCCCCCAGAGAGCTACTCCGGTGCCCCAAATCTGGTCACTGCCACTTTAGACCAGCCCCTTTCTACTATAGAGCCGCTGCCCCTTCATCCGCTAGCAATCCTGCCTGCGTCCCTGGATCTCGCTGAACTTTGGGAATCCCTACAAACGAATGATGCCCAAACCTTTGGCCAAGATTGGGCGATCGTCAGTCGGGAGGGAAAATTTTTAGGTTTGCTGGAAAGCCACCGCCTGCTCAAATTCCTCTTGGGGAGAGAGGGGAGTGTGGGGAGTGTGGGGAGAGAGGGGAGTGTGGGGAGTAATCTTCCCCCTCCTCCCCATCTTCCCCCTCCTCCCCCCCCCCTCCCCTCTCTCCCCCATCCTCTCTCTGGCAATTTCGGCCTCAGCTTGCCAATACCGTGGCTGGTGGCTGTCTTGGATCAGATGCCTTGGCCATTGAGGTTACAAACTGATGATGGGATGAGTGTGGTAGATAATCTGGTCTGGCGGTCTGTGGTGGGGGCAAACGGTAGAGGCGGGTTTACCACCCATGATGTGAGGGAATCGATCGCCCCAAACCCTACGATCGAGAACTTCAGGGATAGGGCACTTAGGGGCAGGGAAGCGAATCATCACGATCGAGAAGATATTGCCCCAAAGGAGTTCAATTTCCCGGTTGCCGAAACCTGTGCCTTGCCAGGGGAGGTAGAGCCCCTATGGCAATTTATCAAAATTCCTCTGCCCCTAAGATTATCTCATCCTCCCGGCGCCGACCCAGAGGTAGTAGTGGAAATCCCCCTACATCAGGAGCCCACACCAGACAACCAGTGTCCCAAATTGCGGGACCCACCCCAGGGGAGTGTGGGAAGTGTGGGAAGTGTGGGAAGTGTGGGGAGTGTGGGGAGTGTGGGAAGTGTGGTCAGCAATCTTCCTCCCTCTCCTCCCACCCCTCCCCATCTTCCCCCTCCTCCCACCCCTCCCCGTCCCCCCGTCTCCCCCTCAGCCCCCGAGCTTGTGGAAGGGCCCTCGCTGTGGTTGGTATTGGCGCGGGATGTGGCAGAGCAGCAGCAATTGGCTACAGAATTGGCGGCCAAAAATGCCGATTTAGTGCGGCTAAACCGGCTCAAAGATGAATTTTTGGCCTGTATCAGCCACGAGCTGAAAACCCCCCTCACTTCGGTGTTGGGGCTGTCCAGTCTGCTCAAAGACCAGTCAGTGGGGAAACTTAATGACCGTCAAGCTCGTTACGCGGAGCTGATTCACCGCAGCGGTCGCCACTTGATGGCGGTGGTGAATGATATTTTAGATTTGACCCGCATCGAAACCGGTCAGATGGAGCTGATTGCCGAACCGGTGAAAATTGACGAGGTGTGCTACCGAGCTTTTGAGCAAGCCACTGGTAGGGAACATTTATCTAGTAGTGCGGCACCACCGGGTACTGATGACGGGCGACATTGGCACTTAGAAATTGATCCCGGTTTGGAGACGATCGTCGCTGACGAATTGCGCTTAAGACAGATGCTGTCCCATTTGCTCTCCAATGCCCTGAAATTCACCCCCAAAGGACGAGATATCGGGCTGAAAGTCAACCGGTGGGAAAGCTGGATTGCCTTTACCGTCTGGGATAATGGCCTGGGTATCCCAGCGGAAAAACAGCATTTGATTTTTCAGAAGTTCCAGCAGCTAGAAAATCCCTTAATCCGCCAATTTGAGGGCACTGGGCTAGGACTGGTATTAACCCAGGGAATCGCCCGCGCCCACGGGGGAGACGTTACCTTTATTTCTAAAGAAGACCACGGTAGCGAGTTTACCATTCTCCTGCCTCCTTGCCCGCCATCGGCCACCACGGCAGGGGTGCCGGTAGTCCGGGATAAGCAATTGGTGTTGCTGGTGGAAGCCGTGCCTCGCTTTGTGGAGAGCGTGACGGGGATGCTCAGCGCTTTGGGGTTGCGCACCTGCATCGCTCGCGCTGGCACTGATGCCCTGGAAAAAGCCCGCCGCCTCCAACCTGGTGCAGTGTTGATTGACCCCCTGCTGCCCCTGCTTTCGGGCTGGGATGCTCTCACTTTGATCAAGTCCGACCCCCAAACCCGCCATATTCCCGCAGTGATGATGGGGACTTTGGCAGATAAGAAACAAGCACTGGAGCGTTACGCTGATGGCTTTTTGCTCCTGCCAGTGCAGGAGGAGGCTTTGCGGGATGAACTGACCCGCCTGCACTGCCTCCATGTGAACCGAGAATCAATTCCTCCTACTAAGTTAACGGTGTTGCGATTGATTCCCACGGAGAACCCATCTCCCAATCCTTTGCTGGCAGACAATATGACCTCTGATCATGGGGATAGCCTGCGGCTTTTGGAGGCTTATGATTTAGACCAAGCGGAACTCCTGGCGAGAATTTGGCAACCTAACGCCATCTTGCTCGATGGGATATCTTTGATGAGTGAGGATGTGAATGGCTTTTTGCAGGATTTGAGTGAATATCCTTCTCTCGGGTCGGTGCCAGTGGTGACGCTCGATCGGCAAACCACTGAGGCTGCCAATAAAATCTCTGGTCTTAATGTGTTTCCCTGCTTGCTGCCTTTGGCGGCTGATGGGGCAAACCGGTCTCCATCCAGTCAACTCATCGATGTGATTAAACTGGCTGCTGGTATGCACGAGAAGCCAACGATTTTGGTGGTGGATTTGTCACGGTTGCCGGAGTTTTCCCCACCGGAGACAGGGGACCGTGGGGAGGGTGGAGAACCACAGCGGTTATTCGGGCACCGCGAGATTGGCAGGGAGCCCACAGGGTTATCGGTGGCATTCAATCCCGGCAGCAGGATTCATCGCTCGTCAGAGGTAGAGGCTTGGTCGCCAAACCCCTACCCCAATCCCCAAGGTAATCAAAACGATGGCGCTTGGCTACCCGCTTTGATTCAGTATCTGCAAACTGCGGGGTTTAAAGGGACGATCGCCAGCTCTTGGTCAGAGGTTTGGCAGCAGCTACACCATCAAGGTGTAGATTTGCTCGTGCTGTATTGGCGTCATGGTCTAAAACCTAGTCCCAGCCTGCTAGAGGCTCTGAGGGATTTGGGGCAGGTGCATTCTTTACCACCGGTTTTTGTGCTGCGAAGTCGGGGCGAACGGCTGTTCTCCCCAACAACTCCGGTGGAGAAAAAATCGGTTTTGCCCCTGTCGGGTGGGGTGGCGATCGACGAAAAAGGTAGTTTCGACCTCCCGGAAATCGAATCACCTCTGGAAAACGGCATGGAGGATTTGGACAATGGGAATATCGGGGCAGATTTCCATTCGGTGGTCAGGTCGATCGCGACTAAAATTTTGCCCTCCTCCCTCTCCATGTCCCAACTACTCCATGAAATCATTTTGAGCCTTCAAGGGTAGTTCTTGTCCTTTGGTAGGGGCGATTCGCGAATCGCCCCTACCAAAGGACAAATGACCAAGGACAAATGACAAATGACCTACTTAAACCTCTCTTTGTCAACCCGCACTAGCTGATAATTCCCCACCTGATACACCAATTCTCGGTCCCGTTCTCGATGCAGGCGCACCCCCACGCCGCGCACTTTATTCGGCCAGCCGAGAATTAAAACCGACCCTCCCTCATCCGCTTTGGTCGCCAGATACTCTCTAGCGTCCAAAGACCTACGAAAAAAGGTCACATGCGCTTGAGAATAAAACACCAAACTCGGTTTCTCAAAGGCAATCATCACCACCTCCTCTCCCGGTTGCCTCACCTCGGCGATAATTGCCGCCAACTCCCGTATCGGTAGCTGACGATGGGCATCCAGCAGCAGATATGTGGGCATCACCGTCAGCACAAAACAGGCAATAAATCCCACCCCATTAACCGCCCACAGGAGAGAGGAGGATCGGGAGACGCTAATGGTTCGTAGTTGGGCTTTAGCCCAAAAAAACAATGGGGAGACGGGGGGAGGGGGAGACTGGTCCGGTGGGACACCAGTCCCCCGAATCAACCAAAGGACGCCACCACCAGCCACAGCAGTCAGCCCCAATATCAAACCCGCCACCGTGGGCAAACCAGACTCAATCAGTGCATTCCGAAAATCGGGCATTGCTGGGTCCCGTTCCATCTCCTGGGGCAAGTAAACCACCAATACCGCAAACACCAACAACAAAACAGTGTTTGCCCATCCACTCCACCGCAAACCTTTGCTCAACCCGGGGGATGCTGCCAACCCCAAAGCTACTAAAATCGCCGCTCCGGGAATAGCCGGGAGGATATAACTCGGCAGTTTGGTAGCAGCAACGGTAAAAAACCCAAATATCACCACCAGCCAAATCAGAGCAAACAAACCCAAATGTTCTTCTCTCGGTTGTCGTTGCCAAAACCGCCGCCGCCAAAACTCTAACCGAGCCATACTCCACGGCAAATATGCCGACCAAGGCGCAAACCCCACCAATATCACCACAAAATAAAAATACCAGGGGGCACCGTGGCGGTTAACCACGCTGGTAAATCTTTCTAGATTGTGATAGCCGAAAAAAGTGTTAATGTAATTTTCACCATTGGCCAAAATTACTAATACATACCAAGGCAGAGTTATGAGGATAAAAATCCCCATACCCTGCCATATTTTCATCTCCCTAATTACTTCCCTAAATTTGCCCACATAGAGCAAAAATCCCCCCACAATTAGTCCCGGCAAAACAATCCCTACGGGGCCTTTGGTCAAAACTGCCAATGCCATCAGGATATAAAATGCCCAATACCAACTGTGGGCGCCAGCATATGCCAGAAAAAATGCCAGCAACGCCCCACAAGTGCAACCGGTGAGCAGCATATCAGATACCCCGATGCGCCCCCAGGTAATAGTTTCCATATTTAACGCCATCACAGCAGCGCCGATAAACGGTGCTGGGGAGATGGGGAGACGGGGGGACGGGGGGACGGGGTGACGGGGAGGGGTGGGAAGATGGGGAGGAGGGGGAAGATGGGGAGGAGGGGGAAGATGGGGAGGGGTGGGAAGATGGGGAAGATTACTCCCCACACTCCCCACACTCCCCACACTCCCCACACTCCCCACACTCCCCACACTCCAGAAGCCCCC
>Ga0073934_10003399_pt1 | contig 29441 bp, 33 predicted proteins | sample LarsenN4metaG_FD_76834 | JGI IMG/M metagenome (GOLD analysis project Ga0073934, IMG submission 76834) | Hot spring sediment bacterial and archeal communities from British Columbia, Canada, to study Microbial Dark Matter (Phase II) - Larsen... ... | reverse complement strand
GCTGCGCCGCGCACGCCCGCGCCCCAAGGGACGCTCCAGGCGCCGGCCGGCGCCTGCACGCCCGCCGGCAGCCGCATCGCGGCCATCCAGCGCCGCTCCCAACCGATCCGCTTCGACGCCCCGCCCGAACGCGTCATCGACCCGGCCAAAAAGTACGTCGCCAAGGTCTACACCTCTGGGGGCCTGATCACGATCGACCTCGCTGCCCAGGACGCGCCGAACACGGTCAACAACTTCGTGTTTCTGAGCTGCGCCGGCTTCTACGACGGCCTCACCTTCCATCGCGTCGTCAAGCAGCCGGAGCCGTTCGTCATCCAGGGCGGCGACCCCCGGGGCGACGGGCGCGGAGGCCCCGGCTACCTCTTCGCCGATGAGTTCAGCCCCAACCTCCGCCACGACACCGGCGTGATCTCGATGGCGAATTCGGGGCCCAACACCAACGGCAGCCAGTTCTTCATCACCCTCGCGCCCGCCCACCACCTGGACGACAAGCACTCCGTCTTCGGCCGCGTCAGCTCCGGGATGGAGGCCGTCAACGCCATCGAGCAGGGGGACAAGATCCTCAGCATCTCGATCGAAGAGAGCTGACCCAAGTCCCGCCCTCCCGGCCGCGGCGCACGACGGCCGGGCCGGCCATGCCGGGTCGAACATTAGGGGAGCGGTTTCCCGGTAGGGCGGTTCTGTGGTTGTATGGTGCCAGCCGTCTCCAGAAAGGACCACTCAATGCCCACCATCGCCGACCTCCAGCGCACCGGCCAGCGGCGGTTCTCCTCGCCCCCGGAGCGGGTCATCGACCCCAACAAGCGCTACACCGCGCGCATGCAGACCCGCCACGGCGACATCGTCATCGAACTGGCGGCCAAGGACGCCCCCAATACGGTCAACAACTTCGTCTACCTCGCCTGCGTCGGCTACTACGACGGCCTCACGTTCCACCGCGTGATCAAGGACCCGCCGTTCGTGGTCCAGGGCGGCTGCCCGGTGGGCAACGGGACGGGCGGCCCCGGCTATCAGTTCGCCGATGAGTTCAGCTCCGGCTGGCGCCACAGCGGGCCGGGCATGCTCTCCATGGCGAACGCCGGGCCCAACACCAACGGCAGCCAGTTCTTCATCACCCTATCCGCGCAGCCGCACCTCGACAACCGCCACTCGGTCTTCGGCCGCGTGACGGAGGGCATGGACGCCGTCCGCGCCGTCGAGCAGGGCGACAAGATCGTCCGCGTGGAGATCGAGGAGAGCTAGACGGGGCCATGTCCGGCCTGGCAGCCTCTGACATCGCCGGGCTGGCGGAGGCGGTCATCGGCCTCCAGGACCGGGCCGAGACGGCCGCGACCTTGACCGGCCGCGTCCCCGGCTTCGACCTCGATGCCGCCTACGCCGTGGCGCGGGAGGTGCTGCGGCGGCGCGAGCAGCGCGGCTGGCGGCGCATCGGGCGAAAGGTCGGCTTCACCAACAGGACCATCTGGGACCAGTACGGCGTCCACCGTCCGATCTTCGGCTACATGTACGACGAGACGGTCCATTGGAGCGACGCCGGGGGTCCGGGGCTGTACGAGCTGAGCCTCGACGGCCTCGTGCAGCCGCTCATCGAACCCGAGATCGTGTTCCGGCTTCGGGCCTCGCCGCCGGCGACGGACGACCCGGTGGCGCTGCTCGCCGCCGTCGAGTGGGTCGGCCACGGCTTCGAGGTCGTCCAGTGTCACTTCCCGGACTGGAAGTTCCAGGCCGCCGACACGGTGGCCGACGGCGGCCTGCACGGACGCTACGTCGTCGGGCCCAGGCTTCCGGTGGAGGAAAGCGGCCGCGGCGAGCTGGCGGAGCGGCTTGCCGGGTTTGGGGCCGTCCTGCTGAAGGACGGCGCGCCTGTCGCCGAAGGCGGCGGCGGTCTGGTGCTGGGCAGCCCCATCGCCGTCCTCGCCCACCTCGTGGAGGTCCTGGCCGGCCTGCCGGACCATCCGCCCCTGGAGGGCGGCGAGCTGGTAACGACAGGCACCCTGACGGCGGCCGTGCCCGTGGCCCCAGGCGAGACCTGGGAAACGCGGCTGGAGGGCCTTCCCTTCCGGGGCTTCGGCGTGCGGTTCGTCTGACGGCATCGGCCTTGCCCTTCGGCGCCCGCCCCTGCCCGGGGGCACGTCAAGGCGTAATCTGGACTCGTGACTTCCTCGCGCCGGTCGGGCGGGCCGGCGGGCGTCTGGTCCCCGCCCGGCCTCCTTCAGGACAGGCGCTTCCTCCTCTACTGCTACGCCAAGTTCCTGCAGCTGCTCGGCCAGAACGCCCTCGTGTACGGGCTCTTCATTGCCGTGATCAGCGATCGGGACTCCGCGCTGGCCACGAGCGCGTTCGTCCTCGCGTCCGTCCTGCCTTCGGTCCTGCTGAGCCTGCCCGGCGGCCCTGCCGCGGACGTCCTGCCCAAGAAGCTGCTGCTGATCTCGACCCTGTTCCTGCGGGCGCTGATCGTCTATGCCTTCCTGGACCTCGCCCCGGGCGCCGAAACCGCGATCGGTCTTACGCTCCTCCTCTGGTGCGTCTACCAGTTTTATTCCCCTGCCGAAAGCGCCGCCCTGGTCGCGGTGGCGCCCGCGGCCCGGGTAGCGGCGGCGGCGTCCGTTCTGCAGGCTGTATCGCTCGCGGCGCAGCTCGGCGGCGCCGGCGCGCTCGCCCCCTTGCTCCTGCGGCTCCTGGGCGAAGACGGCCTCTACGCCGTCGTCCTCACGCTTACCGCGCTCTCCATGCTGCTATTCGCCTCCGTGCCGGGCCTGACACCCGCGGGGCCTCCCGCGCGCCCGCGGCCGGAAGGCTGGCTCAGAAGCCTGGCGTCCGGCTACCGGGTCATCGTCCGGGACCCGCGCCTCACCTCGATAACCCTGCTCCGCGTCCTCCTCGACGCCGGGACGCTGATGGTCATCGTGGCCGCGCCGGCGTTCGTCGAGGAAACGCTGGGCACGAGCGCCGAGAACGCGATCTACGTGGCCGTGCCCGCCGCCATCGGCGTTGCGGCCGGCCTGTTGCTCGCGCCGTGGGTCCTGCTGGTGGTGAGCCCGCGGCCGCTTGTGCTCGCGGGCTTCGGCCTGTTCACGGCGGTGGTCTTGGCGCTCGCGTTCGTGGACAGCTTCGCCGGCTGACGCGGCCCTGGCGATAGGCCCCTTCCGCGAGTTCAAGGACCTGATCGGCCTCGGCGATGCGCTCGCCGCGACGGTTCTGTTCCTGCCCTTCGCGGGCCTGGGGTCCAGCTTCGTCCACGTGGCCGCCCGGACGGAGGTCTACAGGCGGGCCCCGCCTGACGTGCTCGCCCAGGTGTTCGCGACGCAGTCCGCGATGGGCAGCGTGGCCGCCCTCGCGCCGACGCTCGTCTCGGGCGTGCTCGTCGACGTCCTGCCGGTGCGGCTCGTCCTCGTCCTCATCGGCTGCGGCCTCGCCTCGCTGGCGCTGGCTGCCTGGGCGGCGGGCCTCGGAAGGGCCGCTCCTCGCGCCGGGGCGGTCCGGCGCGCCACCTGACCGGTCGCACCACCGAGTGGGAGCGGCGACACATCCGAAGGCTGAGACGGTCCGCTTGCCGGGGCAATCGTCGCCAGCAAGAAGACTCCCCCCGCGAGCGGGGCGGGAGGCGGACCTGGGTGGGGCGACTAAGGCGCCCGCGCCAGCTCCGGGAAGTTCACCTCCAGGACCCGCTGCCAGGCGTCCTTCTCGTCCAGCGTCACCATCCGGCCCGTAGTCCGCTCCACGATGTCGATCGCCCACGAATCCTGGGGGCGCTCCCGGGACATCCGCCGGAAGCCTCCCACGATCAGGGCCGGGTATTCCCTTTCCACCTGCCCGGAAAGAGCGACCGCCGATTCGAAATCCATTGCTCTCTCCTCCCTCTTTCGGGGGTCCTCCTCGAGGATCGCCGCAAGCGGGAAAATCCGGGTCCGGGGGCGGCGGCCGGCGCCGTATCAGATGTCTAGCAGTTCGGGGCCAGGCGCCTCACCGTCCGCGAGCGCGCCCAGGAACGACTCCGTCCAGTAGTGGACGTCGTGTGCCCTCACCGTCTCGCGCAGGTAGGCCATCCGCCGCCGCTGCTCCTCGGCCGGCATCTCGATCGCCCTGCGGATGGCAGCGGCCACGCCCTCGGTGTCGTACGGGTTGACGATCAGGGCCTCCGTGAGCTCCTCGGCGGCGCCGGCGAATTCGCTGAGGACGAGGACGCCGTCGCCGTGGACGCGGGAAGCGACGAACTCCTTCGCGACGAGGTTCATGCCATCGCGGACGGGCGTGACGAGCATGATCTTGGCGGCGCTGTAGAGGGCGGAGACGTCGTCGGCGTCGAACGACCGCTGCACGAGGTGGATCGGCAGGGACCGGGGGCTGCCGTAAGTGGAGTTAATCCTGCCCACCGACTCGTTGAGCTGGCGCCGCAGGCTCGCGTAGGACTCGACGCGCTCCCGGGACGGGAAAGTGACCATGATGAAGCGCACCTTCTCCGCCAGGCCGGGGTCGTCCTGCAAGAGACGCTCGATGGCGGCAATCCGCCGCAGCAGCCCCTTCGTGTAGTCCAACCTGTCGATGCCGAGCAGTATCTTGCGCCCTCCGGCGTCCTGGAGCAGCGAGACTACCTGTTTCGCCACCTTCGAGCTCTGGGCCCGCTCCTCCCAGGCCGCCGCGTCCACTCCCATGGGAAAGGCGCGCACCGTCACGCTCCGGCCTTCCTGGCGGAGGCCGGAGTGCGTCGTGCGCAGGCCCAACACGGCCCGCACGGACGCCAGGAAGTTCTCGGCGAAAAGGGACGTGTGGAAGCCGAGGAGGTCGGCGCCGAGCAGCCCGGCGAGGAGCTCGCGGCAGTGGGGCAGGGCGCGGAAGATCCCCGTGGATGGGAAGGGGATGTGGAGGAAGAAGCCGATGCGCGCCTCCGGCGGCAGCAGCTGGCGCAGCATTTGCGGCACGAGCATGAGGTGGTAATCGTTGATCCAGACGAGGTCGCCCCGGCGGTAGCTGGCTGCGACGGTCTCGGCGAAGCGCTGGTTCACCTGCCGGTAGGCCTGCCAGCCCTCGATGTGCAGCGGCAGGTGGTCGATGAAGTCGTGGAACACGGGCCAGATGGCGGCGTTGGAGAAGTCGTCGTAGAAGCCTTTCTGCTCGGAACGGCTCAGGAAAACGGGACGGGTCCCGATCGTGCCGAGCTCGCGTTCCAGCTGGGTTCGAAGGTGGGAGTTGGGCAGGACCTCGCCCGGCCAGCCGATCCAGAGGGTGGGCGCGTCGCTGCGAACGCCGCGCAGGCCCGTGGCGAGGCCGCCTCCCGAAGGCTCCAGCTGGAGCTCGGGGCCGCGCACGCGGACGGTCACGGGCAGCCGGTTCGAGACCAGAAGGACGCGCCGGCCGTTGCCTGTCTCCACTGCTGCCCCCGTGCCGTTTCCCGCCATGCCCTATTTTCCACCACGCGCGGACGTCGGAACTCGATTTCTGCTACGTACTTTTAACATTCGCGCGCGTATAACCTTTCGAAAGCGTGTATGCTTGGCGCGGAACCAGCAATAAGTCCGTCAGCTGGTCGCAGCCGCGGAGCCAGGGCTTCCCCCGCCTAGACCTGACTAGGCCGTCGGCCTTTCCGATGTGGAGGCCCAGAATGTCGCGCAAGAAGGCGGCCGCCCAGAATCCTGCCAGCGGCGAAATCCGCGATCTGCCCCCGGACTCAGCCGAGACGATCTTTGTCTACTTCTGCTCCGGCGTGATCGAGCCGATCAGGCCGGCCACGTCCGTCCAGGCGCTCCCGGACGAGATCGTGGTGCGCAACGGCGATCAGGCCGTCGCTTCGTTCCCGCGCAGCCAGGTGTTCTTCTGCAGCCGCGTGCAGACGCCGCCGTTCCAGACCTGAGCCTTCCGGTCCGCCGCCCGCGCGCCGCCGGCGCCTCCCATTTGCGTCCCGCCTGACTTAGCCCGAAAATAGGCCACCGCTCGCTTTCTGGGCCGGGATCGCGGCGGCTTGCGAGGTCAGGTCCTACCTCCGGAGGTGCAACCCTGCGCGCACCAGGCCAGCACTTCACCCGTGGGCAGCCCGCCGCGCTCAGGCAGGCTTATGGTTGAAAGCACCCGCCGCATCCTCCCCGGCCAGCACCTCCCCCTCGGCGTGACGCTGCAACCGGCAGGCGTCAACTTCGCCGTCTACTCCGAGCACGCCACGCGCATCGAGCTCTGCCTCTTCGACCCGGACACCGGGGCGGAGACGGACCGCATCCACCTGCCCACTCGCACCGGCCACACGTGGCACGGCCTCGTCCCGGGCATCGGCCCGGGACAGCTGTACGGGTTCCGCGTCCACGGCCCCTACGATCCCCAGCGCGGCCATCGCTTCAACCCCTCGAAGCTCCTGCTGGACCCCTACGCCCGCGCCATCGTCGGCCGGGTCGATTGGCGGGCGCCAGTCTTCGGCTACCAGGGCGACGGGCCGGACGCCGACCTGACCCCGGACGGCGAAGACGACGCCTGGGGCGTGCCCAAGGGCATCGTCCTGGACGAGGCGTTCGACTGGGGAGACGACAGCCATCCCGACATCCCGTGGCACCGCACCGTGATCTATGAAGTGCACGTCAAGGGCTTTACCATCCGCCACCCGGACGTCCCCAAGGAGTTGCGCGGAACCTACAGCGGCCTCTGCTCGGACGCGGCCATCGACCATCTGAAACGCCTCGGCGTCACGGCGGTCGAACTTCTGCCGGTGCACGCCCACGTCACGAGCAAGCGGCTCTACGACCACGGCCTGGTCAACTACTGGGGCTACGACACCATCGGCTTCTTCGCGCCCGACGCCCGCTATTCGAGCGCGGGCGACCGCGGCGGCCAGGTCCGGGAGTTCAAGGAGATGGTCAAGCGCCTCCACGCCAACGGCATCGAGGTGATCCTGGACGTCGTCTACAACCATACGGCGGAGGGCAATCACCTGGGCCCCACGCTCTCGTTCAAGGGCCTCGACAACTCGGTCTACTACCGGCTCGAACCCGGCAAGGAGCGCTACTACACGGACTACACCGGCACGGGCAACACGCTCCAGGTACGTCATCCCCAGGTGCTCCGCCTGATCATGGACAGCCTGCGCTACTGGGTGCAGGAAATGCACGTCGACGGCTTCCGCTTCGACCTGGCAGCCGCCCTCGCCCGCGAGCTGCACGAGGTGGACCGCCTTTCGTCATTCTTCGACGCCATCCATCAGGACCCCACGATCTCGCGCGTCAAGCTCATCGCCGAGCCCTGGGACGTCGGCGAAGGCGGGTATCAGGTCGGCAACTTCCCCATCCTCTGGACGGAGTGGAACGGCCGCTACCGCGACTCGGTGCGCCGCTACTGGCGCGGCGACGACAGCCTGACCTCGGAGATGGCGTACCGGCTCACGGGCAGCAGCGACCTCTACGAGGAGGACGGGCGCCACCCGTTCGCCAGCATCAACTTCGTGACCGCCCACGACGGCTTCACGCTGCACGACCTCGTCAGCTACAACTCGAAGCACAACCTGGCCAACGGCGAGAACAACCGCGACGGCCTGGACGCGAACCTTTCCTGGAACTGCGGCGTCGAAGGGCCCACGCGCGACCCCAAGGTGGTCGAACTGCGCGAGCGCCAGAAGCGCAACTTCCTGGCCACGCTCTTCTTCTCCCAGGGCGTGCCGATGCTGCTCGGCGGCGACGAGATGGGCCGCACCCAGCTCGGCAACAACAACGCGTACTGCCAGGACAACGAGATCAGCTGGTTTGACTGGGACCTGAGCGACCGCCAGCGAGAGCTCCTGGAGTTCACGCGGCGCGTGATCAACCTCCGCGAGCGCCATCCTGCCCTGCGCCGGCGCAGCTTCTTCCACGGCCGTCCCATCCGCGGCGCCGACATCAAGGACGTGACCTGGCTGCGGCAGGACGGCGGCGAGATGACCGACGCAGAATGGGACGCCGACTGGCTGAAGTGCTTCGGCCTGCGCCTGAGCGGCAACCTCGGCGAGGTCGACGACGAAGGGCGGCCGCTCGTCGACGACGTCCTCCTGCTCATCCTCAACGCCTCGGCCATCGACCTCGAGTTCAAGCTGCCGCCGGCCGAGCACGTCTGGGAGCTCCTCGTCGATACGGCGCGGCCGGACGCACTCGAGGGGAGCGAGCACTACGCGGGCGGTAGCAGCTTCCTCATCCGTGAGCGGTCCCTCGCGCTGTTGAGCCACCCTGACGGCTCCGACGCCTAGCCGTTGGCGGGCGATTGCGGGATTTCCCATGATCGCATATAAGAAAGCGCGAACCGGCGGTGAAACGCGGCGCCTCGCGCGCCGTGAGGAGGGGGATATGGCGGCTTCGGTGGTGACTTTCTCCGTCCAACTCGGCTCCAACGGTCTGACTATCGCCCAGGCCGTAAGCTCAAAGCTCGACTTGCGCTACTACGATGCGGAAGTGGTCTCCCAGGCCGCCGCCCTGGCCGGCGTCTCGCCGGAGACGGTGGCCGCGGCGGAGCGCTGGCCCACCTTTCTCGAGCGTATGCTCGAACGTCTCGCGCTCACCACCGTGGTCTCGGAGGGGGTCATGCCCGCCCCGCCCGCGGCCAACCCCGCCACCCTGATGATGACCTCCGCCGATTACAGGCAGCTCATCGAGCAGGTGGTGACCAACCTCGCTCAGCGCGGCCGCTGCCTGATCGTCGGCCATGCGGGCCAGGCCATCCTCAAGGACGCCCCCGGCGTCTTCAAAGTGCTGGTGCACGGCTCCGCCAAGCGGCGGGCGGAACGCCTCAGCCAGGAGCGGGGCATCAGCATCAAGGAGGCGGAGGCCATGGTCAAGGACTCGGACCGGCAGCGGACCGAGTTCTTCAAGCACGTCTACGGCCTCGACTGGCTCGATTCGTCCTTCTACGACCTGAGCATCAACGGCGACGACCTGGACGAAGAGACGGCCGTTTCCCTCGTGATCACGGGCGTCGAGCACTCCGTCTGAGCCCGGGCCGGCGCCCGTCCTCCCGACACGAATGGCGCCGGCTAGGGACGGAAATCGCCCTACCCTGCCCTGCTCGAGGTCGCCTACACCCCGTTGCTCACTGCCTGCACGAACCTTCCCAGGGTGATGTGCGAGAGGGTGGGATGGCGGAAGGGCGCCTCCGGGTTGATCGAGTACGAGTTACGCCGCCCGACTCGCTTCACCGTGAGGTAGCCCGCCTGCTCCAAGTCCCGGACTACCTGGGCGATGCGGCGTTCCGTGAGATTCAGCGCCTCCGACATCTGCCGCATGGTGGAATCCGGATTCGCGGCAATGAAGAAGAGGACAATGCCGTGAGTCGCCATCAGATGCCACGTCTTGGTCTCCATCGGCTTCCCTCCCCCAACTCCAAACCTTCCGTGGTTCGCGCCTATTCTGCGGAACAGGAATTTCTAGTCAACTCTTCGGCTCAGACCTAACTATAGGCGCGACCTATGTCTTTCCTGGGGTCTCACTGAAATGCTTTTGTTATTGCCCAATGCCTGGACAGCGAGGGCGTTCCGGGCTGAAAATATGGGGCGTACCCAAGGCCGAGTCTCTCCTCGCAGAGGAGGGAGCGGGGGACCCAATTCACCGGGGTGCAGTCCTCATGGAGGACGGGGCAGCTCTTTCAGCCCTAACCCGCCAGCTAACCTCGCAGGCCACTGAAAGAGGATGGGTTTCGGCTTTCAGCCGGAGGCATCCTCCGGCTGTCTTCTTTTCTCCTTGCTTTGGCAGCCGGAGGGTTCGTCGGCTGGGGCCGGACCCTTCCCCCTGGTCCGCCGCTCCGGTGGACGCCGAGAGGAGACACGCATGCTAGCCCCCACGCCCGAGCTGCGGCCCCTTCATGCCGCCGAAAAGTCCCGCCTCATCCTGGTCAGCAACCGCGGCCCCGTGGAGCACTGGTTCGACGACAGCCAGCGCATCCGCCGGCGCGAGGCCGCGGGCGGGGTCGCCTCCGCCCTCGGCGCTGTGGCCAAGCGCAGTCCTGTGACCTGGCTGGCCGCCGCCGCCAGCGAGGCGGACAAGGCCGTCGCCATCCTCGGCGGGAAAGTCCGCATCGCTTCCGACAGCGAGCTCAGGCTCCTGGAGCTGCCGCCGGCCGCCTACGAGCACTTCTACCAATCGTTCTGCAACCCCATCCTCTGGTTCGTGCAGCACTCCCTGGGCCACCTCCTCGACAGGCGGGACCTGGCGAGCGAGGCCCTGGCCTCCTGGCACGCGGGCTACTTGCCCGTGAACCGCCGGTTTGCGGAGGCGGCAATCGAGGAGATCCCAGGTGACGGTTCCTCCGCCCAGGTAATGCTGCACGATTATCATCTCTACCTGGCCCCGCGCTTCATCCGCGCCTCGCGGCCGCAGGCCGCCCTGCAGCATTTCGTGCATATCCCGTGGCCCGCCCCTTCCGACTGGCGCCATCTGCCGAGCTTCCTCGTCCGCCGCCTGTGCGGCGCCATGCTCGCGAACGACAGCATCGTCTTCCAGACGGAAGCCTTTGTCGAAAACTTCATGGCCACCTGCGACGCCTACTTGGGCGGACGCGCCGTGGTCCGCGAGCGCTACGGCTCGATACAGTTCCTCGGCCACACGGCCCACGTGACCTCGAACCCGGTGTCCGTAGACGTCGACGAGCTGAAGGCCCTGCGTTCGACGCCGCAGTGGCAGGAGTACAGGCGGGCCCTGACCGCACCGCCGGGGGTGAAGACCATCGTCCGCGTGGACAGGCTCGACCCGAGCAAGAACGTCGAACGGGGCTTCGAGGCCTTCGAGCTGCTCCTGAAGCGCAACCCCGGCCTCCGCGGCCGCGTCCGCTTCCTTGCCTTCCTCGTCCCGAGCCGGTGCGGCGTCCCCGAGTACGCGTCCTACGCCAAACGCGTATTCGACCGCGTCAACGCGATCAATGCCGTCTACGGCAACCCGGAATGGACGCCGGTCACCCTGTTCTACGAACACAACCGCACCCAGGCGCTGGCCGGGCTGAGCCTTTACGACGTCCTCCTCGTCAACTCGCTCGCGGACGGCATGAACCTCGTGTCCAAGGAAGGGCCCGTCGTCAACGCCAATGACGGCGTGCTCGTGCTCTCCGAGGCGGCAGGCTCCTTCGAGGAGCTGCGCCACGGCGCCATAGCCATCGACCCGTACGACGTCGGCGGGACGGCCGATGCCTTGCGCGCCGCCCTTTCCATGGAGCCGGTAGAACGGCGCATTCGCCAGCAGGCCTTGCGCGACGCCATTTGCGCACACCAGATCACGGACTGGCTCAGACAGCAGCTCAAGGACCTCTCGATTGCTGAGCACATGAAGCGCTTCGCGTCCGAAGCGTCCGCCTAGGCGCGACCGCGCCGAAGCGGCTGCGAGCCGCGGCACCCGGCGCCAGGAGGCCGCCTCCTAAGCCGGCGTCCGGCCCCGCATTCCTTTCCCCTCGCCTCGTTATTGCCAGGCCACCCCGCACGCGTTAGATTTCATCGCGGGCTGGCGGGGCCCCAGGGGGAGCGATTCCGCGCCTTTTCCACGTCATCGCCTTCGCGATCGCGGCCGGAGCCCTGGCCTGCGTGGCCCAGGAACTGCCCCCGCCGGATGAGGGCCGCACGCCGCCCGCCGGGACGGCTGCGGCGGGCACGGTCGCGCGCACGCCGACGCCCGTGCCGACGCTGGAAGGCACGACCGGCCTCTTCGCCGTGACGCCGGGACCGACGGTCATCTCGAGCGCCTGTCTCCAGGCCGCGTCGGGCCCCGCTACGCCGACGCCCACGCCCGACCCGCGGGCTACGCCCAGGGGCCTGCCGCCGGCGCCGGCGCCGTTCGTGCCGGACCCGCTGGCGGAGGACCCGGCCTTGAAGCGCCGCCTCCTCGACGTCCTCGGCAGCCGCGCCGGCGATTACGCCTTCTTCGTCAAGGACCTGAGCACCGGTTCCGGCGCCGCGCACGACGCCGGCCGCGTGTTCAACGCCGCCAGCGTCTTCAAGCTCTTCGTCATGCTGGAGGTCTTCAACCAGCAGGCAGCCGGCCTCCTGGACTGGGATGACCGCCTCACGATCACCCCCTATTACGACGGCTTCGGCCTCTCGCCCAGGAGCACGGCCCGCTGCCAAGTGCTCACCGTGGCCGAGGCGATGGACGCGATGATGTCCGTGAGCGACAACGCCGCCGCCGTCCTCCTCCAGGACCTGGTCCGCGCCCCAAACGTCAACCGCTCCATCCAGGCGCTCGGCCTCAAGGACAGCGGCCTGTTCACCGAGGGCCTGCCGGTCACCGCCGCCGACCTCGGTCTGCTGCTGGAAGCCATCGTCCGCGGCGCCGCCGTCAGCGAGGCGGCCAGCGCCGAGATGATCGAGCTCATGAAGGGTGAGGTCATCGATAACGGCCTCAGGGCGGGCGTACCGGCCAACGTACCCGTGGCCCACAAGACCGGCAACTGGTCTGACGCGACCCACGATGCCGGCATCGTCTTCGCCAAGGACGGCCCCTACGTCTTCGTCGTCCTCTCGGACACGGACCATGAGACGTCCGTCATCCGCGCCCTCTCCGAGGCCGCGTACGACTATTTCACGTCCCGGTGAGAAAAACGCCGGACGCATCGCACGCGCGGTAGCGCCGCCATTGGTAGAATAAGGACGGCGCGTAGGGGCGGTTAGCTCAGCTGGCAGAGCGCTTCCTTCACACGGAAGAGGTCACAGGTTCAAGTCCTGTACCGCCCACCAGACCTCGGTTTTGCCCGTGGCCCGAAGCAAGCGTCTGATCCGAGTCTCCCCAGAACGGGCTTTTGCCTACCTCAGCGACCTGCCGCGCCACTCCGAATGGTCGGCGGACAGCCTCCGCCTCGAGCAGGCGACGCCCGGCGCGCCCGGGCCCGGCACGCGCTACCGCAGCCGCGGGCGGCAGTTCGGCCAGACGATCGAGGACGAAGTCGAGGTCGTCGCCGTGGAGCCAAACGTCCGTTTCGAGTTCGAGGCCCGGGGCCGCGGCGGCGTCTTCCGTCACGCCTTCTACTTCGAGCGCGGCGACGGCGGCACCATCGTCACCAAGGAGATGCGCCCGCTCAAGATCGTCTTCCCCTTCGGCATCTTGGGGCCGCTCACGGCCTGGTTCCTCTCCCGCCGCATGGCCAAGGACCTGGAGCGGATCGCCGCCAAGCTGGAGGCGTCGCGTGGCTAGGCGCATCGTCAGCCTCACCGCGGACCTCCTCTTCTCCTCCAGCATCGAGGCCACGCTCACGCGGCAGGGCGACGAGGTGATGACGGTGGAGGACGTGAACTCCCTGGAACGTGCGCTGCGCACGCGGGAGGTTGACCTCGTGATCCTGGACCTCCACGCCGGGGCGGAGGCCGGGGCCGTCGTGATGCTCTGCCGGCGATGGGCGTGCCGGTCCTGGCCTTCGGCCGCCACACGGAGGCCACCCTCCTGCGCTCCGCCCGGGAGGTCGGCTGCGCGGACGCCGTGCCGCGGTCGACTTTCATAGAGAGCATGGCCGATCTGGTAGCGAAGCACGCTGTAACCGGCCGTTAATCCTGGCGGTGCTATACTGGCCCCGCCACATGATTCCCGCCCTGGAAACCGCATATGAAGTGGTGATCGGCCTGGAGGTCCACGCCCAGGTCACCACGAAGTCCAAGATGTTCTGCCGCTGCAGCTCCGACTACAGCGGCGCCGAGCCCAACACCCACGTCTGCCCCGTCTGTATGGGCATGCCCGGCGTGCTGCCCGTGATCAACGCCGCCGCCGTGGAAGCAACGATCCGCACAGGCCTCGCCCTTCACTGCGAGGTACCGCCGCGGGCGAAGTTCGACCGCAAGAACTACCCGTACCCCGACCTCATGAAGGGCTACCAGATCTCCGAGTACGACATGCCGCTCTGCCGCAACGGCTACCTCGACGTCGAGGTCGATGGCGTAAAGCGCCGCATTCGCGTCAACCGCGTCCACCTGGAAGAGGACACCGCCCGCCTCCTCCACCGCACGGACGAGACCGGCGAGTCCTACTCGCTGCTCGATATCAACCGCGCCGGCATGCCCCTCATGGAGATCGTCTCGGAGCCGGACGCGCGTTCGCCCGCGGAGGCCGTCGCCTACCTCACCAAGCTCCGCCAGGTGCTCCGCTACATCGGCGTCAGCGACGCCGACATGGAGAAAGGCAGCTTCCGCTGCGAGCCAAACCTCAGCCTCCGGCCGCGCGGCTCCCAGACTTTCGGCGCGAAGGTGGAGCTCAAGAACCTGAACAGCTTCCGCGCCGCCCTCCGCGCCATGGAGTTCGAGGTCGCCCGCCAGGCCAGGCTGCTCGACGAGGGCAAGAAGGTCGAGAGCGAGACGCGCGGCTGGCGCGAGGACTCCGGCGAGACCGCCAGCCAGCGCTCCAAGGAGGAAGCGCACGACTACCGCTACTTCCCGGAACCGGACCTCCCGCCGATAGCAGTATCCCGCGCCTGGGTGGAGGAGCTGCGAGCCAGCCTCCCGGAATTGCCGGATTCGCGCCGCGCCCGTTTCGTCGAGGACTACGGCCTTTCCGAGTACGAGGCGGGCCTGCTCACCGAGTCGCGGCCGCGGGCCGACTACTTCGAGGCCGTCGTGGGCCGCGTCGAGGGCGCGGACCTGAGGGCGAAGGCGAAGCTCGTCGCCAACTGGATGCTCGGAGACCTATCCCGCCTCCTCAACGATTCCGGCATCGACGTCGACAGCCCGGAGATGAAGCTAACGGCGGAGAGCTTCGCCGTGCTCCTCAGCGTCCTCCAGGCGGGGTCGATAACGGGCTCGGCGGCGAAGGAGGTGCTGCGCGCCGCCTTCGAGACAGGAGCCGGGCCGGAAGCTATCATTGCGGAGCGCGGCCTGGGACGGCTGGATGATTCCGAAGCCGTCGCGGCCATCGTGAGGCAGGTCATCGAAGACAATCCGCGCGTCGTGGCGGACTACCGGTCCGGCAAGGTGCAGGCGCTTCAAGCGCTTATCGGCCAGGTGATGAAGCAGACGCGCGGCCGGGCCAATGCCGGCGAGGTGCGCACGCTGCTCGAGTCCGAGCTAGGCCGGGCATCCTGAGACGCCCGGCTTAGGCGGGAGGGGGACTTTCTAATTTCTGAGCTCATGAGGTCCCTGCGCAGCGTCAAGATCCTCAAGTGGTTCTACTTCGGCATGCACATCAAGCGCTGGCTGGCCGTGGTGCTGGTCGGCGTCGCCATCATGGGCCTCGGCTTCGGCTACATCCTGCGCGAGGTGTACGTCACCTACACGTTCCCGGACTGGGTCTACTACGTAACCCTCCAGTTCCTTCCCCGCCTGGTGCGCGCCCTCCTCTTCATCAGCGTCGCCACCGGCATCATCCTCTTCGGCGTCTGGAAACTGAACACCTCCCTCCTGGCCGCCTTCCGCCGCTCCGACGACGAGGGCCTCGTCGACGCGATCTTCCGCTTCCGGCAGCAGGCCCGCGGGCCGAAAGTCGTCGCCATCGGCGGCGGCACCGGCCTGCCCGTCCTCCTGCGCGGCCTCAAGGAGCACACCAGCAACCTCACCGCCATCGTCACCGTGGGCGATGACGGCGGCTCCTCCGGCCGCCTGCGCCGAGAACTGGGCGTCCTGCCGCCGGGCGACGTGCGCAACTGCATCGCCGCGCTGGCGGAAGCCGAGCCGCTCATGACCCGGCTCTTCCAGTACCGCTTCAACGAGGGCTCCGGACTGGAAGGCCACAGCTTCGGCAACCTGTTCATCGTGGCCATGACCGGCATCACCGGCAACTTCGAGGAGGCCGTGCGCGAGACCAGCCGCGTCCTTGCCGTCCGCGGCCTCATCCTCCCCTCCACCCTCTCCCACGTTACCGTCCACGCCCGCACGGAGGACGGGACCGAGATCCGCGGCGAATCGAACATCACCCTGGAAGGCACGCGCATCAAGGAGGTCTTCCTGGAGCCGTCCAGCGTCCAGGCCAACCCTGAGGCTATCCGGGCGATCCTCGAGGCCGACATTGTGGTCGTGGGGCCCGGCAGCCTCCTGACCAGCGTCCTGCCCAACCTGCTGGTAGACGGCATCCGCCAGGCGCTCGCCATCTCCCAGGCGACGAAAATCTACGTCTGCAACGTCGCGACCCAGCACGGCGAGACCGACGGCTTCTCCGTCAGCGACCACTTCGACAAGCTCGTCCAGCACATCGGCCCCGGCCTCTTCGACTACGTCCTGGCCAACGACAACGTCGTCGGGCCGCTGCCGGAGGCCTGGCACTCTCAACCCGTCGGCGTCGACGCGGCCACCGTCGACGGCGCCAAGGTGATCACCGCCGACGTCATCTCCGAGAAAAACCGCTACCACCATGACTCCGCGAAGCTTGGCGCCGCGATCCTGCGCATCTACAACGGCCGCAACCAGTACGAAGCAACCGAGGAACTGGCAGCCGCGCGGGCCGCACGCTAGACTGGACGGGCATGACCCTCGAGAACTACCTGAATATCGGCCAAATCCTCATCTCCGTCGTCCTCATCCTGGTCATCCTCCTTCAGGCGAAGGGGTCCGGCTTCGGCGAGGGCCTCGGCGGGACGACATCGTCCTTCCGGACCCGCCGCGGCCTGGAGAAGACGCTCTTCCAGGCGACGATCTTCCTGGTCATCCTCTTCCTCGCGATGTCCGCCTGGAGCGTCAAAGCCGTCTAGCTCCCACCTGCCGCCTCGCGCCCCCGGAACTAGGGCCCCCGCGCGGGGCCGGGCATTTTGCGCGCCCGCGGGCGCCGGCGGGGGTGCGGGGACGCCGGGGACGGGAGAACCGTCTACGCTGGGCTCCCAGCCACCGCGGCCGGACGCCGCAGGGCCCGAACGCCGGCCGGTGCGTTAAGCTGTCCAGCGGCAGTCCTAGTGCGCAGGCATCGCGGTCGCTGGCTATTCCTCATCGTCCTCCTGGCCGGCGTCCTGGCGTTCACCGGCTTCTGGTACCTCGCCGCCGGGGACACGCGGGACGGAGAGCCGGACACGGGCGGCGTCTACGTCGAGGGCATGGCCGGGGCGCCCTTGCGGATCAATCCCCTCTTCGCCGCCGGCAACTCCGTCGACCAGTCGCTGGCCTCGCTGATCTTCGCCGGCCTGACCCGCCTCGACGCCAAGGGCGTCGCCTTTCCCGACCTCGCGGAGACGTGGACGCTCAGCCAGGACGGCACCGTCTACACCTTCCGGCTGCGGCCCAACCTCCTCTGGCATGACGGCAAACCCCTCACCGCGGAAGACGTGGTCTTCACTTACGAGCTCCTCCGCTCCCAGGACGCTCCCTCGCGGCCGCCGGCGGCCCGGGTGCTGGAAGGCGCCACGATTACCCAGCTCGATAGCCTCACCGTGTCGATCGCCCTGCCCCAGCCGTTCGCGCCGCTTCCCGCCTACCTGACGCTCGGCATCCTTCCCGCCCACCTGCTGGCCGGCTCGACGGCCTCCCAGCTCTACGAATCGGCCTTCAACCAGCAGCCCGTGGGGGCGGGACCGTACCGCCTCGAGCAGCTCGGCGCGAACGCCGCCGTCCTCGCCGCACACAGCGCCTACCACTTCAACCAGCCCTACATCCCCCGCTTCGAGATGCGGTTCTTCCGGGATCAGGGCGCCCTCCTCGCCGCCCTCAAGGCGGGCGAGCTCGACGGCGCCTTCCTGCAATCGCCCCTCGGCCCGACGGAAACCTTCGAACTCGAACGCCGGCGCGACCTCCGCCTGCAGGCCCTCGATACCGGCCATTTGACCTGCGTCTTCCTGAATCTGGACCTTCCGCTGTTCGAAGACCGGCGTCTCCGCCAGGCCCTGCTCTACTCCATCGATAGGGACGGCATCGTCTCGCTCCTCGGCGGCCAGGCCGTGCGCGCGGACTCGCCGGTGCCGCCCGGCAACTGGGCCTACTCGCCCTCGCTGACCCGTTACGGCGTCGACGCGAACCTCGCCGCCATCCTCCTCGACGAAGCCGGCTGGGCCAAAGGAGCGGACGGCGTGCGCCGGCGCGGCGCGACCGCGCTCGCCTTCACGCTCGTCACCGACTCCGACCCCGTCCGGGTGGAGATCGCCCAGCGCATCGCCAAGAGCTGGGGCGACATCGGGGCGCGGGTAACGGTGCAGCCGGCCGGGCTGACGACGATCGTCCGGGAGATCATCGAGCCGCGGCGCCACGAAGCCGTCCTCTTCTCCATCGACGCCGCCCAGCCTGACCCCGACCCTTACCCGGCCTGGCACAGCTCCCAGGCCACGGCCAGGGGCGGCAATCTGGCCTCCTTTTCCAGCAAGGCGGTTGACGCCCTCCTGGAAGAGGCTCGCGGCAACGTCAACCACGCCCGGCGCCGCGAGCTCTACGCCCAGTTCCAGGAGCTGTTCGCGCAGGAAGTGCCTGCCATCCCCCTGTACGTCTCCACAGCCCTCTACGTCCAGAAGAACGCCGTAGCGGACGTCAAGGCAGGGCTGCTGACCCAGCCCGGCGACCGCTTCTGGCAGGCCCACGAGTGGTACATCAAGGGCCGTTGAGCAGTCCGCCGATCGTCAGCCTGCTTACCGACTTCGGCCTCGCCGATGCCTATGTCGGCGTCATGAAGGGCGTGATCCTGGCCGCGTGCCCGCAGTGCCGCCTCGTCGACCTCACGCACGAGGTGCCGCCGCAAGCCGTCGTCACGGGCGCGTACCTTCTGGAGTCCGCGTGGCGCTACTTCCCGGCGGGCACCATCCACCTGGCCGTGGTCGATCCGGGCGTCGGCACATCGCGCCGCAGGCTGGCGCTGGCGGCAGGCGGTCATATCCTCGTGGGGCCGGACAACGGCCTGCTCTCCGCGGCCCTGCCGGACGCGATCCGCGGCCCGCGGCGTCCGGGCGAGGCCTACTCGCCCCGGCTCTTACCCCTGCCCGCGGGCGTGGAGGGCGTCGCCATCGAGCCCGGCCCCGGGCCGGTCAGCGCCACGTTCGAGGGCCGCGACGTGTTCGCGCGGGCGGCGGCGCGGCTCGCGGCCGGCGAGTCCCTGGCGGGCATAGGCGCGGCGGTGCGAGACGCTTTCGCCATGCCCGCCTTCCGGGCCCCCCAGGCCGCGGACGGCCGCGTCCACGGCCTCATCCTCCACGCGGACCGCTTCGGCAACCTCCTCACGGACATCGACGCCGCGAGCCTGCCGTCGCGGCCGATTTTCCGGGCCGGCGGCCGCGAGTTCCGGCCGGCCCCCACCTACGGCGACGCGCCGGGCCTTGCCGCCATCGTCTCCAGCAACGGCCGCATCGAGATCGCCGTTCCGAACGGCAGCGCCGCCGCCGAGACCGGCCTCCGCCCCGGCGATGCCGTCCTTGTGGAGGCGGCCGGCTAGCGCCCCGTCCCCGGCGGGCGTAGCGCTTTTGGCGTCTGTCTCGCCTCGGAGGACGCGCCAAGCGCCCCCCAACGCGGGGGCCATGTGACACTCGCGCGGGGCGCCGCTCACAGGCGATCCTGGTCTTGGAGGAAGCGCATGCACGCGGGTACGAGTGAGGAGGAACTACGGAGCCGGGCCTTGGCCCGCCTGAAGAAGAAGCGGGACTTCGTCGGCCATCTGCTGGCGTACGTCACCGTAAACGGGTTCATCGTCATGATCTGGGCTTTCGCCGCCGGCGGCGGCTTTTTCTGGCCCATGTTCCCGATCGTGGCCTGGGGGATCGGCCTTTTCTTCCACGCCTGGGACCTTTACAGCGGCGAGCCGAGCGAGGAAGACATCGCCCGGGAGATGGAGCGAATGGCCAGGGGCGGCCGCTGAGCGGCCGCGGCCGGCGGGAGGGAGCAAGCGCCCATCCCAGCGCGGCCCGCGCAGGCGCGGCCTTTCCCGCTGCTAATATCGAGGCGTGCGGATCGTCTTCCTGGGGTCGCCCGCCTTCGCCCTGCCGAGCCTCGAAGCCCTGATCGCGTCCCAGCACCAGATCGTCGCCGTCGTGACGCAGCCGGACCGGCCGGCCGGACGCGGCCACTCGCCGTCGCCGCCGCCCGCGAAGGTGGCGGCGCTCTCGCACGGCCTGCCGGTGCTGCAGCCGGAGAACGTCAGCGATCCGGCATCCGTGGAGCAGATCCGGGCGCTTGAACCGGATGCGTTCGTGGTGGCCGCCTACGGCCAGATCCTCCGCCAGCGCCTCCTGGACGTGCCCTCCCGCGGCGCCCTCAACGTCCACGCCTCCCTGCTGCCCCGGCACCGGGGCGCCGCGCCCATTGCCGCCGCCATCCTCGCCGGCGATACCGTCACCGGCGTCACGATCATGGAAGTCGTCCGCGCCCTGGATGCCGGCCCCATCGTCGCCCAGGTGCAAGAGCCGATCCGCGATTCCGACACGACGGGCAGCCTGGAGCAGCGCCTGGCCGCGGCCGGCGCCCGCCTGCTGGCCAGCGTCCTGGACCGCTGGCTGGACGGCTCGCTGAAGGGCACGCCCCAGGACGAGTCGCTCGCCACTTACGCCCCCCAGATCCAGCGCTCCGAAGCCCGCCTCGACTGGTCGAAGCCGGCCGTGGAGCTCTGGCGGCGGGTGCGGGCCTACAACCCGTGGCCCGTCGCCTACACCGCCTTTCGCGGCGAGGAGCTGCGCATCCTCGAGGCGTGGCCTCTGGCCGCACCCGGCGGCGCGCCGCCCGGCACCGTCCTTCCGCCGGGGCGGCTGCCGCCGGAAGCCGGCGCGGGCGACGAGGAGACGTTCGCGGTCCAGACGGGCGACGGCGCTTTGGCGATCAGGCGGCTGCAGCGCCCCGGCAGGCGGGCGCTGAGCGGCATCGAGTTCCTGCGCGGCCAGCGCGATTTCGTCGGTGCCCGCTTGGGCGCCTAGGGCTAAGGGGATTCTTCGGCCGCCGGCGCCTCGGCTGCGGCCTCCGGGGCCGCTTCCTCCGCCGCCGCTTCCTCCGCCTCCAACTCCTCGGCGATGCGCGGCGCGGCGACCTTGACCACGACGACGTCCGGGTCGTTCATGACGGTCACGGCCGGCGGGACGGGGATGTCGCGGACGTGGAGGCTGGCTTCCAGCTCCGTCAGGGACGAGATGTCCACCTCGATATGCGGCGGCAGGTCCAGCGGTAGGGCCTCCACGTGGAGCGTCTCGAGCGAGGTGATCAGGATGCCGTTGTAGGTGTTGACTGCCTCCGACGAGCCGACGACGACGAGCGGCACCTCCGCCCGCATCTTCTCCCGCAAGGAGACCTGATAGAAATCCGCGTGGAGGACGGCGCTGGTGAGGGGGTGGCGCTGGACACGCTGGATCACCACGGGCCGGGTGTTGCGCTCGCCGCTGATCTTCAGGTCCAGGACTTCGTTGGCGGCGGAGTCGCGCAGCGTCTTCTCGAAGAGCTCCGCGTCAAGCTGCAGGGCGACGGAGGGGACGCCGTGGCCGTAGACGTTTGCCGGCAGCAGGCCGCTCCGCCGCAGGCGGGCCACCTTCTTGCCGGTGATTTCGCGCGTTTCGACCACGAGCTCCTTGCGGGCCATGACCAACCCCCGATTGTTTCCTGGTTCAGCGTTTCCGGCCGAAGGCGGCCGTCAGCAGGCGCCGCGCGAGAAAGTACCCCGCGCCGAAGGCGAAGGCCGCCGGCAGCGTCAGCACGGCGTTGACGTTGCCGCTGACCCGCGGCGCCAGGAGGAACAAGACGCGGCTCTCCTCCACTTTCACGTAGTCCCCGGCGACGACGCCCGCGGCGCTCTGCTTCAGCTCCGCCGTCGAGGCGTTGACCATGCCCATGACGGAGCCATCGGCGGTCACGGCCTCAGCCGTCAGCCGCTGGACCGCGGACTGGCCCACGTTCGCCGTCGTCGCGTTCAGGCTGCGCACGGCGCTCCGCTCCACGTTAACGTGGCCGGACTGATAGCTCTCGAACACGTTATCGGCCATTTGGGACTCATCGAAGGTAGCAGAGGGCCCCATGGGGGTCAAGGCAAACGGGGTGCGCGTCGGGAGCGGATGCCGTTGCTGCGCCCCGCCCGAGGCTGCGCCCGGCCGCCGTCCGGCTGATACACTTAGCCTGAGATGCGCATACTCCTGCTCAACGGCCCCAACCTCAACATGCTCGGCACGCGGGAGCCTCAAATCTACGGCCACGACAGCCTCGCCGACATCGTTGCGCGGGTCGCAAAGCGCGCGCAGGAGCTCGGGGCCGAAGTCGTCCCCTTCCAGAGCAACAGCGAAGGGGCGATGATCGACTTCATCCAGAAGCACCAGGCGGAGGCAGACGGCCTCATCATCAACGCGGGGAGCTACACGCACACGAGCATCGGCCTGCGCGACGCGATCGCGGGCAGCGGGCTGCGCGCCGTGGAGGTCCACATCTCCAACGTCTACGCGCGGGAGAGCTTCCGCCACACGTCCATGCTCGCCGGCGTCTGCGCCGGCATGATTACCGGGCTCGGCTGGCGCGGCTACGTCCATGCGCTGGAATCGCTGGTCGCCGCGGCGAAGGAGGACGGCAAGGCATGAGCAAGACCGACCGGATCGCCAGGCTCAGGCAGAGACTGGCGGACCAAGACCTGGCCGCGCTCTTCGTCAGCGCGCCGGCGGAGGACATCCATCACACCATCGGCGCCAACCGCCGCTATCTCTCCGGCTTCACCGGCTCCATGGGCCACCTCCTCATCACCCTGGACGCCGCGTATATCGCCGTCGACTTTCGCTATTGGGAGCAGGCGGAGCGCGAGGCGCCGGAATACACGCTGTTCAAGGCCGCGGGCGGCATGAAGACGTGGCTGCCGGAGCTGCTGGGCGAAGCGCGCCTCGGGGGCAAGCGCCTGGGCTTCGAGGCTGCGGGCATCACCTTCGCGGCCTTCGCGGCCCTCCGCGACGCCGCAGCATCCCTGCCGGAGGCCGACCGGCCGAAGCTCGTCCCCACGGAGAACCTCGTCGAGTCCCTGCGGGCGATCAAGGAGCCCGAGGAGCTGGAGGCCCTGCAGCGCGCCGTCGACCTGGGCGACGCCGCCTTTCAGCACGTGGCCGAACGGATCGAGCCCGGCTGGACCGAAAGGCAGGTCGCCTGGGAGATCGAGAAGTACGCCCGCGAGCACGGCGCCGAGGGGTTGTCCTTCCCGACCATCGTCGCCGCCGGCCCCTGGGGCGCCATGCCCCACGCCCAGCCGCGGGACCACGTCATCCAGGAGGGCGACGGAGTCGTCATCGACATGGGCGTCAACCTGGACGGCTACATGTCCGACCTCACGCGCACGATCGTCGTCGGCAAGCCGGACGACCGCTTCAAGAAGATCTACGACATCGTCCTCGCCGCCCAGCTGACGGCGGAGGAACTGGTGCGCAGCGGCATGACCGGCGGCGACGCGCACATGCTGGCGCACAAAGTAATCGAGGAGGCCGGCTACGGCGACAGCTTCGGCCACGGCCTCGGCCACGGCGTCGGCCTCCAGGTGCACGAGTCGCCCCGCGTCGGCCAGACCTCGGAGGACGTCCTTCAGGACGGCATGGTGATCACCGTGGAACCCGGCATCTACCTCCCGGGCTGGGGCGGAGTGCGCATCGAGGACATGGGGTACCTGAAGGACGGCCGCTACGTCGGCTTCACGCGGGCGCCGAAGCTGCAACTGGCTTAGCCCTCCGCCTGTATCCGGACGGCGGCCCCGATTCGGAAATTCTTCCTAAACGGCGGAGTCCGCCTGGTGTCTCGCGTTGCAAAGACGTAAAATCGCGTCATCCCTCCGGCTCTTCAGTTCAAGGAGTGAACCCCATGCGAAACCTTATGTTTGGTCGTCGCTGGCGGGCGGCGGCCTTCGGGTTGCTCGTGCTCGCCGTAGGCGGCGCGGGCTTGTTCGCGGGCGACGAGCCCGCCGCGCAGGCCGCCACCACGTACAAGGCCTTCGTCGGCGGCGGTGAAGCCTCGCCTGCGGGCGGCATTGCCGTTGAAGCCTTCCGGCCGGACCAGATCCGCATCCACCCCGGCGACACGATCCAGTGGACGAACCCGTACGAGGAGATCCACACGGTGACGTTCGTGCCCGCCACCCAGCCGCGGCCGGCCCTCATCGTCAACGGCGACTTCAACCCGATGGTGGCGGCGCCGACGCAGCAGACGGCCTTCGACGCCAACCGCTACACGAACTCCGGCATTCTGGGCAAGGGCCAGGGCTTCTCCCTGACGTTCCCCAACCAGGGGGCCTTCCAGTTCTACTGCGTGATCCACCCCGGCATGATCGTCAACGTCTTCGTCGTGCCGGATAGCGTCCAGGTGGAGTCGCAGTCGCAGCTTGACGCGCGGGCAGCGGAGATGCTCACGCAGGGGGTCGCCGCGGGCCGCGGGTCCGTGGCCGGCACGCAGGCGGCGGCCAACGAGGTCACGAACCCGGCCTCCGTCGGCCTCGTGGACCTCATGTACTTCGTGCCGCAGCGGATCAACATCCCGGTCGGCGGCACCGTGACGTGGCGCAACCGCACCGCAGTGCCGCACACCGTCACGTTCAACATCCAGTCGGCCCCGTCGAACTTCGTCGCTGCCCTGCCGACGGTCCCGTCCGGCGGCTTCAGCGGCGCCGGCTTCGCCAACTCAGGCTTCTTCGGCGTCGGGCCCGAGTCCGTCGTCGGTGAGACGTTCTCCTTGAGGTTCACGCAGGCCGGCACCTACAACTACATCTGCCTGCTGCACGCCGACCAGGGCATGGTGGGCACGGTGGTAGTCGGGACGGGGACCGGGACGGTCAGCCCGCCCTCCACGGGCGACGGCGGCCTCCTCGACAGCGAAGGCTCGTCCTGGTGGGCGGTGTACGCCGGCGCCCTCCTGCTCGGCGTTGCCGGCGTGGCCGGCCTTGTCGTGGGGAGAAGGCTCGCCGCCTAACCGCTCAGCGCGCGTGTCTCCCGCGAGGGGGTGGCCGGTGCGGCCACCCCCTCGCTACACTGGGGACACCTTGCCCTCCGGAGGACTCAATGATCGACACAGGCGACCTGCGCAAGGGCCTGACCATCGAGATAGACGGCACGCTCTACAACATCGTCGATTGGGAGCACAACAAGACGGGCCGCGGCGGCGCCAAGGTTCGCCTGAAGCTGCGCGACGTCCGTGCCGGCCACATCATCGAACAGACTTACGACGCCGGGGCGAAGTTCACCCGCGCCCGCGTCGAGCGGCAGCCCGCGCAGTTCCTCTACGCCGAAGGCGACATCTACTACTTCATGAACCGCGAGACCTACGACCAGATCGCCATGAACAAGGAGCGCGTGGGCGACGCCGCCCTCTACCTCAAGGACAACGAGGAGTGCCAGGTCCTCACCTATGGCGACGAGGCGATCAGCGTCGAGTTGCCGGCCGCCGTCGTCCTCGAAGTCACCGAGACCGACCCCTGGATCAAGGGCGACACCGCCCAGGGAGGCACCAAGCCCGCCCGCCTGGAGACCGGCCTGGTGGTGAACGTCCCTCTCTTCGTCAACACCGGCGACCGCGTCAAGGTCGACACGCGTTCCGGCGAGTACCTGGAGCGGGCGGGGTAAGACTTCTCCGCCGCCAACTGCGCTTTCCTACGTCTTGACCCGCGCTTGGCATTCTCTTAACCATCCGGAACGCTCGGCCGTCTAGAATCGGCCCGTGCGCGGCGGCCGGAGAGGCCGCTAGAATCACCAAAGCCTTCTGACTGGGAGAGGCATGAGACGACTGCTTCTGTTCGCGGCCGCCGCCGCGGCCTTGGGCGCCATCGCCATCGCTGCCGCCGTCATCGTCTGGCGCCTGCGCAGCGACGACCCCGACCTCGCGACCGAGGCGCCGCCCATCCCTACGGCCGCCCGCCCCTCGGCCTCACCCGGGGCCGGGGCGGACGCGCCGCGGCCATCGCTGCCGGAGGGGGTGCGACGCTTCGTCATCAGCCCCTCCGAGTCCACGGTGAAGTACGTCGTCGAGGAGACGCTGCGCGGCCTCCCGGCGACGGCGGTCGGGACGACTTCGGCGATCACCGGCGAGATATACCTGACGGAGGCCGGCCTCTACAAAGACCTGCCCTCGAAGTTCACGGTAGACCTCAGGACGCTTCGCAGCGACGAGTCCATGCGCGACAACTTCATCCGTCAGAACACGCTCCAGGCCGGCCGCTATCCGTTCGCGGAGTTCGTAGTCGAGTCGATCGACGGCTTCCCGGTCGAGTATGTCGAGGCCACGCAGGTCTCGCTGACGCTAACGGGCACCCTGAAGATCAAGGACGTGAGCAGGCCTGTCTCGTTCGCCGTCCTGGCCCGGCAGCAGGGCGGCACCCTCACGGCGACGGCCGATACCGATTTCAAGATGACGGACTTCGGCATCTCGCCGCCGGAGGTGGTCGTCGCCAGGGCGAAGGACCAGGTCCACCTCCAGGTCGTGCTCGTCGCCCGCGAAGCCTAGTACCGGAGACGGCCCTGAACATCGTCCTCTTCGAGCGGCACGAGACGGAGGCGCCGCTGCCGCGCCAGGACCGCCGCGCCCGCCACGTCCTGGAGGTGCTCCGCCGCCGTCCCGGCGATAGCTTCGACGCGGGCATCGTCGACGGGCCGCGCGGCCGGGCGACTCTGCTCGCCGTCCGGACGGACTGCCTCGTCCTGGGGTTCGCCTGGGGCGACGAGCCGCCGCCCCTGGAGCCGATCGCGCTCATCGCCGGCCTGCCGCGTCCCCAGACCGCCCGCAAGATCCTGGAAGACGCCACGGCCCTGGGCGTGAGCGCCATGCACTTCGTCCTGGCGGAAAGGTCCGAACCGGGGTATGCGCGAAGCAAGCTCTGGACCACCGGGGAATGGCGGCGGCATACGCTCGCGGGCGCGGAGCAGGCGTTCACCACCCGCCTCCCGGAGGTGACCTTTGGCCGCGGCCTGGCCGCCGTCATCGAAGCGCTGCCCGCCGCGGGCAGCCGCGTCGCGCTCGACAACTACGAGGCGCCGCAGGCCCTCACCCGGACGCCGATGAGCGCGCCGGCGGCGCTGGCGCTGGGGCCGGAGCGGGGCTGGTCTCCCGCCGAGCGGACGCTCCTGCGCGAGCGCGGCTTTGTCTTCGCGCACCTGGGGGAACGGGTGCTGCGGCTGGAGACCGCGGCCGTGGCCGGCGTAACGCTGGTCCGCGCCGCCCTCGCGCTCGTGTAGACGGTGCGGCGGCGCGCGCACCTCTGCCATGGCGACAGGAGTCCTGACACCATGCTGTCAGCAGGAATCGAAAAGCCGGCCGCCCTGCTGACAATATGCTGTCAGGAGCGCTCCTCTAGATTGTCCCGGCCGGGCCCTTCTGCCCGGCCAGACACCAGAGGAGGCAGTGACGATGACCCAGACTTCGATAGTCCCGCGGCAGTTCTTCGCCGTATCGTTGGCGTCGGACGACGTCGCCGGGCAGCGGCGTTTCTACGAAGCGTGGGGCTGGCAGGCCCTGCCGTATAGCAATCAAGAGTACGTCGCGTTCCAGCTGGAAGGCGCCATCGTTGCCTTCGTCCGCAAGGCGTTGCTGGCGGAGGAAGCAGCGCCGGGAGCCGGCACGCCGGCCGCATCGGGTTGGAACGGCGTCACGCTGGCGGTAAACGTCCCCGCCCGCGACCGGGTGGACCCCGTCTGGCGGGCGGCGGTCGGCGCCGGGGCTACGGCCATCGGCGAGCCCGTCGACCGGCCGTGGGGCGGCCGCTCCGGCTACGTCGCCGACCCGGAAGGCAACCGCTGGGAGATCGCCTGGGTGCCGCCGATGTAGGCAGCGGCCGATGGGAGGTGTGACCGTGCAGCCAGGGACGCTATCCGAGGAAACGAAGGCCCAGCTTCTCCGCCTGGAGGACGAGATGTGGGCGGCCAACCGCCGCGGCGACGCCGAGGCCTTCCGCCGCCTCGTCGCTGAGGACGGGATCGCCGTTGCCGCCTTCGGCGTGTTCGCCAAGGACGCGATCGTCGCGCAGGCCGCCGAGAACCTGAACCCGGTGCGGCAGAGTAAACTGGAGGACGTCCGCGTCCTCGCCGGCGGGACGGGGTGCGGTATCGTCACCTATCGAGCGGAGATCGACGCCGAGCACGCGGGCAGGCCGGTACACCTGTCCGTGTACGCCACTACCGTGTGGCGGCGGCAGCACGGCGACGGCTGGATGGCAGTGCTCCATCAGCAGACGCCCATTCAGGGAGGCCGCTAGCGGGATGGCGCTGAACAAGGAGTGGCACGCGGCCCATCCGATGCCCAAGAAGCCGACGCTGGAGCAACGCTACCAGTGGCATCTGGAGCACGAAAAGGCCTGCGGCTGCCGGCCGATGCCTGCCCGGCTGCGCGAACAGGTGCAGGCCAAGCGTTCGCGGGCCTAGACGGACGTGCGTCGCGCGGACCGCCTCTTCCAGATCATCCAGCACATCCGCCGTTACCACGTGACGACGGCGGCCGCGCTCGCCCAGGCGCTGGAGGTCTCCGAGCGCACCGTCTACCGCGACATCCGCGACCTCGTCCTCTCCGGCGTGCCGATCGAGGGCGAAGCCGGCGTCGGCTACGTGCTGCGCAAGGGCTTCGACCTGCCGCCGCTCATGTTCACGCGCACCGAGATCGAAGCCCTGGCCCTGGGCGCCCGCGTCGTCATGAGTTGGGCGGACCCGGAGCTGGGCAAGGCGGCGGAGCAGGCGCTCGACCGCATCGCCGTGGCGCTGCCGGACGACCTTCGCCGCCGCCTCTTCGAATCGCGGCTGTACGCGCCCGGGTTCCGCGTCCCGCCCGCCGTGATGGAGCGCTTGCAGCTCCTCCGCCAGGCCACGGACGAGCGCCGCAAGGTATGGCTGTCCTACCGCGACGTCAACAACGTCCAGACGGAGCGGACGGTGAGGCCCCTGGCGCTCTCCTTCTGGGGGGCGACCTGGTCGATGACGGGCTGGTGCGAGCTGCGGCTCGACTTCCGCAGCTTCCGGCTCGACCGCGTCGAGGTGCTGCGGGCGCTCGACGAGCGCTTCGAGGACGAGCCCGGGAAGACGATAGACGACTTCCTGAGGATCATAGGGGCGGAGGAAGCCGGACTGAAGCGCGGGGATTAAGCGCGCCCCCGCCCTATAATCCAAATGTGCGGCGCAATCTGGACGAGCTCGACGCCCGACGCCTCCTCAGCGGCGGCCCCGTCCTGCTGGTCACCTCCAGCTATCGCGGCCGCCACAACGTCTTGCCTGTCGCCTATGCCATGGTCCTGAGCATCGTGCCGCCGCTCGTAGGCATAGCCCTCCATCCCTCCAGGTACTCCACCGATATCATCCGCAAGACGGACGAGTTCGCGATCAACATCCCCACGCGCGAGCTCCTCCATCACGTCCAGTACCTGGGCACCCTCAGCGGCGCCGACTTCGACAAGCTCGAGCTGACCCACCTGCCCCACTTCCGCGCCCGGAAGGTGGACACCGTCCTCCTGGAAGGCTGCGTGGGCTGGATCGAGTGCGCCCTCGAGAACATGATCGAGACGGGCGACCACCTCCTCGCCGTGGGCCGCGTCGTCGCGGTGCAGGCGGACGACGAAGCCTTCGACGACCACTGGCTCCTCAGGTCCAACGACTACAAGCCGCTGCATTACCTCGGCGGGAACTACTATGCCTTCCTGGACTACGTCCTGGAGGCGCGCATCCCGAAACCGGCGGAGGAGTACGGCAAGCGCCTGGACGAGGCG
>Ga0073934_10003398_pt1 | contig 29450 bp, 20 predicted proteins | sample LarsenN4metaG_FD_76834 | JGI IMG/M metagenome (GOLD analysis project Ga0073934, IMG submission 76834) | Hot spring sediment bacterial and archeal communities from British Columbia, Canada, to study Microbial Dark Matter (Phase II) - Larsen... ... | reverse complement strand
TTCTGGCGGAAATTCTTCGCCGCCAGCCATGGGTCGTTGCCGGGCACACGGCAGAGATCGAAGCACTATGGAAGTCGAACCGCCCGGCCTTTGTTCAGGCCGTGGACGAGCGCCGCACTACAATGAGCCACCCCGGCTCCGCCGCCCCCGCTGGCTCTTCTTGATCGAGCGGGGGCCCCACATGCGGGCCGGCCTCTACGTGTCCCATTTCCAATCCGCAAACCGCTCGCGCAATTTTGATTTCTGAAATTTTCCCACCGACGTGCGCGGGATCTGTTCGACGAAGGCGAACGCGTCAGGAACCTGCCATTTCGCAAATTTCTTCTCCAGGAACTCGCGCAACTCATCCGCTGTGGCTTTGGCGCCTGGCTTCAGCACGACGCACGCCAGCGGTCGCTCCAGCCATTTCGGATGCGGCACGGCGATGACCGCCGCCTCCTGCACGGCCGGGTGGCCCATCAACACATTCTCCAAATCGAGCGAGCTGATCCATTCCCCGCCTGATTTGATCACGTCCTTGGTGCGGTCCACGATTTTGATGTAGCCCTCGTCGTCTATGGTGACCACGTCGCCGGTGCGGAACCATCCGTCCGCCGTCCAGCGCTCGCTCTCCTCGGGCAGGTGGTAATAGTTCGCGGCAATCCACGGCCCGCGGACCTGCATCTCGCCGATCGTCTCGCCGTCCCAGGGGATTTCCCTGTCCGTGGCCATGGCGCGCAGTTCAACAAAGGGACATGGAAGGCCCTGTTTTGCGCGCACGGCGTACTTCCGCTCTTCCGGCCAGTCGTTCATGTACGGTTTCAGGACGCAGCCTGTGCCCGCGGGGGTCATCTCCGTCATGCCCCAGGAGTGCATCATCTTCATCCCCAGTTTGTCGTACCGGCGCAGCATGTTCTCCGTGGTGGCCGCGCCGCCCACGGTCATGCGGAAGCCCGGCACCAGTTTCCAACGGCTGGGATGTTTCTCCAGCGCCTCCAACACGGCCAGCCACACCGTGGGCACGCCTGCCGTGTACGTCACGCGCTCGCGCTCGAACAGGTCGAGCAGGCTTTCCGCGTCCAGGTGCTGGCCGGGGAAGACCTGCTTTGCGCCCATCATCGTCGCCGCGTACGGCAGTCCCCACGCGTTCACGTGGAAGAGCGGCACCATCGGCAGCACGGTATCCCACGAGGAAATCCCGAAGCAATCCGGCAGCGACACGGCAAACGTGTGCAGCACCAGCGCCCGGTGCGAATAGAGCACGCCCTTCGGCCGCCCCGTCGTCCCTGACGTGTAGCACATCCCTGCCGCTTCGTTTTCCTCCAGTGGCGGATAGGCGAACTCGCCTCGCGCCTGCGCCAGGAAATCCTCGTAGCTCTCGTAGCCCGCCGGCACGGGCTTCCCCGTCAGCGGCACCACCAGCACGCGCTCGATTTTCACGCGGTCCTTGATTTTTTCGTACACCGGCAGCACCACGTCGTCCACGATCAGGAAGCGATCCGCGGCGTGGTTCACGATGTAGGTTAGGTCGTCCGCGTGCAGCCGCAGGTTCAACGTATGCACCACGCCGCCGCCTACCGGCACGCCCAAGTAGGCTTCGAGGTGCGCGTAGTGGTTCCACATCAGCGTGGCCACGCGGTCGCCGCGCTTCATCCCCGCGCGCCGCAAGCTTCCCGCCAGCGCCCGCGCCCGCCGGTAGATCTCGCCGTAGTTCGAGCGGTGCAGCGACTTGTCCGGCAGCTGCGAGACGATCTCTATCTTCGGAAAATATCTCCCCGCGCGCTCCAGGATCGTCACCAGCGTCAGCGGATAATCCATCATCGTACCCAGCATGGATGCCCCCCAGAGCCTTTCAATGTCCGCAAATCCTACCATTAAGACGCACCGCCGGCACTCGTCCTGAGCGAAGTCGAAGGATCTTGCCGGCTTTCTTGCTAGCCCACTCGCCACTCGTCGCTCGTCACTCGCCACTTCATTCTTCTGTGATTCTCTGTGCTCATCTGTGGTTCCACTCGTTCTGGTCGCTGGCCACTGGTCTCGCCTGCATCCTGCTTCCTGCTTCCTCGCCCCTGTTCCCTGACCCCTGTCCCCTGCTTTCCTCATTGACTCCGGCCCCCATTTGGAACAAGATGCGCTCGTAAAGCTGAAGCGTCAGCCTCACCTCTGCGTAGTTGAGCCTGACTCTGACTGCGCGCGGTCCTGATTCTGTCTCTTCAGTCGCGTCCCGGTGGTGGCAGTTTGCCGCGGGTCGAAGGAGTTTTCTCTGTGAAAAAACTGTACGTAGGCAACATTCCGTTCCAGTGCGACGAGGCCCAGCTCTCCGCCTTTTTCGCACAGGCTGGCGTGACCGTGGATAGCGTCACTCTCATCCGCGATCGCACTTCCGGCCAACCCCGTGGCTTCGGCTTTGTCGAAGTTCCCACTGACGAAGACGCTGAGCGCGCCATTCAGGGCCTCAACGGCCACGATTTTCTCGGCCGCAAGCTGGTCGTCAATGAGGCCCGACCCCCGCGCGAAGGTGGCGGTGGCGGGCGTGGTTTTGGGGGCGGGGGCGGTGGGCGTGGCCGTGGCGGGCGCGGCGGGGGCGGCGGTCGCCGCGACTGGTAGCTTCTTCGTAGGCAGGCCCCTGTGCTGAGCGAAGCCGAACCATCCAGGCCTGCTCACTTCGACCTTTCATCCGTAGGTCAGGCCTCCAAGCGGGTCTCCTTGAGCCTTTCTACGGACTGACCGCGGATTGCTGGCTAGTCAAAGTTTTCCTGAAACCCGTAGGGGCAGGCCCAGTACCTGCCCCATTCTGTTCGCCGGTTCGCACGCCTGCCCCACTGCTACACTTTGGATCCCTCCAACACCTTCAGCACGCCCTCGATTCGTCCGCCCACAAAACGGAAGCGCTCCACCTGAACGCATTCCACCCCGCGGCGCACCAGGCCCGGCAAATCGAGCGTCGCTTCGGCTTGGTCGAGTTCCGTGGCCGACGCGTGCAGCGCTGGCGCCTTGGGCAGGAAGACAGGACAACAATCGTGAAACGGTTCGGCGGAAATATCGTGCGTGCCGATCTTGCGGGCCAGTTCGATAATCTCCTGCTTGTCATCTCCGGCGAGCGGCCGGAACACGGGCATGCGCACACAATCACCCACAGAAACCAGGTTCTTCAGCGTCTGCGAGGCCACCTGGCCCAGGCTGTCGCCGGTAATCAGCGCCTGCGCGTGGTCGCGCCGCGCCAGTTGCTCGGCGATGCGCAGCATCAGCCGGCGGTACAGCAGGATGCGGTAGGCCTCCGGCGCAGAATGCACGATCTCCCGCTGCAGCGGTTCGAACGGCACCAGGAACAGCTTGGCGGTGTACTGCCATGGGACCAGTGCGCGCACCAGCTCCCGCGCCACGTGCACCGAAGATTCTCCTGGACGCGCCCCACCTCCATAGAAATGCGCGAAGCTGACGTGCGCCCCGCGCTTGATCATCTTGTACGCCGCGACGGCAGAATCGAACCCGCCCGAAAGCAGGCACAGCATTCGCCCGCCGCTGTTCGGCGGCAGCCCGCCCGCACCCGGGATCTTCCGCGCATAGACCAGCGCCGACGGCCCCGGCGGGATTTCGATGCGGCAGGTGAGTTCCGGCGCGTCCAGGTGCACGCGCGTGTCGCGCCCCGCCGCGCGCAGTTTTTCCAACAGGTGCCGCCCAACGGTCCTTTCGATTTCGGTCACGATGTGCGGAAACGACTTGTCGCTGCGCTTGGCGCGCACGGCGAAGGTGGTGAACTGAAGCGGCTCGACTTCCACCCACGCCGCGCGGCAGATGGCGTCCATGTCGCGCTCCACGGGCCGCGCCACCGCGTAGTAGGAAACGCCCGCAACGCGTTCCAATCGCCGCACGGCTTCGGGCAGGTGCGCCGCGTCGCCGAGTTCGATCAGCATGCGATCGCCCGGCCGGCCGATACGCCGCACGTCCAGCCCGTCCAGCGCATGGCGCAGCGCCTGGGAGAGCTTAGCCAGAAAAAAGTTCCGGTTGCGCCCCTTGAGCCACAGCTCGTGGTAGTGCACGACGATGACCGGCGGGTTCACGGCACCGATTCTCCGGAAGTTTCATGCAGAAATGTAGCGCCCGGCTTCAGCCGGGCACGCTTTCCTGCACCTATGCGGCCGGCAGCCACATCTAGTCAGCTTAGTATAGCAGCCGCCCGCTGGAACGCACACCAAGCGGGGTAAGGCATTGTGGGTTCTGTACGAAATAGGAAGTGTTGCCTGGGGCAAGGAATCGCGCTAGAGTGCGCGCGTGCGGCAGGGCCCAGCGGCAGTGTCGGGCCACCTCAGGCGGCAGGACGGCATCGTAACTAGGCGAGCACTCAGGTCCCCGAGCCACCGGGAGGAGCTCATGTGGTTACGAAGCGATTGGCGGCAATTTTTCCGCACTTCGGGACGACGGTGGCAGCGCTACCGCCCGCCGCGCCCCGTGGATCTCTCCGGTCGCGGCTACGTGGTGCCCACCGAAGGCTTCAGCCTGCGCGAGCTGGATGACGCGGGCATCAGCGTCGAACAGGCCCAGGTGCTCGGCCTGCCGGTGGACGCCGGTCGCGTTAGTTCGTACGGGCCCAACGTGTCCGCGCTGCGCGAATTCGTGCGCGCCGCCCGCGGCTCCGGTTAATTATTCCGCGTCACCCCCTTGACGCTGCCTACCGTTGCAGTAAACTGCGTTTTCCGCCAGAATTGCCGATACAGAAAAACGATGGACGAAGTCGAGAGCACAAACGAGCTGGAGTTCCCCCACCGGGAAGCGGCCTTCTTCTACGGGCTGTTCCTGCGCGGATTTTCGGCCGACCAACTGCGCCGGGATATTGAGGTACCACCGGAAGTGCGGGCCAAATGGCACCGCGAGGCCGAACGCGAGCCCGAGCAGCGTGGGCGCTTCTTCCGCATCATGGAATTCCGGCGCAGCGTGCTGGCGATCTTCGATTCCCTGGTCAGTTACGACGAAAAGACGCAGCGCCTCCAATAGTCACTCCCTTTTCGTCAGTTCTCGGTTTTACGTTTTTCCGCCGCTTTTCGCCCGTTCGATTTTCGTCTATCGCCTCTTCGCAAGTGCCGTTCTCGCGTTGACAGTTCATCAGCCTCGGATTAGACTGGATTTGTTTGAGCCACCGCGCATTTTCTCCTTCTGTCTTCTGCTCCCCGGTAGCTCAATGGTAGAGCATTCGGCTGTTAACCGAAGGGTTGCAGGTTCGAGTCCTGCCCGGGGAGCCAGACCTTCTTCCTTTCCCCCATTGCCCCGAATTTCGATTGCCCTGCAGGGCGTACGAACTCGCAGTGCGGTGAATTCGAATGCCGTGGTTGACACAAGCAGAACGCCCCCATAGCATCGCCGTTGGTTGCTGAGCCAACGCGGAGCACGCTCCGTAGGAGGAGACTCCTCATGCAGACGCATCCGGCTGAACTGAACAATCAAGTGCACACGTGCCGAATCTGCATCGGCGGGGAATGGAAAGCTTCGCAGGGCAAAGCCGAAATCCTGCACAACCCCAGCACGGGCGAGCCGATAACGGAGGTTCCCTACTGTACCGCAGAGGAAGTGACCGCGGCGGTTGAGGTGGCGCACGCCGCGTTTCCCACGTGGCGCGCTGTGCCAGTGCCACAACGCGTGCGCGTGCTCTTCCGCTACCGCGAGCTGCTCGAGCAGCACTTCGAAGAGCTGGCCGCGCAAGTCACCGAGGAGCACGGCAAGACGCTCGAAGAAGCGCGCGGGTCGGTGCGGCGCGGAATCGAGGCGGTTGAGTTTGCCTGCGGTATCCCCACGCTGCTGATGGGCGAGGCGGTGGAAAGCGTGGGCGGCGGCGTGGACAGCGTGACGCTGCGCCAGCCGCTCGGAGTCTGCGTCGGCATTCCACCGTTCAATTTCCCGGCCATGGTGCCGCTGTGGATGTTCCCCCTGGCCATCGCCTGCGGTAACACATTCGTGCTGAAGCCGTCGGAAAAAGTGCCGCGGACAGGGACGCGTATGGTGGAGCTCTTCCATGAGGCAGGCCTTCCGCCGGGCGTGCTGAACCTGGTGCACGGCGCGAAGGACACGGTGGATGTCCTGCTGCGCGATCCGCGCGTGAAGGCTGTGTCGTTCGTGGGCTCGAGCGGCGTGGCCAAATACGTCTACGAGACGGCCGCGGCAAACGGAAAGCGCGTGCAGGCGCTGGGCGGCGCGAAGAATCACCTGGTGGTAATGTCGGACAGCGACATGAAGGCCGCCGCCAACGCGATCATCGGCTCGGCGTTCGGCTGCGCGGGCGAACGCTGCCTGGCCACCAGCGTGGTGCTGGCCGTGGGCGATGCCGCGGACCGGCTGCTGCCGGAATTGACGGCGGCGGCGGACGCTGTACGCGTCGGCGCGGGGAGCAATCCACGCTCAGACATGGGCCCGGTGATTTCCGCCGCGCACCGCGAACGCGTCCTGCAGTACATCGAGCTGGGCGTAAAGGAAGGCGCGCAGGTGGTGCGCGACGGGCGCGGCGTGCAGCCGCACGACGCTTCCAAGGGCTTCTACGTGGGTCCCACCATCTTCGACCGTGTGACATCGGAGATGCGCATTGCGCGCGAGGAAATCTTCGGCCCGGTGCTTTCCATCATCCGCGCAACAGACCTGCGCGAAGCGTTGGACGTGATCGGGCGCTCGCTGTACGGCAACGCCACAGCGATCTTCACCAGTTCGGGCGCGGCGGCGCGCGAGTTTGCCACGGCGGTGCCTGCGGGCATGGTGGGCATCAACGTGGGCGTGCCGGCGCCTGCGCCGTTTTTTCCATTTGCGGGATGGCGGGGGTCATTCTACGGCGACCTGCACGCGCACGGAAAGGACGCGGTGCAATTCTACACGGAAACGAAAGTAATCATCTCGCGCTGGGGAAACCCATGAAGGCGACGACAGCGACAGATACGGTTCGAGCATTCAGAAACAATGTGATGACCGGCTAGGTGAAGGCCATGCAGCCGGTGATGATCGCGCAGGGCTTCGCGTCGCTGTGACCCGAGCCTCCGAAAGCCATTTTTCTCCAAAAGGAATGGCAGCGTGCGCTGTTGTGCGCCTATAATGCGCACCGATCCGCAAAGGAGAATATCGCGATGAAACTGCGCCGAACTGTTGCCGCATGCCTGGGAATTGCACTGACATTTTCGCCGCTGGGCGCGGTCGCTGGTGACGTTAAGAAGAAGGAAGAAGTGGCCGCTTCCATCGAGAAGCGCAGGGTAGAGCTCATCCGCATGAGCGACCAGGTATGGGCCTTTGCCGAGACGGCCTTGAGCGAGACACGCTCCTCCAAGCTGCTCGCCGACTACGCAGAGGCGCAGGGCTTGCGGGTGCAGCGCGGCGTGGCCGGCATGCCCACGGCATTCATTGCCAGCTACGGCGAGGGCCGGCCCATCATCGGCATCCTCGGCGAATACGATGCCTTGCCGGGGATTTCGCAGAAGGCGTCGCCGGTGAAAGAAGCGCTGGAGCCGGGCGCGCCGGGCCACGGCTGCGGGCACAATCTGCTCGGCGTCGCCAGCCTGGGGGCGGCGGTGGCCGTCAAGGAACTGATTGCTGCGGGCACGCTGCGCGGCACGATCCGCTACTACGGCACGCCGGCGGAGGAGGCCATCGGTGGCAAGTTGTACATGATCCGCGAAGGACTGTTCCGCGATGTGGACATCGTCCTGGCCTGGCATCCGGGCGCGGAGACGAGTGCGGACACGCAGGGTTCTCTGGCCAATGTGCAATTCGCTGTGGAGTTCCGCGGCAAGACCGCGCACGCCGCCGCCGATCCGTGGAACGGGCGCAGTGCGGTGGACGCGCTGGAGCTGTTCACCCACGGCTTGAACATGCTGCGCGAGCACGTGAAGCCGGCCGTGCGCATGCACTACGTCATCGAGAAAGGCGGCGAGGTGGCTAACGTAGTACCCGATTACGCCCGGGTGCGCTGCATCATCCGCGACCTGACACGTGACGGAGTCGAGGAGATCTTCAGCCGCGTGCGTAAGATCGCCGACGGCGCTGCGCTGATGGCCGATGTACAGTCCGCGCTGATTGTGGAGGGCGGCTACGCCGACACAAACACTAACTTCGCTGGCGAAAGACTCCTGCACGCCAACTTGCTCTGGCTCGGAGCGATTCAATACTCTGCCGAAGAGCAGGAGTTTGCCCGCGCCATCCAGCGCGCGACCGGAAAAGAGACGAAGGGACTGAATGGCTCCGTCCAGCCCCTGAAGGAACAGCCCGGGCCGCCGCCGGCGTCCACCGATGTCGGCGACGTAAGCTGGACGGTGCCGACGATAAACCTCAGCGTCACCACAGCACCCACCGGTACCCCGTGGCATGCTTGGCCGGTCGTCGCCAGCGCGGGCATGGGCATCGGCCACAAGGGAATGATGTTCGCCGCAAAGGCGCTGGCCGCGACGATGGTGGACCTGTTCGAGGACGCGCCGGCGCGCGAGGCTATCCGCGCGGAGTTTGTTCAGAAAACCAGGGGCTACGTGTACAAGAGCTACATCCCCGACGGCCCGCCGCCTCTGCCCAAGCCCTGATCGGACGCTTCGTCAGGCGATCACAGACACCATATCGAGCATCTTTTCTGCGAGGGTTACGTCGCCCTGAATCTTCACTCGGCCACGTACCTGCTCCGCGCTCATTCCTTTGGTAAAGAGCCGCCACGCGTCGTCCTGATCCATCGTCACCTGTGCGGTGGCGCGCGCTTCGCATTCCGCGTAAAGATTCCACGCGCCACGTTCGCGCAGCAGACACCAGTCGCCGCCGGCGTCGCCGGCGATGGAGAGCTTCACCAGCGTCTGCTCCGCAGCGGCCACACCCCGAAAGGTGTGCGGCAGCGCGCGGACGAACGTGTCCAGCACCGGAGCGAAAAAGCGCGACTCCTTGAGCCCGGGTTTGCTTACAGCGTCGCGGATCTGTTGCTGATGATGCCAGCGCTCGGTGTACTCGCGCGCGAGGTCGAGCCATACCGGCGCCGGCTCGGGCCCGGCCCAATCCACCGGCGCGCCTGTGGCAAAGGGGTCGAGCGAGGCAAAGTACTCCTCCACTTGCGGCCCCGTAAACTCGAGCAGATCACACAGCAAGCGCGGACTCATCCGCCGCGTGGCTTTTACCCAGACGTCGTTCAGGCTGTTGATCAGCGCGACCAGTTCCTCCCAATTGGCGATTGCTTTCCCGCCCGGCGTGAAGCCATCCCGCCGTCGCGAGAGTATGCCGATGTCCCCGCCCAGCAGGTGCAGTGCGACGTCTTTCACTGACCAGCCGGCGCACACTGTCGGCTTCTCCCACTCTTCGGCGGAAAGTCCGGAAAGCAACGCGAGCAAGCCTTCCCGGAGCGGGCGGAAAAGGTCGTTCACCAAAATGGGCGCGGATGGCTTCACCGGCAGCCTTCCCTCTGGAATTGGAGCGGGCCACATTGTACGGGAAAAACGGCCGGCTGGCGCGCAGGGCTTACTGCGCGGGCGACGCGTCAATTCCGTTGACATCGGCGGAGTGCGTTCGTAGCATCGCCGCGTGTTCATGTAGGGGCCGGTCTTTAGACCGGCCCTTGGAGTCTGCCGTGTATTCTTGCCGCCTTTTCTTTCTGCGCTTTGGATCGCTTCTGCTCCGCGGTATCTGCCTGAACCCGATTCTGTTGATCGCGGCGGGTTGCCTGGGCGCTCAGGAGCCGCCTGCCATGCCGGGCATTCCCCGCTTCGAACTGCCGTCGAGCGGGCTGGAATGGAAAGCGCCGGTACATCCGCTGAAATATTTCGACGCCACCGGCCGACGCGCGGGCGTCTTCGGCAAGCAGAGCGGCCAGTACGAAGCGTGGATTTATCCCATCAAAGTCCTCCACGGCTTCCGGCTGGAGTTCCGGCAGGAGGGCATGGCCGAGCCTGTGCGCGGCGAAAACTATCTCGAGTACTTGATTGCGCGCCCCGAATCCACCACGCTGGTGTATGTCCACCCGCGCTTCACGGTGCGGCATATCATCTGGACGCCGCTGGATGAACCTGCCATCGTCAATTTCTTTGACGTGGATAGCGACAAGCCGCTGGCCATCACCGCGAAATTCATTCCGGACTTCAAGCCTATGTGGCCCGCGTCGCTCGGCGGACAGTACAGTTACTGGATCTCCGAAGAAAAAGCCTTCGGCTTCACCGACGGCACCAGCAAGCCCACTGCCGTAGTCGGCTCGCCAAACGTCGGGGCCTTCACCGAGCACATGGACCACGCCATGGTCGGCGGCGAAATGCTGCTCCAACTTCGCATTGACCCCGAACAGGGGCGCAAAACGATTGCCCCTATCGTCATGGCGCTGAGCATGGAGAGTGCCAGGAAAGCGCGCGAGACCTACAACGGCGTCCTCGCTCGTGCGCGCGAGCTATATGAGACGCGCGTGAAGTACCACAAAGACTTCCTCGCCCGCACTCTCACCATCGAAACCCCCGACGCGGAGCTGAACCGCGCGTTCACCTGGGCCAAAGTCGCCATTGACGCCGGCTGGGTCTGCCACGAAAAGATGGGCTGCGGGCTCGTCGCCGGCTACGGCCCAGCAGGAGACTACGAGCGCCCGGGCTTCGCGTGGTGGTTCGGCGGCGACGCACTGATGGCCTCGTGGGCCATGCTGGACTACGGCGACATTCCAGGCGCAGTCCAAGTGCTGCGTTTCTTGAAGGCCCGCCAACGTGCCGACGGAAAAATGATGCACGAGATGACGCAGAGCGTGGATTTGGTGGATTGGTTTGGCAAGTATGGCTTCGCCTACTACCACGCCGACACCACGCCCATGTACATCTACTCGGTTGCGGAATACTGGCGCCGCACTGGCGACAAACAATTCCTCGAAGAATTCTGGCCCTCGGTGAAGAAAGCTTACGAGTATTGTCTCACCACCGTGGACCCCAACGACGGCCTGATGGACAACACCAAGGCCGGTCTCGCCGCCGTTGAAGTGGGCCCCCTCCGCGGCAAAGTCACCAAGGATATTTATCTACAAGGCTTCTGGCTGGGTTCGCTTAAGGCCATGCGTGAGTTAGCTTATCAAATGCAGGAAATTCCGCTTGCAGAGAATGCTTCAGGAAACATAAAGAAGGCAGAAGCGACACTTAAGTCGAAATGGTGGAATCGACAAGGACCCTACTTTGCATTCGGCTTGACCGCCGATGGCAAGCGGGCCGACATGATAGGCAGTTGGCCTGCAGTGCTTCATTCCATCTATTCGTTTGAAAACGGAAAGGGTTTGGAAGGCGACATCGAGACCCTTGCGCGGCCGGAATTGAACACAGACTGGGGGATCCGCTGGATTTCCAACAAAGACGCTCTCTACGACCCCCTCAGTTATAACAATGGGAGCGTCTGGCCGTTCATGAGTGGCTTCGCAGCATGGGCGTTCTACAACATGAGCGCTCCTCTGAATGGCTACGCTATGTGGACTTCGAATGCCCGCCTTACCGGGTTATCTTCGCCTGGAGCTTTGCCTGAACTCCTCACTGGCGACCGTTTCCGATCGATGGAGCGTGCCGTGCCGCATCAATTGTTCTCCTCTGTGGGCGTGGTCACACCGGCAGTACGTGGGCTCTTGGACCTCAGCGTCGAACGCAAGGGCCGAAGTTCGATGATTATGAATGGAGAGGATCATTCGGGCGAGCCGGAGTTGGCATTCCACCCCGCCATTCCCGCTGATTGGCACTTTATTCGCTTTTCCAGATTTGCGATTGGTGAAAACCATTTGAGTGGCGAAGTTCGGCAACAGCCCGGCAAGATGATCATGGATCTTCACTACGCCGCGAAGGAACCAATTCAAGTGAGTTGTTTTCCTGCTCTGCCGACGGCAGCCAAAGTCCGGAGAATACTGATTAAGGGCAAGCCCACGGAGTTTGACGAGCATAGGGCCACAGGCTTCACGTTTGTTTATTTCGATTTCGAACTCTATGGACACAGTCACATTGAGATTGAATTTGACGGCGGCATTGGAATTGTGCCGCCGGAGCCGAAACCGGAGCCGGGCGACCGCACGACCTCGCTGAAAATCATCCGCGTGGAGCACAATGCGGAGAAAACTCCGCACGAAATCAAGCTGTCACTGGCCGGCCTGGGGGGGCGGACGTACACGCTTGATCTGGTGACGACGGTGGCGGGATTGAAGGCGGAAGGCGCGACGGTGAAGAAAACCGAGAACGGCTATCGGCTGGAGATTGCGTTCCAGGGAAGCGATTATGTCACGCGGCAGATCCGTCTGCGATGGTAGAACAGGCCTCCAGGCCTGTCCGGCACCTCCGTCAAACGTGGACAGGTGTGAACGCCTGTCCTACGCGGCACCGGCATCCTGCCGGCTCTTTTTCAACAGAGCCGCCGAGACGGCGGCGCTACCAGATAATCCAGCCTCGCGGCGCGGGGCCGCCGCTTCAGATGCCGCGCTAAAGCGCGGCGCTACATGTGCCGCGTGCGCGATCCTCGCACTGCTCGCAATTCCTCTCGCGGTCGCGGCGCAGACGCCGCTTTCGAAACTGAACGTCAGCGCGCACGATCCGCTGTACACCACCTATGCCGCGCCGCTCGCGCGCTCGGAATACTTTGTGGACGAGGCCTATCACCTCAATTACTACTCGCCCGCCGAAGGCGTAAAGTACACCACGGACACCGCCGGCGAATTCGCTCTCGGCTGGCGTCTCGGCAAGATTGTCGCCATCGCAGCGAAAGATTTCTACAAGCCGCCCGTCATCCGCCGCTCGTACACGGACATCGTTGAAACCGAGTACTGGCCGTTCACAACAGTCGAGGTGAGGGAGAGATTCGTTGTCTATAGCTCGCGCCTGGCGCTGTTGGAAGTGCAAGTGACCAGCCACAGCAGCCGGCCGCAGGAAGTGCTGGCCATTGCCTACTACCAAAACGCCGAGCCGGTGAGCGACGCAGAGATGAAAGACAATCAGCTTGTTTCCTTCACCCGCGTCCAGCTGCCGGAAAAGGTGATGGAGACACCGCAACCCACGTACGACAAAATCTTCCGCGACGTTTTTCTCCTGAGCGCTCCGGCAGACACCTACGGCGGCTACCGCGCCGACGACGTAGTCAACTCGATAAGCCGCTCCGAGGTGTTGAGCGGCATGCTCTATGGCACGTTGCGCGGTTTCGCGCTGGGCAAGAGGCTGCAACTCGAACCGAACGGCACGCAGAGGCTACGCGTGGTGCGCGGCGCGCAGCCGGCATCCCAGGATATGAGCAAACTGATTGAGCAGGCGCGCGCGCTGCTTGCGCAGCCTCTCGAGCCGCTGATTGCGGCCAGCGAAGCACAGTACAAGAACATCCCGCCGCTCAAGCTGCCGGACAAAGACTGGGAGCTGGCCTATTGGAGCGCGTTCAATTTGGTGCGGCAGCAGATGATGCCGCCGGAAGGCGAAGCGAAGCACAACTACTACCTCTTCTCGCGCGAGCCGACGTGGAGCTGGGGGCACGAAGGGCAGGTCTTCCACGAAAGCCTGTCCATGCTGAGCTACGTCTTCATGGACGCAGCCAGCGCGCAGGATTCGCAGCGCATTTTCATAGAGCGGCAATCGCCCTCCGGCTACATTGCTTATCGTGTCGGACCTTACGTAACGAAAACCTTTCCCGTCGCCGGCGAGGAGACCAGCTCCGCGCCGTTTTTTGCGTGGACGAATTGGGAGATCTACAAAGCCGCACGCGACCAAACGTTTCTCGAAGAGGCTTACCGCGCAAGCGCCGCCTATGCCGACTACATGCTGCGCACGCGCGATAAGGACGGCGACGGCATGCTCGTGTGGGGCGGCCACGCGGTGCTGGAGTGCGTGCGCGACGAGTTCGGTGTGATCTGGCAACTGTTCGGCCACACGCCCGAATCGCCGAAGAAAGTGAAGGCGCTCGACCTGACGGCGATGATGGTGATGGAGACGCGCTCGCTTGCGAAGATGGCCGACGCATTGGGCAAGGCGGATGAAGCGCGCGAGTGGAAGCGTCGCGCCGACCAGCTGGCGGAACTCGTGCGCACGCGGATGTGGGATGAGAAGGATGGCTTCTTCTATAACCTCGCGCGCGACACGGGTACGTTCCAGACGAAGGACGGCATCAGCCTGAGGCGGAAAGAGATTATCGGCTTTCTGCCCATGTGGGCAGGCATCGCGACAAAGGAACAGGCCGCGCGGCTGGTGAAACATTTGACCAGCCCAGAAAGTTTCTGGCGGCGCTTCGGCGTGCCCACGTTGGCGGCGGACGACCCCTACTACGACCCGTACGTTTTCAAATGTTGCCAGTGGAACGGCGCGGTGTGGCTGCTGTGGGACTACATGGTCTTCCGCGGGCTGCTCGACTACGGCTACCGCAAGGAAGCTGCGGAGCTGGCGCGGCGCGTAATGGACGGCGTGATTTTTCAGCTCAAGGCCAACCACCGCTTCTGGGAGTCGTTCAGCCCGGACAACACGCAGCTCAATTCGCCGAAGAATTATTTGTGGGACTCCATCATCGCGCGGATGATGATTGATTTGTACGGGCCGGCGGCCCGTGCGCAGTAGCAATTGTTGGAGCGCAGGAGCTTGCTCCTGCCCTTCCGGAGCGAGGCTTGCCTCGCTCAAGCGCACCGAGCTGAGCGCAGTCAAGGCGGCGGCAAGCCGCCGCACACCGCATGCCGTTAAGCCGGATTTGGAGGTACCCCATGGCGCGAAGACTTCATCGTTGGCTGATTTTCTTTACAGGCCTCGTGCTTTTGGCAACCAGTGTCTCGGAAGCCGCGGCGCAGCAGCAGGATGATCCGGTTGCCTATCCGCAGGCCATGGTCTTCGCGGAGCGGCAGGCGCGGTTCACCGTGCTCACGCCGCAACTGATCCGCATGGAGTGGTCCGAAGATGGAAAGTTTGAAGATCACGCCTCGCTTGTGTTTTTGAACCGCCGGTTGCCGGTGCCGGAGTTCCGCGCGACGAACGAGCAGAATTGGGTCGTCCTGCGCACGGGCAAATTGATCCTACGCTACAAGCTGAGAAGCGGTGAATTCCGTCCGGATAATCTTAGCGTGGAATTCGTGCTCAACGGCAAAGTGGTCACGTGGACTCCGGGCACGAAAGACACCGGCAACCTGCAAGGCACCATCCGCACGCTGGACGGCGTGAAAGGCGAGACGGCGCTAGGTTCAGGCCTATTGTCGCGCGACGGCTGGGTGGTGATTGACGACAGCGCGCGCCCGCTCTTCGACAGCTCCGACTGGCCCTGGGTGATGACACGTCCGCCCGGGTTTCGACAGGATTGGTACTTCTTCGGCTACGGTCGCGACTACAAGCAGGCGCTGTACGACTACACGCGCGTGGCAGGAAAAATACCGCTGCCGCCGCGGTTCGCGTTCGGGACCTGGTGGTCGCGCTACTGGGCTTACACGGACAAGGAATTCGAGGAACTCGTGCGCGGCTTCCAGCAGCACGACATCCCGCTGGACGTGCTGGTGATTGACATGGACTGGCACCCCACGTTTGGCGTGAAGTGGTGGGAGAACAAGAAGGACCAGTCCGGCCACACGCTGGGCTGGACGGGCTACACGTGGAACAAACTCTACTTCCCCGAGCCGCCCAAGTTTTTGAGCTGGGTGCACGAGCAGGGGCTGAAGGCGACGCTGAATATGCATCCGGCATCGGGCGTGCAGCCCCACGAGGAGCAGTACCCGGAAATGGCCCGCGCGATGGGAATGGACCCAGAGACGAAGAAATACGTGCCGTTCGACATCGTCAACAAAAAGTTTGCGGAGAACTACTTCAAAATCCTGCACCACCCGCTGGAGCGGCAGGGGATTGACTTCTTCTGGCTGGACTGGCAGCAGGAACCCACAACCAAGATCAGTGGCGTGAACCCCACGTGGTGGCTGAACTACGCGCACTTCACGGACATGGAGCGACGCGGGAAGCGGCCGTTGCTCTTCCACCGCTGGGGCGGGCTGGGCAACCACCGCTACCAGATCGGTTTTTCGGGTGACACCATATCCGTGTGGGAGTCGCTCGCGTTTCAGCCGTACTTTACCGCAACCGCGGCAAACGTGGGTTACGGCTACTGGAGCCATGACATCGGCGGGCACATGCCCGGGAAAGTCTCGCCGGAGCTGTACACACGATGGATCCAATACGGCGTATTCAGCCCGATCCTGCGCACGCACACGACGAAGAACCCCGAAGCCGAACGCCGCATCTGGGCCTATCCAGCGGAGTACGCCGCGATCATGCGCGAGGCCTACCTGCTGCGGTACGCGCTGATCCCATACATCTACACGGCGGCACGCGCGGCGTACGACACCGGCATCGCCATCTGCCGGCCGCTTTATTACGACTATCCGGACGCGGCCGAAGCGTATGAGTTCAAAGACGAATACATGTTCGGCGACGCGATGCTCGTGGCGCCGGTGACCGGGCCGGTGAGCGAGGAGAGCCTGCTGGCCACCAAGAAGATTTGGCTGCCCGAGGGCACGTGGATCGAGTGGCTGACCGGCGCACAACTGAAAGGACCCGCGCGCATCGAGCGCACATTTGCGATGAACGAAATCCCGGTGTACGTGAAGGCCGGCGCCATCGTTCCGATGCAGCCGAAGATGCGGTTCACGGGGGAAAAACCAGTTGACCCGCTGATCGTGACAGTTTTCCCCGGCGCGGCCGGCGAGACGCGCATCTACGACGACGCGGGGAACACGCTGGGGTACAAGGGCGCAGAGCATTCATGGACCACGGTGCGCCATGCGCAGCACGACGCCGGCACGCTGAAGATCAAAATCCTGCCAGTAGAAGGAAGCTATCCAGGAATGCACACCCAGCGAGGATACGAAATCCGCCTGCTGAATTCCTGGCCCCCGGAGTCGGTGGAAGCGAATGGCCAGGCCGTCAAGCTTTCGCAGGACAGCGGCGCGCCCGGGTGGCGCTACGACGGACAGACGCTCACGACGGTGATCATGCTCTCCAAAGCAAGCGTGAGCCAGAAAGTCGAGGTGCGGGTGAAGACGCCGGAAAGCCTCGTTTCCAGGGCCGGGCTGCTCGACGGCGCGCGTGGCAAGCTGGGCCGCCTGCAAACCGCCATGACCCTCCTCAACGGCACGTGGACAAAAGGTTGGTCACCTGATTCGCTGATCGAGATGGCGCAGACCGGGCGGCGCATCGGCTTCGACCCGGCGCGCGCCGCGGAAGAATTGCAGAAGCTGGAAGAGAAGTTCCCGAAAGTGGTCGAAGACATTCTGCAAATGGATGCGAACTGCGAACTGCAGATCCGCGCGCTGGCGCACCTGGGGCAGCCGGCGGTGTGCATGCCGTTGAAAAAAGTGGAGAAAACGCCGTGATGGGATGAGGCAGCTTCTTTGCTATACTGCGCCGCGGTTGCCGCACCCCACTTCATGATCCCGGGGGGAAATATGACCGAACATTCGGGCTTTTCCTGGATTGTCTCCTGCCTGGGCGCGCTTCTTCTGTTTGCGCCGGTCTCCCGCGCGCAGAAACCCGCCGCACCCGGGCCGACACCGGCCGAACGCAAAGCGGAAGTGGAAGAAAAGATCCGGCGCGTGCGTGCCTTCCTCAAGCGGGAACAACTCGGCGGGCTGCTGATCGGCCACGTGCGCAACTTCGCGTGGCTCACTGCAGGCGGCGATAGCCACATCGTGTTGGGAAGCCCCTCTGGCGCGGCGTCCCTGCTGGTTCTTTTCGACGGGCGGCGCTTCCTGGTTTCTCCAAACAACGAATCGCTGCGGCTGATGAACGAAGAAGTTGCCGCGCTGGGCTTCGAGTTGCGCGAGTACAAGTGGTACGAGGACAAGCTCGCCCCCGACCGCAAGTTGGAGGTCATCCGGGAGCTGGCGGGCGGACAGGCGGTGGCGAGCGACATGCCATACGCCAACCTGCGCGTGGCCGAGAAAGAGGTGGCCGCACTGCGCGTGCCACTGATGGAGACCGAGATGCACCGGCTGCGCTGGTTGGGGCGCGAGACGACCACGGCCGTGGCCGAAGTGGCGCGCCAAATCGCACCAGAGATGAGCGAACGGCAGATGGAAGCAATGACGGCCGACGCGCTGATGCGGCGCGGCATCCGCCCCACGGTGCTGCTCATGGGCGCGGACGAGCGCATCCGCCAGTATCGCCACGCTACGCCCAACGACGCAAAGATCAAGCGCTACGCGATGATCAACGTGTGCGCCGAGCGCTGGGGGGTGACCATCGCCGTCACGCGGTTCGTGCACTTCGGGCCGCTGCCGAAGCCACTGGCCGAGCGCGCTGCGGCAGTGGCGCGCGTGGACGCGACGTATCTTGCGCACACCGTTCCCGGCGCCACCGCAGATGAGATCCTGAAAGCCGGAGCGCGGGCCTTCGAGCGCGAGGGCTATCCAGGCGAATGGGAAATGCACCACCAGGGCGGCGCGCTCGGCTACCTCGAGCGCGACTGGATCGCCTTCCCCGGCCTCGCTGAAAAAGTACACGTCGGCCAGGCGTTCGCTTGGAATCCCACCATCACCGGCACCAAGAGCGAAGACACGGTACTGGTGACAGAAAAAGGATTGGAAGTGCTGACGGAGAGTGCGGGCTGGCCGACGATTGAGGTCGAGGTCGAGGGCAAGAAGTGGAAGCGTCCGGCCATCCTGGTGCGGCCACTGCCTGCCAAGCGCTGACGATGAAGCTCCAGTGGATAGATTACGCGGTCATCGCGCTCTACTGCGCGTTCGTGCTGGGCGTGGGGTTCGCGCTGAAGAAGTTCATGCGCACCAGTGTGGACTTCTTTCTTTCCGGGCGGCGCATCCCCGCGTGGGTCACTGGCCTGGCCTTCATCTCCGCCAACCTGGGCGCGCTGGAAGTGATGGGCATGGCCGCGAGCGGCGCGAAGTACGGCATGCTCACCAGCCATTTCTACTGGGTGGGCGCGATCCCGGCGATGATCTTCGTGGGCCTCTTCATGATGCCCTACTACTACGGCAGCCGGGCACGCTCCGTGCCGGAATATCTCCGGCTGCGCTTCGACGAAAAGACGCGCGCATTCAACGCATTCACCTTCGCGGTGATGACGGTGCTGGCCAGCGGCATCAACATGTACGCCATGGCCATCGTGTTCCAGCTGATGCTGGGCTGGTCTATCCACGCGACGATTCTGCTGTCGGCCGCGGTCGTGCTCATTTACACATTTCTCGGCGGGCTGACCTCCTCCATTTACAACGAAGTGTTGCAATTTTTCCTGATCGTGCTGGGCATTCTGCCCATGGCGGTGCTGGGCGTGATCGAAGCGGGCGGCTGGCAGGGGTTACAGGCGCGGCTGCCGCCGGGGTTCACAGAGACGTGGTCCACGCTGGGCAGCGCCGCAGAGAACCCTATGGGCATCGAATGGTTCGGCGTGGTGGCGGGGTTGGGTTTCGTGCTCTCGTTCGGCTACTGGTGCACGGATTTCCTGGTGGTGCAGCGGGCCATGGCCGCGCGGGACATGGCTGCGGCGCAGAAAACTCCGCTGATCGCCGCGCTGCCGAAGATGTTCATCCCGTTCCTGGTGATCGTGCCGGGGATGGTGGCCTGGGCCATTCTGCCGCGGACGCAGTTTCTGGTCGAAGGCCAGGTGCAGCACAACCTGGCGCTGCCGCTGTTGCTGGCGCACTACTACCCGCCGGGGATGCTCGGCGTTGGCATCACCGCGCTGCTGGCCAGCTTCATGTCCGGCATGGCCGGGAACGTGACCGCGTTCAATACGGTGTGGACCTACGACATCTACCAGTCCTACATCCGCAGGGACGCGCCGGACAGCCATTACCTGACGATGGGACGCATCGCCACAGTTGCGGGCGTGGTGATCAGTGTGGGCGCGGCGTACCTAGCGCTGCAGTTCAGCAACATCATGGACTACCTGCAATTGATCTTTTCGTTTGTAAATGCGCCGCTGCTGGCCACGTTCCTGCTGGGGATGTTCTGGAAGCGGGCCACGGCGAACGGGGCCTTCTATGGCTTGGCGGGCGGGACAGCGGCAGCGGCGCTGCATTACCTCGCCACGAAGCGCGAGATCATCCACTATGCCAGCGATATGGCCGCGAATTTCCATGGCGCGATCTACGCGTGGACAGCGTGTTTCGCGCTGACCGTGCTGATAAGTCTCTTCACGCGGCCGCGGCCGGAGGCGGAGCTGACCGGCCTGGTCTATGCGCTGACGAAAAGGCCCAGTTACCGTGGGCTCGCGTGGATGAAGCGCCCTGTCACGCTGGCGATCATCGTGGGCGTGCTGACAATCTTGCTGAATTGGATTTTTTGGTAGGAAACGAGGAAGGAAGGAGCCGGTGAGAAGCCGGCGCTACAAACACACATGAGCGATTCGACGCCAGAACTCGACATCCGCTGGCCGATTGGACTGCTGTTTACCGTGATGGGCGCACTGCTTTCAGCGTACGGCGCGCTTAGTCCCGACGGCGGGCAGCGGCTGGGCGTGAACTTGAACCTCTGCTGGGGCGGAGTGATGCTGCTGTTCGGCCTGGGGCTCCTGTGGGGCGCGCGACGCGCCGCCCGCAAGCAATCATGAAGAAAAAACAAATCCGCAAGCCGGATGGGCGGTACCTGATCTACTACACGTTTGACCCGTCGGAGTTGGCTCCGGTAGAAGAGAAATGGCGCGCTGAAGCCCGCCCCCACAGGAAGCACCGAAAAGCAAAGCGCGGCGCAAAGGGCCGGGGGCGGTAAGTATGTCGGAGATGCGCTGGCACCCGCTGCTGGGGCAGTGGATTATCACCGCGACGCACCGCCAGCGCCGCACCTATCACCCGCCGAGAGGATATTGCCCATTCTGCCCCAGTTCGAAGGCGCGCGGGTTCACGGAAGTGCCGCGCGGCGATTACGACGTCGTCGTCTTTGAAAATCGTTTTCCCACACTCCAGCAGCACCCGCCGCGGCCGGCCGAGCCCGGCGCGGCGCTCACCCCTGTGCGACCATCCAAAGGCATCTGTGAAGTAGTGCTCTATTCTCCGGAGCACAGACAGACATTCGCAGGCTTGGACATCGCGCAAATCTACAAGCTGGTGCGGGTGTGGACGGACCGCTACGCGGCGCTGGGCGCGCGGCGGTTTGTGAAGTACGTGCTGATCTTTGAGAACAAGGGCGCGCCAGTGGGCGTTACGCTGACCCACCCCCACGGGCAGATCTACGCGTTTCCGTTTGTGCCGCCGCTGCTCATGCGCGAGCTGGCGGCTTCGCGGCGGCATTTTCTCCAGCGCGGGAGCTGCCTCCTGTGCGACCTGACCGCGCGGGAGCGGCGCGAGGGCGAGCGCATGCTCTTCGCGCAGGACGGCTTTGACGCCTTCGTGCCGTTTTACGCGCGCTGGCCATACGAAGTGCACGTGGTGCCCCAGCGGCACGTGCAAGACCTGGCGCAATTCACAGACGAGGAGCGCTGGGCGCTGGCGCGCATGCTGAAGCGCGTGACGCAGTCCTACGACGCGCTGTTCGGATTTTCCCTGCCCTACATGATGCTGCTGCACCAGCAGCCCACCGACGGGCGAAGGCACGGGCATTACCACTTCCACGTCGAGTTCCTGCCGCCGAACCGCACCGCGGACAAGTTGAAGTACCTGGCCAGCAGCGAGACCGGCGCGGGCAGCTTCTCAAACGACACGCTGCCGGAGCAGACCGCAGCGGAGCTGCGTCGCGCGGCGCGGCGGGTGAAGAGCGACCGATGAAATCGGTGCGCATGATGCGGGGGAAGTTCGCGAGCCTCTACGGCGGCGAGGCGCGGATCTTCCGTGCGCCGGGACGCGTGAATTTGATCGGCGGGCACGTGGACTACAACGAAGGCTGGGTGCTGCCGATTGCGATTGACCGCTACTGCTACGTGTTGGCGCGCGTGCGCGACGACCGCGTGCTGCGCATTCATTCGGAAGAGTTCGACGAGACGCTCGAGGTTGTGCTGAATGCGCCGCGCGGCGACACGCACCACTGGAGCGGCTACGCGCGCGGGGTAGTGTGGTCGCTCGAGCAGGCGGGTGTGAACACAAGCGGGGCGGACCTGCTGATTGCGAGCGAAGTCCCGGTGGGCTCGGGGCTCAGCTCTTCCGCAGCGGTGGAGGTGGCCACAGCGTTTGCGCTGCTGGGCGTAAGCGGGCAGAAGATGGAGCGCACGGCGCTGGCGCGCGCATGCCAGAGGGCGGAAAACGAGTTCGTCGGGATGCGCTGCGGGATCATGGACCAGCTCGCGGCATGCTACGGCCAGCAGGGGCACGCCCTTTGGATTGACTGCCGCACGCTGGATGTGGAAACCGTAGCGCTTGACGAGTCACAGGTGCGGGTGGTGGTGGCCAACACGATGGTGAAGCACGCGCTGGCCGGATCGGAGTACAACGTGCGCCGCCAAGAGTGCGAGGAAGCGGTGCGGCGAATCCGCGAAAGCAAGCCTGCTGTGCGCGCGCTGCGGGACGTCACCTGGGCGGAGATCGAAGAGCTGGCTGCTTCTTGGCCGGAAAACATTCGACGGCGAGCGCGGCACGTGACCTCAGAAATTGCGCGTGTGCAGGCGGCGGTGGAAGCTTTGCGGAAGAGTAATTTTCAGGAGATGGGACGGCTGATGGCGGCCTCGCATGCAAGCCTGGACGCGGACTACCAGGTGACTTCTCCCGAGCTGAACACCATGATGCGGCTGGCACGGGAGCTGCCGGGCTGCCTCGGCGCGCGGATGACCGGCGGAGGCTTCGGCGGCTGCACGGTAAACCTGGTGAGCACGGCGGAAGTGGAGGAGTTTGCCGGAGAACTCGCGCGGCGCTACCGGGATGCGACCGGCGTGGGGGCTGCCATTTTGATCTGCCGCGCATCGGATGGCGCTATCGAAGTGAGTTGAGCAGCAGCCGCCTGGATCAAAACTGCGTGCGAGTGTCGAAAGCGGGCGGGATTACTGCCGGCGCGTGCCGGTGCGCACAAATTCCGGGGAGGGCTCCGAGAATTCCACACCCACCTCGTGCCGGTGCGGGCCCCGAGCGCGGAGGTGGACGACGAAACACTTCTGTTCTTTCTGGTTGAGTTTGTTGGTGAGCAGAAGTTTCTGGCCGCGGCGCAAGTGCGTAGCGAGAATGAGCAGGCCGCCCTCCGCACTGACGTGGAGCAGATCAGCTTCCTCGTGGAAGGGCCTCCGGCCGGGCAGGTAGCCATACACAAACACAGGGATGATGAGCGCTATGCGCGGGCTGCGGCGGCGGTCGTACGGCGTCGCGCTGCGTGCCCCGCCCTTTGGAACCGCAGCTTCGAAGCGCGTCCTCTGCGCCGTTTTCAGTTGCTCGTAGATGCGACTCACACTTACCTCGCGCGCGGAAGGAGGATCCTTTTTGAAAAGTCAGTTTACCGTCGCCCTTGCACTTAGCACAATAAACCTTCCGTACTATGACCGTAAAGAGCAATAGTGCCCCAGCAAGACTAGGGAACGCATTCCCATATCTGGAGGCCCTTCCATAAAGCAGGCGACGCCCGCGGCGGCGCGGCTTGCCAGCCCGGCAACGCGAAGCTAGAATCCGATGTATTCGAGCACGACGGCGACCGCGTTGGAGCTTCGCATCTGCAACGATGGCCGAGAGAGAGCTGACCTCGGTACCTGCCTCGTACGCGCGGCACGGGCGCGGCTTCTGGAGCCTGATCGTTACCCAGTTCCAGGGGGCCTTCAGCGATAACGCGCTGAAATGGCTGGTGATTTTTCTGATCACCAGCATGGGCCTGTCCGCAGAACAGCGCGACCTGCTGGTAATTCTGGTCGTGCCGCTCTTGTTTGCCGTGCCTTTTTTGCTTTTCTCCATGACCGGCGGCTACCTGGCCGACCGCTTCAGCAAGCGCACAGTGACCATTGCGACGAAAGGAATGGAGATCGGCGTGGCGCTGGTGGCGCTGGCCGGGCTGGCGCTGCGCAGCCTGGCGATTGAGTTCGCAGCCATCTTCCTGATCAGCACCCAGTCGGCGCTGTTCGGTCCCTCGAAGTACGGCCTGCTGCCGGAGCTGCTGGCGCAGAAGCGGCTGTCGTGGGGCAACGGCATCCTGGAACTGTGGACGATTGTGGCCATCATTTCCGGGACGGTGGGAGGCGCCGCCCTGGCGCAATGGTTCGGCCTGCAACAGGCGTGGTCGGGGGCGGTGCTGATCGGCCTCGCGGCGCTCGGACTGGCGGCCAGCCTGGGCATTCCGCGTGTTCCTGCAGCGGACGCGTCGCGGCGCTTCCGGTGGAACCCGCTGGGCGAAGTTTGGTCGGAAATCCGACAAATCCGGAAGGACCGCGTGTTATGGCTGGCGGTGCTGGGGAATGTCTATTTCTGGTTCCTGGGGTCGTTGCTGCTGATCAACATCGTGCTGTACGGCACGGACATCCTGCAGGTGAGCGAGACGCAGATCAGCTACCTGATGGCTGCGGTGACTCTGGGGATCGGGCTGGGCAGCTTCGCTGCGGGATATTTTTCCGGGGAGAAGATTGAGTACGGACTGATCCCGCTGGGCTCGTTGGGCATGACGGTTGTCGCCACGCTGCTGGGACGCCGGGACCTGTCGTACTTCTCGGTGGCCACACACCTGGCCATCCTAGGATTCTTCGCGGGCTTCTTCATTGTGCCCATTAACGCGCTGATCCAGCATCGGCCCGCAGCGGAGTGCAGGGGCCGCGTGATCGCAACGGCCAACCTGTTGTCGTTTAGCGGTGTAGCGTTGCAGCCGGTGGCGCAGTACGCGATGGTGAAGCTCGGGCACCCTGATCCGGCCAACGTGTTCGTGATCTGCGCCGGGCTGACGCTGGGCGCTACGGCCTACGCACTGTGGCTGGTGCCGGAGGCGCTGGCGCGGCTCATTTTGATTTTTCTTACCAAGACGCTGTACCGCATCCGCATCGAAGGACGTGACAACATCCCTGAGAAAGGCGGCGCGCTGTTTGTCAGTAACCACCTCTCCTTCGTGGACGGCGCGCTGCTGACCGCCTCCACCGACCGCTTCATCCGCTTCGTGCTCTTCCAGGGGATTTACGACCACCCCATCGTGAAGCCGTTCGCCAAGCTGACGCGGGCCATCCCCATCAGCTCGACGCTGCGGCCGCGGGAGATGATCAAGTCGCTGCGCAAGGCCAGCGCGGCCATTCAGAACGGCGAAGTGGTGTGCATCTTCGCGGAAGGCCAGATTACGCGCATCGGGCAGATGCTGCCTTTCCGCCGCGGCTTCGAGCGCATCATGAAGGACATGGACGCGCCGATCATCCCCGTGCACCTTAGCGGGGTATGGGGCAGCATCTTCAGCTTCGAGAAGCGTCGCTTCCTGTGGAAGCTGCCCAAGCGTATTCCCTACCCCACCACGGTCAGCTTTGGCAAGCCGCTGCCGGCCACGGCCACGGCGATGGAAGTGCGCCAGTCGGTGCAGGAGCTGGCCAGCGAAGCGTTCCGCTACCAGAAGCGGCGATTGAAGACGCTGCACCGGGAGTGGCTCAAGAACGCGCGCCGGCATCCGCTCCGCTTTGCCATGGCCGACCCGCGCGTACCTAAGCTGTGCCTGGCCTCGGCGCTGACAAAAACGATTTTCCTGGCGCGCAGGCTGAAGAAGGAATGGCAGGGGCAGGCGATGGTGGGCATCCTTCTGCCGCCGTGTGTGCCGGCCGCGCTGGTGAACTTCGCGGCGCTGCTGGCGGGCAAGCTGCCGGTCAACCTGAACTATACCGCGCCGGACGACGTGCTGGCGTCGTGCGCGCGGCAGTGCGGGTTGCAGACGGTGGTAACGTCGAAGGCATTTCTCGAAAAAGTGAAGCTCCAGGTGCCCGAGCGGGCCATCTACCTGGAAGAGCTGGCCGAGCAGCCGCGGCTCTCGGAAAAGCTGCTGGCGCTGCTGATGAGCTGGACGTTCCCCGCCGGCGCGCTGGAGAAAGCGCTGGGGCGCGGAAAGAAGACTGCGCTGGACGACCTGGCCACGGTGATCTTCTCAAGCGGCAGCACGGGCGAGCCCAAGGGCGTGATGCTGACGCACTACAACATCATGGCCAACGTTCTGCAGCTCGGGCAGGCCTTCGCCTTCGGCCCCAAAGACCGCATCATGGGCATCCTGCCGTTCTTCCACTCCTTCGGCTACACGGTGACCATCTGGCTGCCCGCGGTGCTGGGCGCCAGCGTGGTCTATTACCCGAACCCGCTCGACTCACAGGCCATCGGCACGCTGGTGCGCGAATACCGCTGCAACTACCTGCTGGCCACACCGACGTTTCTGCAAGCCTATATCCGGCGCGTGGCGCCGGAGGACTTCGGCAGCTTGGAGTTCGTTATCGTGGGCGCGGAAAAGCTTTCGGCGCGCACGGCGGAGGCATTCGAGGACCGCTTCGGCATCAAGCCGCTGGAAGGCTACGGCTGCACGGAATGTTCGCCGGTGGTTGCGGTGAACACGCGCGATTACCGCGCGCCGGGCGTCCGCCAGGTGGGCGCCAAGCGCGGCAAGATCGGCCACCCCCTGCCCGCCGTCAGCGTGCGGATTGTGAACCCGGAGACCATGGAGCCGGTGCCTCTGGGCACGCCGGGGCTGATGCTCGTCCGCGGGCCCAACGTGATGCTGGGCTATTTGGGCCGACCGGACACAACGGCCGAGGCGTTGCGCGACGGCTGGTACGTGACCGGCGACATCGCCTCGCTCGACGAGGACGGCTTCCTGACCATCACCGACCGGCTCTCGCGCTTCAGCAAGGTGGGGGGCGAAATGGTGCCGCACCTGAAGGTGGAAGAAAAACTGCACGAGTTGGCCGGCGCGGCGGAGCAGTTGTTTGCGGTCACCGGCGTCCCCGATGGCAAGAAGGGCGAGCGGCTGGTGGTGCTGCATACGCTGCCGGAAGAGAGGTTGAAGGAATGCGTCGAAAGATTGCGCGAGTCCGGCCTGCCCAACCTGTGGGTTCCGCGCACTGACCAGTTCTTCCGCGTGGAACAGCTTCCCTACCTCGGGACCGGCAAGCTGGACCTGCGGCGCATCCGCGATTTGGCGATGAAGCTTTCCGGGGAGAGCTGAGCGAATCTCCCGCTGAATCGGCTATACTCACCTCGGCCCGTCTTCCAAATGGACACGCCTTCTCTGATCACTCTCGCCCTGGGATTCGCGCTGGGTCTGCGGCATGCCACCGACGCAGACCACATCGTCGCGGTGAGCACGCTGGTGAGCAACGCCAGCGGGGCGCGGCGCGGGGCGAAAATTGGCGCGTTTTGGGGTGCGGGGCACCTGCTGACGGTGTTCGCGGTGGGCAGCGTGCTCGTGATTCTGCGCCTGAAGATCCCGCCGCGGGTGGAATGGGCGCTCGAGTTGCTGGTGGCGCTGGTGCTGATCTGGCTGGGGGTGCACACGGTATGGAAATGCTTCACCGGACGCTTCCATTTCCACATACACCAGCACGGCGAGCGAGCGCACGCACACCTGCACTTCCATCCGGCCAGCGACCCGAGCCACCAGCACAACGCCCATACGCACAGCGTGCCCGCGGAGGGCCGCGCGTCCCTGCTGATCGGCATGGTCCACGGCCTCGCAGGCACGGCAGCACTGGCGCTGCTGGTGCTGACGTCCATCGAGTCGCGTCCCCTGGGCATCGTTTACTTGATCGTGTTTGGCCTGGGCGCGCTGGGCGGCATGGCGGCGTTCGGCCTGGTGCTGGGCGGTGCCCTGGCGCTGCCGATGGCGCAGCAGGCGAACCGGCTGAAATGGCTGAACGCGATGCGACTGCTGGCAGGGGCGAGCAGCGCGCTGCTTGGCGTGGTGCTGACGTACCGCGCGCTGCTGCCCCCGGCGTGGCCGTTTTGACGAGTCCGTAAGACAGGCGTCCACACCTGTCCAGTAAGATTGTGGTTCCCCCCGAGGACATGCCTGGGGGCCTGTCCTACTGAAGAAAACCCTTTCCCTTCTCCACGCCGAAAAGTAGGATACGCGCCTGCAATTCCTCAGGAGGGACCAACGTGAAAAACCATACTCGCTTTTCGATGCCGCACCCCTGGAAGGGTGTGAGCCTGCTTTTTGTTTTTTGCGCGGCGCTGATCCTGATCGCGCCCCTTTATGCTCAGCAATACAAACCGGAATTGTTCAAGGGAATGAAGTACCGCCTGGTTGGGCCGTATCGCGGCGGGCGGGCGCTGACTGCGGTGGGCGTGCCCAGCGAGCCGAACACCTACTATTTTGGCGCAGTGGCCGGCGGCGTGTGGAAGACGACCAACGCCGGGATGACTTGGACGCCGCTGTTCGATAGCCAGCCGGTATCCTCCATCGGCAGCCTGGCTGTGGCCGACTCCGACCCGAACATCATCTACGTGGGGACGGGCGAGGCCTGCATCCGCGGCAACATCTCGCACGGCGACGGCGTGTATAAGTCCACTGACGCCGGGAAAACGTGGAAGAACATCGGGCTGAAAGACACGCGCAACATCGGCAAGGTGATCATCCATCCGAAGAACGCGGACATCGTGTACCTCGCGGCGCTGGGCCACGCCTACGGGAACAACGCCGAGCGCGGCGTCTTCCGTACCATGGACGGCGGCAAAACGTGGGAGAAAGTGCTCTACAAGGACGAAAAGACCGGCGGGATTGACATCACCTACGTGCCCGGCAATCCGAGCATCCTCTTCGCAGCCATGTGGGAAGCCGGGCGCACGCCATGGAGCATGACCAGCGGCGGGCCGGGCAGCGGGCTGTACAAATCCACCGACGGCGGCACAACGTGGAAACAGATCAAAGGCAACGGCTGGCCGGAGACGACGCTCGGCAAAATCGGCGTGAGCGTTTCGGGCGGGGATCCGAATCGCGTGTACGTGATGCTGGAGGCGCTCGAGGAGCTGGGGGGCCTCTATCGTTCCGATGACGGCGGGGAGCACTGGAAGCAAATGACCGACGACCACCGTCTGCGCCACCGGCCGTGGTACTACACGCACGTCACCGCCGACCCGAAGAACGCCGATACGCTGTATGTGCTGTGCGTGGACATGTACAAATCCACCGACGGCGGAAAGAACTTTTCGCCGATGAGCGGCTTCCCCCACGGCGACCATCACAACCTGTGGATTGACCCCAACAACCCGAAGCGCATGATCGGCGCAAACGACGGCGGGGCGACCATTAGCGTGGACGGCGGCGCGACGTGGAGCCGGCAGGACAACCAGCCCACCGCGCAGTTCTACCACGTCGCGGTGGACAACCAGTTCCCCTACAACCTCTACGGGTCGCAACAGGACAACAGTTCGGTGCGCATCCAGAGCCGCAGCGACAAGAACGGCATTGGCCGCGCCGAATGGGACCCTGTCGGCGGCGGCGAGGCGGGCTACATCGCGCCGCATCCGACCGATCCGAACATCGTCTATGCCGGCGAATACTTCGGCATTCTGACGCGGCACGACCGACGCAACAACCAGGCGCAGATCATCTCCGTCTGGCCGGACAACACCGACGGCTGGGAAGCGGCCCCGCTGAAGTACCGCTTCAACTGGACGCAGCCCATTCACACCTCGAAGCACGACCCCAACGTACTCTTCTACACTGGCAACATCGTGTTCAAGACCACCAACGGCGGGA
>Ga0073934_10003397_pt1 | contig 29452 bp, 20 predicted proteins | sample LarsenN4metaG_FD_76834 | JGI IMG/M metagenome (GOLD analysis project Ga0073934, IMG submission 76834) | Hot spring sediment bacterial and archeal communities from British Columbia, Canada, to study Microbial Dark Matter (Phase II) - Larsen... ... | reverse complement strand
CGCGGCGATCAACATTTTGACCAAGCATTTTGCGCCGCTCGATAAGCCGCTGGTGGCCGCGAGTGAGTTTCTCGATTTTGTCGACCAAACCGCGGGCCTGCTCATCGGCCGCGGCGGCGCGAGCGGCAATGTGTATGCGTTTCCGCATCGCACGTTTCAGGAATATTTCGCGGGTTGCCATCTCGCCAAAGGCAGCCGCAATTTCAAAAGCGAGCTGTTGAAACTGCTCGCCGAAGGCGATTACTGGCGGCTCACCGCGCAGCTCGGCATTGAAGAATTTTTGTACAATGACAACAACGACGGCGCGGCCATGGATGTGGCTTACTGGCTTTGCCCGCTGCACGAGCTGCGGCCGGCGGAGGAGAAAGCCTGGCGCGGCGTGCTCTGGGCCGGCCACTTCGCGCTGGAGATCGGCACCGCCCGCCTCGCGCAAGACGACATGCCCGAAGGCGGCGCGGAATTTCTGGAGCGCCTGCGCCAACGCTTGATCCGCATTTTTACCGAGAATCTTCTGCCGCCGCGCGAGCGCGCCGACGCCGGCTTCGTGCTCGGCCGGCTTGGCGACCCGCGCGAAGGCGTGTGTACCTTGCCGCCGGTTTGGGTGGAATTGGAAGGCGGCAAGTTTACGATGGGCAGCAAAGATGCTGAAGATAACGAAAAGCCGCCGCATGAAGTGGAAGTATCGCCGTTCAAAATCAGTAAGTATCCCATCACCAACGCGCAGTTTGGAAAATTCATGCAAGTCGGCGGATATGACAATAAAGCTTGGTGGAGCGAAGAAGGCTGGAAATATCGCGAGCACTATGAATGGGAAGAGCCGCGCCTGTGGCGTGATGAAAATTTCAATCTGCCGAATCAACCCGTGGTCGGCGTCTCGTGGTTTGAAGCCGAGGCGTTTTGCGCATGGCTAACTGCAAAAGGCAAAGAGCAAAAAGAAAACGGCAAACAGATTATACGCTTGCCGACCGAGGCGGAGTGGGAGTTTGCGGCGCGCGGCAAAGAGGGCCGCAAATATCCGTGGGGGCCGGAGGAGCCGACGCCGGAACGCGCCAATTATGATGATTCAAAAATCGGCCGGCAAACAGCGGTTGGCAGCTATCCGGCCGGCGTGACGCCCAATGGAATTTTCGATCTTGCCGGCAATGTGTGGGAATGGTGCCTTGACTGGTATGATGGAAATTATTATACTGAATGCGAAGAGAAGGGCGTGGTGAAAAATCCGCGCGGGCCGCAAAAGGGAGACTGGCGTGTTCTGCGCGGCGGAGCTTATTGGAGTGATGCTATCGGCCTTCGCGGGTCGGGGCGCTTCTTCGACGGTCCCGTCTTCAGGGACCTCAACGATGGGTTTCGTGTGTGCGTGGCCGGCGAGTCATGAAGTTTTTGAAACCCTGAATACCTGACCAACTGAACCCCTGAAAAGCTTTTCGAAAAAAATTTTTTGAAAAGTAGAACGGAGTTAAAAACATGGCCGAAGAATTGAAATTGTCACAAAAGAGCTATGACTTTTGCCAATGGCTGTTCAACCACACCGAGAAATTTCCCAAAAGCCGGCGATTTTCCATGGCGGTGCGTATTGAAAACCGGTTTTTGGACTTTTTGGAGTTGGTGTCGCTGGCCAGCTATCGGAAGAACAAATTGCCCTTGTTGCAAAAAGCCGATGAGCATTTGTTCTTCTTGCGGCTGTTGGTGCGTCTGAGCCATTCCATGAAATTAATCAACACCGGCTCGTATGAATTTGCCGCACAAGGCCTGGACGAGATCGGCCGCTTGTTGGGCGGGCTGATGAAAAAGCAGGCGCCGCCAAGTGGCATCGCTTAAATGTCATTCTGTAAGCCTGCCCTGCCAAGGGCTCTAGGCAGGCCAGGGAATCCTGTTCAAAGCCAGCACTGCGCTTGATATTAACAAGCTCCTTCCAGGATGACATTCTTCCGCAGATGGCCAACTAAAAATGAACCCAACGGAGAATTTTTCCGGAATTCAATTCCGTGAGCCGTTCCAATTCCGTGAGCGATCAATTTTTCTGTTTTTGCTTTTTATCATTTTTGCTGTAAACGGGGTGGAGCCGAAACGGCCTTCGCGGGTCGGGGCGCAACAACAACAATCCCGACAACAGGAACCACAACAATGGGTTTCGTGTGTGCGTGGCCGGCGAATCACGTTCGAATCTTACCGGCGAGACTTCGGCGTGAGCTCAGTCGAACGCTCAGTCGAGCCGTCCAGCCGGCCAATGCCCGACGTTCACGGACTTCGGGATGGACGACTGAACATGACAAGGCTCCCTCCGGCTGGGCCGCATGAAAAGTGAGCGTGCGGCACACAAACAAAGACCGGCCGTGCCGCCCCTGAGGCGGGATGACCGGTGCGGGCATGGCGGCGTGAGTAGTCTTTCGGGATCGAAAGCGCCGCCGCGTCCCAAAAATAGTTTTGTAGTATTGCCTTTAGGCAAAAAATCTCGACCTCGAGAAAATCGTTGTACTCAATAAAATTATCCTGCGTCCCAGACTTTGCGCCTGAAGGCGCCACTACGAACAAGCTCATGAAAACCCACAAAAACCTCTACGCCCAAATCTGTTCGTTTGAAAATCTCCTGCTAGCGGCTTATCAGGCCGCGGCCGGCAAACGCTTCCGTCCGTACGTGCTGGAGTTTTTCAACGAGTTCGAGCACAACGCTTTACAATTGTTGCGCGAGCTGCGCACCTTCACTTATCAGCCCGGCGATTACAGCACCTTTTTCATTTACGAGCCGAAGCAACGCCTGATCAGTGCCGCGGATTTTCGCGACCGCGTCGTCCATCACATGCTGATCAACGTCATCGGCCCGTTGTTCGAGCGCCGGTTCATTTATGACAGCTACGCCAATCGCATCGGCAAGGGCACGCACGCGGCGATAAATCGTTTGCAGCAATTCATGCAAAGCGCGGAATACGTGCTCAAATGCGATTTCCGCCATTATTTTCCCAGCATCGATCTCGAAATTTTAAAGCGCGAAATCCGCCGCGTCATCAGCGACGCCGAGACGCTGTGGCTCATCGACAAAATCATCGACGGCAGCAATCCACAGATGGAAACCAACTGGTATTTCCCCGGCGACGCTTTGTTCACGCCGTTCGAGCGCCACCGCGGCCTGCCGATCGGCAATTTGACCAGCCAGTTTTTCGCGAATGTCTATCTCGACGCCTTCGATCATTTCGTGAAAGAACGACTGCGCTGCCGGTTTTATCTGCGTTACGTCGATGACACCGGCTTTCTCGATGACTCGCCGCGGCGGCTTGAGGCGCTCGTGCCGACGATGCAAAATTTTCTCAACGACTATCGGGTGAAGTTTTATTTGGAGAAATGCCAAATTCGTCCCGTGCAGAGCGGGCAGAGATTTTTAGGACAAATCGTGTTTCCGACGCATCGGCTTTTGTCGCCGGAAAACGTGCGGCGCTTCGCCCGGCGCATGCGGCGGTTTCAGAAAGATTATGCGTTGCGAAAAATCGCGCTGCCGGAAATCCGGCAATCTTTGATGAGTTGGCTGGGCCACGCCCGGCAAGCCGATACGTGGGCGTTGCGGCGAGGGTTGATGCCGCGACTTGCAAAATTCGCCGCGGCGTCGTATCTTATCTGACGCCAAAATGGAGCGATGATGTTTTATCTGTTTCTCGATGAATCCGGCGATCTCGGCTTTGATTTCAATAAGCCCGGCACGACGAAATATTTTGTGGTGACGGTGTTGGTGTTGCCTTCCACCGCGGCCAAGCGCGCGATGGAGAAGGCGGTGGAACGGACGGTGAAATTGAAAGTCCGTCGCGGCAAAAAGTACGAACCGCTGGTCGAACTGAAAGGCTCGAAAGCTGCGAAACCTGTTAAAAAATATTTTTATCGGCAACTTGAGGAGTTGGATTTCTCGGTTTATGCGATTATTATTGATAAACCTAAGTTGCCTGAGTTTATGAGCCAATCCAAGGCGCGGCTCTACAATTATCTCGCGCGTAAAATCATTGATCGAATTCCTTTCGAGCAGGCACAAGGCCGCATTTTTATTACACTGGATCGCAACAAAGCCTTGTTGGAATTCAACGACTTTAATCGCTTTTTGCTCATGCATGTGGAGGGTGTTACAGATCCTAAAATTCCAATCGAAATTTTCCATGCTGATTCGGCTGCGACGAAAGGATTACAAGCCGTGGACATGTTGGCGTCCGCCATATTTCATAAGTATGAATGGGATGATCCGGAATGGTATGAAAAATTTGAGCAGAAAATAACGTGGGAGGAAACGTATTTTGCCGCTACAAAATAAAAAAGAGTGATCCCTATTAAGCTTTTATCCGAGGCTTGACCCTCAGCCCGGAGGGAAACACCCCGGCCGCTTAATAGGACTTACTCACTCTTTGTTAAAAGATAATATCCAAACTTGCAAAAGTCAAGCACTTTTTTGTCCATTAAAAGTTTCTTCACTTTATAAAAGTCATGCGCCGCGTCTGCGTGAACATCGCTTCGCCACGTGCGCCCTGCACGGCGAGCCGGTAAAAATACGTTCCGGCGGCGACGATGTTGCCGGCTTGATCCTGCCCGTTCCAACTGACGGCATGCCGTCCTGCCGGCATTTCTCCATTCACCAACTCACGCACGAGCCGGCCGGTCAGCGAGTAAATGGCGACGGTCGTTCGACTTGCTTCCGGCAGCGCAAAACGGATCATCGTGCCCGGATTTCCTGCGAAGCCCCACTCAGGCGGGGAAAAGGGATTGGGATAATTTTGCTCCAACTGATAATTGCTCACCGCCGACTTCTCACCCGCCATTGCTTCCGCCTTAGACTCCTTCAGGAACCCGCTCGACGAAGTATGATGATAAAACGTCACCATCGGATCAATCGAGAGCGATGACGCATACACAGCGCCTTTGATCTTGCTGTCGTTTGAGAAGTGCACTTGCGCCTGGGGCGCGATGAGCGTGCCGTACAAGATCGCCTTGGCGCCAACGACGAGCTTGGGCTTTTGCAAGCTGACAAACAACACACCGTCCGAGCTGCCGCCAGTGAGCTTGACCTGCACGCCGACGTCAAATTGCAAGTCGCTCACCACGTAAATGTTCACCGGCCCGTCCGACGCATTGACGGAAAGCATCGCGTTCGGATCGGTTTTGAGAACGCTGACGTAATAATCACCCGCGCTGAGGAACAAGGTACCTTCGCTTTTCACAGCGACGGTACCATAAGAACCGGGCGCAAGTGTTTGCGAGCCGTTGGTGGGTACCGTCACATTCGGCCCGCCGGCGGAGAACGAGAAGCCCGGCAAGGAAATCGCCGCCACATTGGCATGTTCTTGCGTAGCGCCGGTCACGGCAGCGCCGAAGAGATACAGATCGTCACCGGCTGTGGCATTGCCTCGAATGGTGTTCTGCGTCCGAATGGTCAGATCACCCTTCGCCGTCAAATTCCCGGCGTGAATTCCCGGCGCGCCGGTTTGAAATTCAAGCTTGGTGTTGGAATGAATGTCGCCTTCGGAAAATTGGTTGCGATTGATCTTCAAATAGCCGTTACAGAACAAAACATAGCTCTGCACCTCGATGGTGACTTGATCGCTGGCGGTGTTGCCCTTGGCATCGGTGACGGTCACGGTGTAGGTGACGGTGCTCGCTCCGTCGGTCGGGGTCACGCGCGCTTTGGGATTGGCCGCATTCGGATTATCCAAGCCGGAGGCCGGGGACCAACTGTAGGAAAAAGGCGCAGCATCCCCGCTCGCGGTTGGACTGCCTCCAAGCATGGTGGTGAGGCCATAGAGCACGCTGCGATCGGGCCCGGCGTCTGCGACGAGAGTGTTGGCCATCACCGTCACATATTTCGTGTCGCTGTAGCTGTCGCCGGTGACGCCATCGGTTACTGTCACGCTCACTTCCATCGTGCCGGCGCCGCCCGCCGTTACGCTGACCGAGCTGCCGGTTACGCCCGTCTGGGTATTGTCGCCGTTGATCCTGCTGCCCGTATTGGTGCCGTTAATCACGCCGCCGGTGACGCTCCACACGTAGCTCGGATCTGCCACATTCGTGCTGGTGCTGTACGTGTGGACTGTACCGGCGCTTACCGGATTATCACCGCTTACGATCACGCCCGGCAACGTGTTGACGGACACGGTCGCGCTTCCCCATGAAGCGCCAGTGCAGTTGGCATCTGAAATCGCCGTCACCGTATAGGTCACCGTCGAGGAGGGCCAGACGTTGCGTGTGGCCGGGCTGCTCATAATTCCGTTTTGTGTGACCCCATCGGACCAGGTGAGGCTCCATGGCGCGGAGCCGGTGAGCGCCGCAGAAATCGTCGCCAAACTGCCCGCGTAAACGTTGGCGCTGCCGCTTACCGTCGCAGTTGGCGTGGGTTTTATTGTTACCGTTGCACTCCCTGAGGCTGTTCCAGCATCATTCGCATCTGAGATCGCCGTTACCGTATAGGTCGTTGTCGAAGAGGGACTGACATTGCGTGTGGCCGGACTGCTGATAATCCCGTTTTGTGTGACCCCATCAGACCAGGTGAGGCTCCACGGCGCGGTGCCGGAGAGCGCCGCCGAAATCGTCGCCGATTCGCCGGCGCAAATACTGGCATTGCCATTCACGGTTGCTGTCGGCAACGAATTCACGTTGACAATAACCTGATCGCTTGCTTTCACTCCATTGGCATCGGTCACTTGCACCGTGTACGCCATTGTTGAAGGCGGTGAAGCATTGGGATTGGCCGCATTCGGATTGTCCAATCCCGTGCTCGGCGACCAAGTGTAACTATAGGGCGTCGCGCCGCCGCTCGCGGTCGGGCTGCCGCCGATCTGTACGGAGTGGCCGGTCATGATCTTTTTGTCCCAACCCGCGTTCACGATGAAAGCCAGGTGAGAGCCGTAAAGCCAATCGGTCCATCCCGCGTTCTTCCCCGGTTTGGCCGGGATAGCCGCTGGAAAATTTTTTTTATAATAATAATTGATGATATGCGGAAGCCATTCATCATCGCCACGAGCAGGAAAGTTGGCCTCATCATGTAACCATTTGAAAGCGCGGAGCAGCGCTTGATTTTCCCAATTCCACACGTCATATCCGGCGCGATATAAAATGGTGGCTTGCATGAGCGCGCCCTGGAGGGCGCCATAAACATAATTCACTTTTTGTGGCGGCCAGATAAAACCGCCGCCGCGGCGTTGATCATCGGGCAAAACGCCGTCAACCGAACGGCCCTGAATGGTCGCGCCAAGCGGATTGATGCCAACCGGCGCGTTCTGGTCAGCCTGCCAATCAAGATTCCCATACACAAATTCCGCATAGGTATTTCTATCGCCGAGCCAGCCTTTGAAGATGCGCGCCGTGCGCTCAAGCTCGGTGGCGTCGCCAAGATACCTGGCAATGGCGGCGCGAGCGGCGCCGCAATGCGTTCCCCAATTATTGGGCCGCCGCTCATGCGTTGAGCGCAGGCTTTGTCCGCTGAGATTTAGGGTGAGCATCTGGCGGAGCCAATTCCGAAACGTTGCCTCTTCATTTGGCGGCAAACCCACCAAATCCGCGGCGAGCACATACGCCATGAGCTCTCGGCCGAGCGCCAAGGTTCTGCCGCCCAGCTCGGTGCCAATGGCCGCCATGCAAGCGGCGATCACGGCTTGGCGATACTTCTCTTCACCCGTGCGCGCATAAACCAGTGCTTTGGCCAACACCGCGACGTTGGCATCATCTTCGTTGTCCGACAAATTCGGCGGAGACAGCGGCGCATCCGCTTCGCGCTTGAGCTGTTCCCAGCTCAAACCGGAGATCGGCAAGACATTGATTTCCGCGGCGCTCGTCCAAATTCCCGCCGGATAACGCGGCGCCGGCAATTTTGAGAAGGTCGCGGTCAGATTTTTTTTATCGTCGATCTTCATCGTCTCGACATTCATCCAACCTTTGTAATCGCCGCTGTACCCGCTAAACACATAGCCAGGTGCCGCCGTTGCAATGAGCTTGATCACGGTATTCGGATTGTAAATTCCGTCCGGAGGGTCGAGTGTAACAGTCCCGGCGCCGACTATGTTGAGCGTCACCGCATATTTCCAGCTCGGGATGGATTGCGCATAGATCAATGGGATGCTCGCAAACATGGCCAACACCGTCATGGCGCCAAGCAGCAGAAGGTGCCAAACGATAATGGCAAAAATTGAACAGGTTTTTCTCATCGTCGTGTTCATGGTAATACCTCCCAGTTAATGATTCAGGTCGAGAAAACCGCCAAGCAATTTGGTTCTCGGCGTGATTTCCCCACGTTTATGCTTTGTTTAAAAAGAATGTGTTTCTTGAAAAGCCCTGGTGGACGTCCAAAAATTATTTCCAGAACTTTCGTAGCCCCGCCCCTTGTGGGGCGCCACCTTAACACGGAGCTTCGAGAGCAGCCCACAAGGGGCTGGGACTACTATAGCACGGGAAGTTATTTTTAGATGAACCCCCTAGCCACGGCCTCGCATGGCGACAGTAGCATCAACGCAGTATCGTCATGCGCCGCACAATTTGCGACCAGGTGATGGTGCTCAACGGACGATAGCGCATTTGCAATAGATACATGCCGGAGCTTAACTCCTGGCCCTCTCTGTTTTGCCCATTCCAAATCAACTCGTTTCTGCCCGCCGGCAGCGTCGCCGTTTTCAATTCCTGCACCTCGCGGCCAGCCAGATCGAACACGGTCAAAATCACTTCCGCCGCTTCCGGCAATTCGAAGCGTGTTCGTGTCGAAACATTGAACGGATTGGGATAATTATCCAAACGCCACGTTGAAGGCAGTAAATTTTCCGCGAAGCCCGCCGGGCTACGCCCGTAGGGTTGCCCCGAAGTTTCCTCACCCCCGATGATTGCAGAAACTGCCTTCGTCGCCGCCACGTCCCGCTCGCGGGACGGTTTGATCGAAAAATCATCGACCTGCAATTCACCATAATGCTTGGTGTAGTAGGCCGCCAGCTCATAATAAAACGCGTCGTTCAGCGTGTAACCTGGCAGCGCAAAAGGCTCGCTGTACGTATCAACCCAAAGCTTGCCATCGGTCGATGCTTCAAAATGGATATCGCGATCATCCAAACGCAAACGCAGATAGACGGCGTTCTTGATCCGCAGATTGCCGGCTGCGCCCGTCGGGGTGACATCTTTGCCGCCTAACACGCCGTTTTTTCGCCAACCGGCGAAGAGATGGTAATCGCCGCTGGCCTTGTTGCGATAGGTATAAAATCGATACCAATTTTCCTCGCTGTAGATGCCGTATGCCGATGACGCCGTATAAGTCGGACTCATGCCTAAATTGCCGTCGTCATTGGGCTGAGTCACTTTCACACTGATAACCGTTTGCCGTGCTAAAAATTTATTTTTTGTGATGACCCAGCCGGTCTGCTGGCCGCTCGTACGCAATTCCAAGACCTTATTGTCGACCGTCGATCGGTTTTGCGAGTTGGCGCCGAAGAACCATTTACTGCGATCAAGCTGGCCGCTATTGAAATCGTCGTCCAATATCGCGGTCGTGGTGGCGGATGTGATGAAAGTCAAATCAGGGCTTACCGACCGATTGCCCAGCGCATCTTGGGAGATGACGCGATAATGATAGGTGATATTGGGGGACAAATCCGTCAGTACAATTGCATGTGAGGAGTTCAGTTCGCCCGTCAGCGCCGTTTTAGAACCGTATTTCTTCTTCGAACCATATTCAACTTGCGCATAGGCCGGTTCGTCGGTGTTCCAAACAACCATGGCGGTGGCGCCGGTGAGGTTGATCGCCGCCACCTGGCTGATTTCAGGCGCGATGGTATCCGCCGGCGCCTGACGCGATGGCGTGATCGAAAAATCATCCACCATCATGACGCCATTTTTATCCGTGCGATATGCCGCCAATTCATACTGAAAGGCGTCTTGTAACGTATAGCCAGGCAAGGAAAAAATTTCGCTGTAGGCCGTGATCCAGGTCACATTGTCAAAAGACGCCTCGAAATAAATTGTGCTCTCATCGCAGCGCAGGCGCAAATAAACCGGCCCGTTAATCACCAAGTTGCCGGTCACCTCCGAATCGCCGGCTTTCCCGTTTTTGCTCCATGCGGCATAAAGCCGATATGGCCCGCTGGCCGCGGAGCGAAAGGTATAAAAGCGATACCAGTTCGGTTCAGTATAAATGCCGTGCGGCGCAGACGGCGTATAAGTCGGGCTTAAACCGAGACAGCCGTCGCCGCTCGGCTGCGACACTTTGATGGTTGCCATGTTATTGCGCGCGACAACGGCATGGCGTGTGATGATCCAACTGCTTTGTGATCCCGACGAACGCAACGCCAAATTGCGCTCGATGATGGCAGGCTGATTGCCGGCATTCGCGCCCAGGCGCCATTTGTTGGAATCAAGTATGCCGTCATTAAAATCATCCGACACGCCCGAGACAATGGTTGGCAGTGAGCCGCTCGACTGTGTCTCGATAATCAGTTCGGGCTGAAAATTGGTCGATTCTCGTGAATCGAAAGAAATCACGTCGTCGCCGTCACCCTGACGGGCGTAGCCCAACAAAGCAAAATTGAACGTGCCATCTTTTGTGATGCCCGACTTGAGATTCATTTCATGCCATTGCTCAGCACTGACGCCATTGTAACTGCCTATTGAATTGCCGTTGACGAATGGCTTCGTCCGCCAGGTTGTTTCCATTTCATTCCAAGCTTGTTTCAGGGCGTAAACGGTCAGTTGTCCCTCGGCCTCCCCTACGGGCGGAGCCTGGCGGGCATGCAAACGCAATGAGACCCTCCTGACTTCGCCATCAAGACCTGCCACTCGAAAGCGCAGGTAAGACTCGCGGCCCTTCCCGGCGAGCAGATTCATCCAGCCAAAATTGCCGTAATCGCGTGTCGAACCATAGAGACCTGCCCTCTCGACGTAAGTATCAGCGCTCGGCTTGAAAAGATAGGCGCCGTTATCCGTGGTTGTAAAAATTTGTTCGTCGGACACAGCGCGGCGGCCGGACTTGTCAATCGCGATAATGCGATAGTGATAGGTTTGATTCGGGGCCAGACGATCAAGGGTGGTCGAATGTTCTTCTGACGGTCGGCCCAACACCGGCGTTTTGTTCGTGTATTGCGGCGACAAGCCATATTCAACGCGACAAACCGCCGGCTCATTCGTCGTCCAAGCCAATCTCACGGCATTGCTGTATAAATCGCTGGCCGCCACGTTATCGATTTGTGGAGGCACTTCATCGTCTGTCGTGAGATTTTCTTTTACAACCAGATTCGCGTAAATTGGACCGACCAAGGCCGGATATTGATTGTGCTTGAAGCCCGTAACTAAATCCGCGCCGACGGTGAAATCGCGGCCGAGAAAGAGATAACGAAGCTCCATGTTCGAAGTGTGGGTATGCGTCAAATAAAGAGTGCCGTTAAGAAAATATTGCAGTTGTTTTCCTTTCCAGACGATTTTAAGATGATGAGTTCTTTTGCTTTCCCACGCTGCCTGCAGGACGGTGCTTTTTTCCGTATTGGCATCGTATGTCCACGACAGCATCTTCAAGCCGCCATCGTAATAGTAGCCGGCATGTAAATCCCAGAGCGTCTCCTGATCTTCGACCGGATGGTGGTTGCCCCAGGGATTTTTGAACATGCTCAAAAAATGATGCCGGTAATGCGAGTTTTGTTCACGCGGATTGAAGTTTCGTGCCTCCAGCTCGACCGAGCCGTTCTCGAGATAGCGGCCGAGGTCATAAACGATCATGTCCTCGACGCCGGTCACCTGCCAACCGCCGCCGGCGACAAATTGTCCGCCTTGGCGTTTTCCTTTCGTGATTTGGTTCAGTGCGTCTTGAAGCACGACTTGTTCGACGCCGCTCACTTTGAGCAGGCGATTTTGCATGAGGTTAGTTGGGGCGCTGTCGGAATTTTGTCTTCCGAACACGCTCGTTGAGAAAACCACGATGCAGCTCGCAATCATGGCGGCGAAAACGAGTTGTGGCTGAAGCCACAAAGAAAGTTTGGCCCTTGACATATAGCCCTCTCCATATTGCAATAAATGTTTAATTTCCCCCGACGCCCCGCTATATGCAGGCCATCAGAGCTTGGTTTATCGTTAACAGGTCATAAAAATATCCAACTTCTCGAAGAACTCACGAACCGCACATTGACAACGAGTAGAGGTAGGATTCATCCGCCTCAAGCTCATCGTTTTTGTGCTTTTGCGTGCTATGATTGGACGACTCAAGCTTGTCGGTGAAGGTGAAACCTGGCGACTCCTCCGCCGGCTTTGCCGAGGAAAAACTCTCCCGATTTTCATTGAAGCGCATTAAAGAAAAGCCGGAATAAACGCCATACAATTTGCGCCGCAATTGATGAGGGCGGCTGAGATGAAGACTCATGGTAGTCATGATGATTTCCTTTCTTTTCAAAAGATTCGATAAAGGTTCACTAAACGTTCGATAACTTGGCATTGAGACCTGGCGGGCAAGCTCCCGAACGAATTTGAAAAAGTGTATGAATTTAGCCATCTGAGCCGGAGTGCGATGATTTATCATCGCAAAACTAAAGTTTTGCACTCCGAGTTCATGTGGCTAAACTCGTACGAAAAAGTTTATTTCGCCAGGATCAGGCTTTTGACTTCGCGAAAGCCGTTCACTTCCAACGCGTAGAAATAATGCCCGCTCGGCCACTGTTGGGCGTTGATCCGCCGCGTGTGATACCCCGCCGGCAACACTTCGTCCAAAACGGCGACAACTTGTTGTCCGATGGAATTGTAAATGTTCAAACGCACGCGCCCGCTTTCGCGCAGGCGAAATGAAATGGACGTCGTCGGATTAAATGGCGGACGCCCGAAGGGATTGGGCCAGTTTTGCTCCAGCATGTACTTTCTTGGCAAATCCTCCACAACGCTGCTAACCGCCGTGTTTGTGCGCCGTGGCTTTGGAAGAACCTCAAAGTGTATCTCTGCCGTATCGGCCAGGCCCTGAGCATCCTTAACGATGCACTGTAACGTGTGGCGCCCGATTTTGTTAATTTTCTGCTGCCCGGATTTTTTGCCGGTCGCAATCAACTTTACACTGCCATCGGGTAAAAGCATTTGCCAGGTAAAGTTTGCCAATGCCACGGCACCGTCTTCCAGATCGCTGGCATCGCCGGAGTAGCGAATTCTCTCGTTGGTCATAAACTTTTCGCCCTCTTGTGGAGAATCAATCGTTGCGGCCGGAGGTTGATTGCCGCCGTTATAAGTTGTCACGGTGATCATCACCGAAGCCGAGCTTGATAAACCGCCGCTATCAATCACCTTTAACGTCGCTTTGTAGATGCCGGCGCGACTGTAGGTATGCTGCGGATTCGCAACATTGGCGCTCATGCCGTCGCCAAAATCCCACGAGTAAAAGGTGATATCGCCATCCGAATCGCTTGAACTGGAACCGGTAAAATTTACGGCTAACGGAGCGAGGCCAGAGACCGGATTCGCCGTGACCACTGCTTGCGGCGGTTGATTTCCCTTGGTTGGCGCGGTGGCCGTTATCGCGACCGAGGCCGAATGCTTCAAACCATTGTTGTCGGTTACCGTGAGAGTTGCCGTATAATTTCCGGCTTGGATATACACGTGCTCCGGATTAGCGAAGTTCGACGTGCCGCCGTCGCCAAAATTCCAAGAACAAGTCAGAAGGCCGCCCTCCGGATCTTTAGAGTTTTCACTGTTGAATTTGAGCGTTAACGGCACAACGCCGGAAGTTGTATTTGTCACGATCACGGCTTGCGGCGGCTGATTTGAAACGGCGTTGCTGCCGATAACCACCGAGTAAGTTGCCGAACCATTCGGATGATCGGCAAAAGCGATGATGCCATTCTCGCCGGTTGAACCGGTTGCGATCACTTTTCCGGCGCTGGTCACGGTGTATTGATCTTGCTTCTCCAGCCCCGCCAAAAGATGCTGAACGGCTTTCGAGCTGGCTATGGTATAAGAAAAATTTTTCAGCGCTTGTTCATCTTTGTTAAAGATAACCAGCCGTTCCTGATCGAGCAGGACGCCGACAAAGTTTGCGCCGGAGACGCTTTCCACCGCTGCCGGTGCGCCCATCGTGTTGGCATCGCCGATTTGCATCGCCGTCAAAAAAAGATTTTCCGGTGATTGAATGTGCAACGTGTGATCGCTGAAGAGATAACGCGCCGCCTCGTTAAAGCTTCCTCTATAGCCCAAGGGCGATCCGTCCGCCGCCACCCATTCATAGCCAGGCCCGCCAAACTTGTACATCGTCGCGTTCTGCGGCAGCACTGAGGTCAAATACATTTGCCCGTGTGAACGATCGATACGATTTGTCACCTTGACGGTGCGCCCGCTATTTTTCCACTGCCCCGCGCTTATTGCGCTCCACTCCCCGTCCACCGCCTCAATATCCACCGGCGTGTGAAGAACGAAATATTTTTTCTGCGCCGAAGCGACGCGGTCGAGAATCACAACAAATTCTTGATTGACCGGACCGCGGAGATAAACCAACGCCCGCCTGGCCAATGTTGCCCTCTTGCCGGCTTTATAGCTTCTGGTGTAATTGTAATTGACGTAGTCATACAAATTCGGCTGGTAAGCCCGCGCTTCAACCTCGCCGATTTGCATATACGTGCCGGGCATAAAATGCTGCGGCAAATCTGCGTTGTTATCTTTGGCGCCGGTTTCGAGTGCCAGCTCTTTATCCGGACCCAAGCCCAACACATTGTTTTGCGACATGCTTTTGCCGCCGCGTATTACCCGCGGGATGTCGCTGCCCACGTTCTTGCTATTGCTCGCGCTGATCGCCAAAGGTCCGAAACGATGCACATTAAACGCCCCGATTTCCTCCTCGTTGTGGCCGTTCTGATACCAAAACTGCGGACTGAAGAATTGGATCAGCGTCGCCTCATCAGAAGCATGATCTGAGCGCATGACATGCATCTGGCCCAGATGAGAACTCAATGAAATGCCAGCCTCCTCAGGCGATTTTTTCTGCACGTGCTTGGTGCCAAAAATGAATTTATAAAAGAAATCGTACACGGGCGGTGAATAATCTCTATACTTGTTGACCTCGCGGCCATAGGGGCTGTTTTCACAAAACCACGCGGCGAAACCGGCCAGGTTGGGATCAGTATCTTGCAGCGAGGCCGCAGCCATGTTCATGATCGCCGAGGGATAACCGTGACGGCCGGTCAAGCCGCTGCTCGTGTTTTGCTGGCCGAAATAATACTCGCCTTTGTACGGCATTGGAATAATGCTGTTGTAAACATAATATGGCGCATCATGCAGCCAGGAATTGGACGCAAAAAAGTTTTTACCGACTGCGCTTCCTGCAGCTCCGGCGAGCATCATCAGACTGATGTAGGCATCCATGCTGTAAGAGTCGCCTTCGATCCAATCGCTCGATCCCTCAAAAAGATTTGCTGCCACCCCTAACTGGCGCTCAATAAAAAGATCCTGAAACGAATCCATCATCTGCTTGGCCTTGCCGGCATAAAAAGCGCCGAGATCGTCATCGTTGTAAAAGCACAGCGCGCCGGCATAAACGTGGGCATTCGCCGTCCAATGATTTTCCAATTTGACCTTGTCGTCTTGATAACGATTGTTCCACAGGACGATCAAGCGATCGGCAAGAATGCGCCGCTGCTCCAAAGTGGCAAGATCGTGGGTCCAATCGTAAACCACTTGCAGCGCCAGGCTGGCCAGCCCGCCTTCCGCCGTGGTCAAATTGCTCGCACCATGATGCGCCTCAGTCCAATCGTTCGCCAATCTTTGCGCGATATCAACGCCAAGCGCAATCGCCTTTTGACCATACTCTTTCCGGCTGCGCTGCGCCGTTACGCCGTTGATCGCGGCGGGATCGACTTGATACAGCAAAGCAAAGGAGCGGGCCGCGCCAAAAGTCGCGCTCCATTTCGAAAGCGCGCCGGAGCCGGCAGGCGTGATGTAAAGCTTATCGAGCGCATTGACGAAATTCTGAAAATCGGATTTATAGTAAAGTCCGATTCGTTCGCGCATCGCCGCAACGCCTTCAGCGGTGACGAAAAGGCGCGGATGCTCCCCCCGGGCAAGAGCTGAATTCGGTTTGGGATTAAAAGTTTGCGCGCCCAAATTCGCGACGAGAATGAACACGCAGACAAAGGTTAAAAATGACTTTTTCATGATCTTGTTCTCCTGAGCAAAGTTTTTGACTCACAGTTTCCGAGATTTCAAAATTGCGTATGGCATGGAACTCCTGATTTTGTCATTCCGCGCGAAGCGAGGAATCTTTTGCGGTGCAAATTTACAGCAAGCTGGAGATTCCTCGCTTCGCTTGACTGCATTGGAATGACAGTTTTCCACACGCGAATAGGGTTACAGGCTTGGAGCCTCACCACTCGCGCTACCACAGCATAACAAGCATAACGAGCGCTGCCACCGGGTAAACGAAAAACAACAGGCTCCAAACCAGACGCTTTTGCCAAGACATTCTCTTGGCGACGAAGCAATTTTTACTCATGCTAGCCTCCATTTAAGTCAACAACATGGTGAAAGATAAAAACGGTTCGAAAGCTTCGAGCTGATTTTATTGAAAAAACCGCTCTCGGCTCAGCAAAAATGCTCCGTTCGAAACGGACGAGCCGCTTGCGAGACAGACGATAAAAATGGATTTAAAAAGAGTGATCAGTAAGGTTGAAAAGACCCCGATTGGATCACTTGATACAGCCAACATCCTTGACGAGGGAAGAGCGTGCGGAGTGAGAAGGGTTTCACCCGACACAGCCGGTACAACAAAACCCCCTGGCCCACATCAGCACATCTGCAAAAACCCCGATTTACTTCTGAAGATCAGCATGACCTCGGTTGCCGTTCTGCTTTCCGTTACGAATCGTACTCTGCTTTCCGTTACGAGTCGCACGACGTTTCTTTTTCTTCTTGTAGGTTCCGTATTTCCCCGGTGGCCGCCCTCGCCCGCGAATCGGAATCGCTTCAAGGTTATCTACGGTGAGCGGCATATTGGTTTCCGGATCCACAAGAATTGTGCCCACTCGGTCCTTTTTGTAATAGCCGGCCCTGACGCGTTCGTGCAGGGCGCGGGTAGAAACTTCAAGTACCCGAGAGGCTTTCTGAATGTTCACGAGCTTGTTTACTTCCATACTGAGAATCTCCTTTGAGTTTGATGTGTTTAATAAGCCACCCGATTTGAAAACATCGGAATGAATTTGCTGAAAAATTAGATTCGACTTTTTCCGTCTCATTCTTCCTTGAAAGCTGTTGATCTGCATCAGTCCGAACTTCGGAGTTTGTGGTTACGATCGGCGACGCAGAACTTGACGACTCCTGACAGCGAGAAGAATGTCTGCAAGCGTCGTACATTCTGCTGCGTACTTGACGAGGACGACTGAGATCAAAGCTCAGTGTAAACATGAGTTTCTCCTTTTTTTAAAAGTGAATTTTGTAAAATGAAACGTGGGAGCCCCAGGCTCGATCACCAACACAGCGTATTGCCAAACGCGACACCGACAAAATACATCACAGGAACGCAGAGTTTTGCGCGGGACCCCAAAACAAATAAATAGAGAGGTAAGCGAGGTGAAAAAATGAGGGTGAGACGAAAAAAGATCACCCTACACAACCAACCCAGCAAACTTCATTGCCGACAACGTTACGTCTGTAAAAGCGACGATTTACGTCCAGCCAAAACCACAACTCGATTGTCTCCTACCTTCTGCCGGAATTCACACGGCTTTTCTTGGCCTTCTTGTAGGCGCCGTATTTTCCGGGCTGTCTTCCGCGTGAACGAATGGGAATGTCTTCGAGCGTTTCGATAGTGAGCGGCAGCCTGGTTTTCGGATCAACGAGAATGGTTCCCACTCGCTGCATCTTATAATAACCGATTTTAATGCGTGCGTGCAAGGCACGGGTAGAAATATCGAGTATTCGAGACGCTTTCTGAATGTTGACCAGCTTGTTGACTTCCATTTAGCGACCATCCTTTAAGTCTAATGTGATTGACACGCCACCCGATTCGAAAGCCTTGGGGTAAATTTTCCGACCAATCAGAATCAACTGCATGCGAACAGAAACTTTCCCCTGCGCCGGGTCTCATGACAACCCAACTCCCTTTGCTTGCGATCATGATGCAATATAGATTAAATATACTCAAAAGTCAAGTTTTAATTTTGTAATTTTGTTGATTTGTTTAAAAAGCCTACTATAGCTGTTTAAAATGATGATACAATATAAATTAAAAATTCTCAAAAATCAAATTTTAATTTTTTAATATTTCAAAAATCTTCGTGCCGATAAATCATTTATAGAGAACTAATTAAATATGCATAAAAGTAAAATTTTAATTTATGAAATCGCTGATGTGAGGCATTGGGGTGGCATCGCTCATCAAAACAAACATTCCGTTCGATGCAATAATTGCAACTAGAATGGGCGATGAGAAAGTAGAAAAATAGAGAAGGGTTCCCCCACAGCCAATATTTCTACTATTCTAGATGATGAAGCTTGATCAACTAAAACGACTTCACCTTAAAACGTGCACCCGCCTCAAACCATAACCACAACCAACATCGGAGATAAGAAAGTGGGAGGAACAGAGGGTGTTCCCCCCCACAGCCCAAAACCTAATAACTGGAAATTGACGAAGCCCGATTGATTAAAACGGCTTCACCTTAAATCCAGTACCCGTTTCAAACAATAACCACAACCAACATGGGAGATAAGAAAGTGGGAGGAACAGAGGAGGTTCCCCCCACACAGCCAAAAACCCAACACCCGGAGATTGATGAAGCCCGATTGATTAAAACGGCTTCATCTCAAAACGAGCGCCCGCTTCAAACCATACCTGCAACAAAAATGGAAATAAACGCTGGAGACAGAAAGTGGGAAGAACCTGATAATGTTCCCCCAAACCCAAGATCTCAGCACGTTCAGTGACTAAAAAGAAGGCAACCCCGAAATTGACACTTTGCCAAGATCATGCTACAGTATAAAACAATTATTCTAAAAAGTACAGTTTTAATTTTGTCATAACAACAAAATTTCACGTCGGGTAAATTATTGGTTGTCTGCACGTTAAATATGCAAAAAAAATAGTTTAAATTTTTTAATTTGTGATGTAGTAAAATTTAAATCTAATGCGGGTGATAAGTGGCTTCTTGGGAAGGCAACCTTGAATAAACAAAGTCGAAACGGTTACGTAATGAGAGGCAGCTCCGTCTGCCGAATGCTTTACAACAAAAATTGGCCAAAGCAAGTCTTTATCAGAAAATATAAGGAAAGCTGTATGGAAAATTCGGTCATTAAAAACATTCTGCGCCACGGCACGGAGACGCAAAAAATGCGCAAAGGCTTCGCCCGCCGGGAATTTTTCTCCGCGATGACTTTGCGGCTTCGACGTTTGGCGTGTGTTTTTTGGGGGCGGCAACTATTTGCGGTCACTCTCGGTGGGTTTTTGCTGGCGGTGCTCTCGCCGGTTTGGGGGGGCAATGTGGAAGAATTTTCAGTGAACGGCCTCAAAGTGATTTTGAAAGCCAATCCGGCGAATGAAATTATTGCGGTCAACTTGTATATTCGCGGCGGGGTTTTGAATGTGACACCGGAGACGGCGGGCATCGAGGCGCTGCTGCTCGATTCGGCGACGAAAGGAACGGTTAAATATCCCAAGGAAAAGCTCAATGCCGAGCTGTCGCGCCTGGGAACGCAGATCGGCGGCGCGGTCGAACATGATTACAGCCTGATCAATATGCGCTGTGTGAAGGCGCATTTCGACCTTTCGTGGGATGTTTTTGCCGACGTCATTCTCAATCCGAGGTTCGACCCGCAGGAAGTCGAACGTGTCCGCGAACAACTGCTGGCGGCGCTGCGCCAGCGCAACGACCATCCCGACTCGCATTTGGAGCTGCTCGGCGAGGCGAGATTTTATCACGGCCATCCTTACGCCGTCGCTCCGGAAGGCACGGCGGAGTCCGTGAGTAAAATCACGATCGCGCAAATGCGGCAATATCTCAATGATAATTTAATAACATCGAAATTGCTGCTGGTCGTGGTCGGCAATGTCGATAAAACCGATTTGCAAAATAAAATTACCGCCGCCTTCGGTCAACTGCCGGCGGGAAATTATCAGCCGCACTATCCGGCGATGGTCAAACATCCCGCCGCCGGCGTGCATATCGAAGCGCAAGACTTGCCGACCAATTATATCGCCGGCTATTTTACGGCGCCGAGCCGGCGCGACGCGGATTATTATGCGATGCGCACCGCGGTGGCGATTTTGCAGGATCGCATCTTTGAAGAAGTGCGGACCAAACGCAATTTATCTTATGCGCCGGAAGCGCGCCTCGAAGACCTGTTTGCCAACCACGGCAAGCTCTACGTGACCACGGTCGAGCCTGATTCGACAATCAAAATCATGCTTGCCGAAGTCAAGCGCCTGCAAAACCGCCTGCTGGATCCCGACGGGCTGCGCGATCGCATCAAGCTGTCGCTCACCAGCTATCATCTGGAAAACGAAACCAATGCCGCGCAGGCCGCGTTTCTGGCGCGTTTTGAATTGGCCGGCCTCGGCTGGCGCGCCAGCGAGAAGTTTGTGAAGAATCGCCAAAAAGTGACGCCCGAGCAGGTGAGGCACGTGGCGCAAAAATATATGAACAATTTTCAGTTTGTGGTGATCGGCGATCCGGCGAAAATCGATCAAAAATTGTTTATTTCAAAATAACGTGAATTCCGTTCCCCTCTGCATGTTTAATAGTATACCCTCACGACCAAAAATTTTTTTAACGAATCGCTAATTCACGCGAATGTACGCTAATTTTATTCGCGTTGATTAGCGTTAATTTGCGGTTGAAAAATTTAGCGGCGCCTGTAAGGTTTGCACCAGCTTGACGACTAACGAATAGACTTCGTATCATCTGATCGGCAAGCAATCGGATTGAAAGATTCACCAGATTAATTTGTTGCGTGGAGAGAATGATGAACGTGAAAGAAATGGCGCTGGGCTGGCTGGCAAACAGGTTGCCGACGTGCAAAGAAGTGACGAAAATGGCGTCGTACTCGATGGAAGGAAAACTGCCGCTGCGGCAGCGCTTTGGTTTTCGGATGCACCTGTTGATCTGCGGATTATGCCTGCGCTATGTCAAACAACTGCAACTCATGCGAGACGTCGCGCAGCAGCACACGGCCAAACTTACAGAGGACCCGGCCGCACCCGCTTCGACACTCTCGCAACGAGCGCGCGAACGGATGAAACAAACATTGCACGCGTCGTCTTGAGCCATGCCGCCGTTCGAGCCCTGATTCACGGCCCAAACCCTGATGAACGGAAGTTCTAACCGGTTTTGCTTTTGTCGTTACGAAGCGGGAATCACGCCAAGCTGCTGCATCATGCCCATCTGGTCCCAGTTCTCCCAGTGTTCCACAATCTTGTCATTGGTGATGCGATCGATGCCCAACCCGTTACCGTGACGGGTCTTGCTGGTCGGCGGTGATGCCCATCAAAATGTTGCCCAATATAGTTAAAATCGCTGCGAATGTCAACGTTTTACCCTTTGACGAAACCAAGAAAAACTGTTGCAAAACACAAAAAGTTTTTATTCATTTTTATCGTATTTCTCTTGGACTGTAGGGAAAAACGGCCAACGGATCATGAACAAATCTGTTGACCGTTTTTTTCTCACTTGGTCATTTTGGTTGAACTTTTTAAGGAAAGGAATTGTCTCATGAAGCGCTATGCCAGTTTAGTTGCTATGCTCATGCTCATTTTGCCGGCCATCGTTCTCGGCCAAATGAGCCTCAATGATGTCAAACCGCCGGCCGCCAAAGTCATGTCGAATACCACCACGTTGCACGGCGAGGTGCGCGTGGACAATTATTCCTGGCTGCGCGAGAAAACCAATCCCGACGTCATCGCTTATCTTGAAGCCGAAAACAAATACACCGAAGCGCTCTCGAAACCGTTTGTCGGCTTGCAGGATAAAATTTACCAGGAAATTCTCAGCCGCATCAAGCAAACTGATTTGAGCGTGCCGTACAAGCTCGGCGAGTTTTGGTATTACACGCGTACCGAGGAAGGCAAGCAATATTCCATTTACTGCCGCAAACGCGGCAGCATGGAGGCGGCCGAGCAAATCGTTCTCGATTTGAACGAGCTGGCGAAGGGCCACAAGTTTATCGGGCTTGGCCTTTATCAAGTCAGCGACGACGGCAATCTGCTCGCCTATTCGCTCGACACCACGGGATTCCGGCAGTATAAGCTGCAATTCAAAGATTTGCGCTCCAGACAAATTCTTGCCGATAGCATCGGGCAAGTCAATTCGGCGGTGTGGGCGGTGGACAATCGAACGCTCTTCTACATCAAAGAAGATCATGCGAAAAGGCCGTATCGTTTGTATCGCCATGTTTTGGGCGGCAAAAATGACGAGCTTTTGTTTGAAGAAAAAGACGAATTGTATCGCATTTTTACCTATCGGTCGAGCGACAAGAAATATATCTTCCTGGCTTCCGCCAGCTCGGAAACCGGCGAGACGCAATATCTCCGCAGCGATCAGCCCGCCGGCGCCTTTAAAATGCTGTCGACGCGCGAATTTGATCATGAATACGAAGTCGATCATCGCGGCGACCGGTTTTACATTCGCACCAACAAGAATGCGAAGAACTATCGCCTGATCACCGCGCTGGATGCCGATCCGCGGCCGGAAAATTGGAAAGAGTTTCGCCCGCATCGTTCCAACGTCAAAATCGAAAGCATCGATCTCTTCGCCAATCACATCGTCTTCAGTGAGCGTGAGAACGGCCTGATGAAATTGCGCGCGCACGATTTCCGCACCGGCAAGACGCAAGAACTCGCTTTTCCGGAGCCGGTGTATTCGGCGTTTTCCAACGTCAATCCGGAATTTGACACCAAAATTTTTCGCTACAGCTATCAATCTTTCGTCACGCCGAGCTCGATTTTCGATTATGACATGGAAACCGGCACGAGCACGCTCTTGAAGCAAACCGAAGTTCTCGGCGGTTATGATCCCAAGCAGTATCAATCCGAGCGTATTTACGCCAAAGCGGCGGACGGGACCATGATCCCCATTTCACTTGTTTATAAAAGAGGCATGAAACGCAATGGCTCGAATCCGTTGCTGCTTTATGGCTACGGCTCGTACGGCGCTTCCAGCTCGGTGACGTTTTCCGTTCCACGCTTGAGTCTTCTCGATCGCGGCGTGGTTTATGCGATCGGCCACATTCGCGGCGGCGGCGATTTGGGCGAAGAGTGGCACGACAACGGCAAGATGTTGAAAAAGAAAAACACCTTTACGGATTTCATCGCCTGCGCCGAGCATCTCGTTCGCGAAAAGTACACTTCGAAAGAACGTTTGGCGATTCAAGGCGGCAGCGCCGGCGGTTTGCTGATCGGCGCGGTCTTGAACATGCGGCCTGATCTCTTTCAAGCCGCGCATCTCGGCGTTCCATTCGTCGATGTCATCAACACCATGCTCGACGAATCGCTGCCGCTGACGGTCGGCGAATTTTTGGAATGGGGCAATCCGAAAAAGAAGGAAGAATATGAGTATATCAAAACGTATTGCCCATACACCAACATCGCGGCCAAAACTTATCCGAACATGCTGGTCACGACTTCGCTGAACGATAGTCAGGTGATGTATTGGGAGCCGGCGAAATACGTCGCCAAAATGCGCGCGACCCGAACCGATCACAATCTGCTGCTGCTCAAAACCAACATGGGCGCCGGACACGGCGGCGCTTCGGGACGCTACGATGCGTTCAAAGAGCAGGCGTTCATTATGGCTTTTATTTTGAATCAGCTTGGGGTTGAAAAGGGTGTACAACCCAACCCATAATATCCCCTCGAATCGTGAACAAATTGAGTAAGTCGGGCTCGCTGCACAACCCCGGCTTAATGGCAGCAGTATTGGGCATGGCAAGCTTTTTATTGATTTTTGCTGAGAATCTTGTATATCTTAGATTGAGTCTAAAATTTCGAAACACACATTTCTGGGAAGGAAAAAATGGCAAGAACAACGACAATCCAAACCGTATCGACGCCAAAGTGAAAACCGAGGCTCAAAAGATCTTGGATAAACTGAATATCTCGATGTCCGAGGCGATCTCGATGTATCTCACACAGGTCACACTGCACAAAGGAATTCCTTTTGATATGAGAATCCCAGAAATTCCTAATGAGCTCACCGCTGCAACACTCCGAAAGTCGGAAGAAGGTAAGGGGCTAAGAATGCCTTAAAAAAACGCGAGGGAATTGAAAATGTTGTGCTCGTTAGGCGACCTGGAATGATACCGAATCGAAACCAAAGAAAATTATGAAATTTTTGCAGCAAAATCTTATAAACTTCACAAGGCATTCTTGCGAAAGTTCGGCACTCAAAACCCCGGCGTCACCAAAATCTCGCGGGTGAGATAATCACCCAGCGTGAAGACGATCATGATCAAAAACCAAAAAAATCCGGCGCCGACGAAGAGCCAGGTGAGGCGGGGGCTGTAGCGCACGTGCATGAAATAGAGAACGACCAACAGCGCCTTGCAGGTCGCGATGGTCATCGCAATATAAATATTCAGCCAGCCGGCGTCGTAAAAGGCCACGTCGACGGTGACCAACGTGAGCAACAACAGGGTGACAAAAACCAGAATGTAGATTTTTTGGGGAATAATAACGTGATTTGACATAGTCACTTTAAAGTTTATTCGTTGCAAAAAGGCAAAGAAATTACACACGGATCAAAAACTCACACTGAAGAAAAGCTTTTTCCGTGGGTGTTTTTGATCTGTGTGTTATCCTTTTTGGTTCCGGCTCGTTCGAATTGCGATGGCCTCAGGTACGGCTGATCAGATAAAGCAACGGAAACAGAAAAATCCAAACAATATCCACAAAATGCCAGTAGAGGCCGGTGATGTCAACGGGCGTAAAATATTCTGCGGAGAAGCGCTCCTGTCTGGCCTGAAAGACGAGCACGAGCAAAATGCCAATGCCGATGATCATGTGCAGCGCATGCAGTCCGGTCATGGCGAAATAAAATGAGAAAAAAATTTGCGAATGCGCCGGATCCGTCAATGGCGCTTCGGGCCCGAAATTCGTTCCCGGCACCAGATGCTCGTGAAACTTGTGTGCGTATTCCACCGCCTTGTTGCCGAGAAAAGCCGCACCCAAAATGATCGTCAATACCAAGAAGATGATGAGCGCGCGGCGTTGGCTCAATTGCGCGGCGCGAACGGCCAGGACCATGGTCAAGCTGCTGCAGATCAGGATGGCGGTGTTGATGGCGCCGAGGCGATAATCCAGGAGATTGCTGGCCTCGGCGAAAGCGAGGGGATAAAGAGAACGATAGACGATATAACCGAGGAACAAACCGCCGAAGAACATGATTTCCGTAACCAAGAACGCCCACATGCCCAGCGTGGACGCTTCGAATTGCTGATCGGCATCCTCGAAGTGATGCGCCAGCGCGGGAGTGGCATGATGCTCAGACAATTTCCGCCTCCTCAACTTTGGGCCGCACGGGCGTGTATTCGTAGGCTTCTTCGGTCACAATCGGCGTCTTCGCAAAATTCTCCGGCGGCGGCGGCGAGGCAATTTTCCATTCCAAGCCCGTCGCATTCCACGGATTTGCGCTCGCCGGCGGGCCGTAACGCAGCGACCAAATCAAATAAATCAATGGAATCAAATAGCCGACGCCGAGAATCGACGCGCCGGCGGTGGACATGACGTTCAAGATTTGAAACTCTTCGGGATAAAAATGATAACGCCGCGGCATGCCGAGATAACCGACGACGAATTGCGGGAAGAACGTCAAATTAAATCCGACAAAAACCACCAGCGCCGCGAAACGCGCCCAGCCTTCGGGATAAAGCCGCCCCGTCATTTTCGGCCACCAGAAATGAATGCCGCCGAGATAAGCCATGATGGTGCCGCCGACCATGATGTAATGAAAATGCGCCACGACGAAATACGTGTCATGCACGTGGACGTCGACCGCCAGCGTCGCGAGAAAAAGGCCGGTCAAACCGCCGATCGTAAAAAGCCCCAAAAAGCCGATGGCGTAGAGCATCGGCGCTTGATAAGACACCGAGCCTTTGTACAGCGTCGCCGTCCAGTTGAAAACTTTGATGGCCGAGGGAATCGCGACGAGAAAACTCAAGATCGAGAACACCATGCCGGCGTAAATCGATTGGCCGCTCGTAAACATGTGATGGCCCCACACGAGAAAACCGAGCACGGCAATCGCCACGCTTGAGAACGCAATAAAATGATAGCCAAAAACTTTCTTTTTGGAAAAACAGGTGATCACCTCGCTGATCACGCCCATCGCCGGCAAGACCATGATGTAAACCGCCGGATGCGAATAGAACCAGAAGAGATGCTGAAATAAAATCGGATCGCCGCCGAGCGCGGGATCGAAGATGCCGATATGAAAAATGCGCTCGAGCGCGACGAGAAAAATGGCGGCGGTGACGACGGGCGTGCCGAGAATTTGAATCAAGCTGGTGGCGTAATGCGCCCAGACGAACAGCGGCAGGCGAAACCAGGTCAACCCCGGCGCGCGCATTTTGTGAATGGTGACGATGAAATTCAAGCCGGTCAAAATCGACGAAAAGCCGGTGATGAACACGCCGATGGCGGTGAGCACGACGTTGGTGTTCGAGTACGTGCTGCTGTACGGCGTGTAAAACGTCCAGCCGGTATCGACGCCGCCCAGCAACGTCGCGGCAAATGTGAAGAGGCCGCCGATCATGTACACGTACCAGCTCATCAGGTTGAGGCGCGGAAAGGCCAGATCGCGCGCGCCGATCATGATGGGGATGAGAAAGTTGCCGAGTATCGCGGGGATCGCCGGTATCAAAAAGAAGAACACCATCATCACGCCGTGCATCGTGAACATTTTGTTGTAAGTTTCCGATTGCATCAGATCACCGGCGGGCGTCAGCAATTCGAGGCGAATGAGCACGGCAAAGAAACCGCCGAGAAAAAAGAACAGCGTGACCGCCAGCAAATACAGAATGGCGATGCGTTTATGATCGACGGTCAACAGCCACGATTTGAAGGTGAACTCGACATTCAAATAATTTTTCCGAGGCCGCAAATCTTCTTCATCGGCAAGCTGATGCGGCTTGGGGGTGAATACGGCAGTAGCCATTAATTTACTCCTGACTATTTTCACGTAGTCCCGGCCCCTTGTGGGCCGTTGTTAAAACCGGTGAAGCCAGAGTGCCCCACAAGGGGGCAGGACTACAAAAATTTGCTAATTTATTTTTGTGTTCCCAACGATTTGATATACGCCGTCAACTGCAACAACGCCGCTTCGTTGACCTGGCCTTGATAGGTCGGCATAATCGGGGTATATCCGGCGGTAATTTTCCGCTGCGGATTCAAAATCGATTCCCGAATATAATCTTCATTGGCGGTGATCACATCGCCGCTTTGCAACTGCACGGGCGTTCCAAAGACGCCTCGCAATGACGGCCCGCGGCTTCCCGGTTTCTCGCCGTGGCAAGTGATGCAGCCGAGTTGTTGAAATTTCTTCTCGCCGGCGGCAATCGGAGTCTCGCCGGTGTCGCCGCCGCTCAACCAGCGCTGATATTGCGTCGGTTCCATCACCACGACGCTGCCGGTCATTTGCGAATGTTTGGTGCCGCAATACTCGGCGCAAAAGAGATGATAAATTCCCGGCTTGGTGGCTTCGAACCACAACGTCGCGTAACGGCCCGGCACGACGTCTTTTTTCACGCGGAAGGCCGGAATATAAAAGCTGTGAATGACGTCTTCGGTGGCCATGATTAATTTCACGGGCCGCCCGGTTGGAACGTGCAGCTCATTAATTTCGCGCTGGCCGGAAGGATGCTGAATGTGCCACATCCATTGCTTGCCGACGACATAAACTTCGAGCGCATCATCCGGCGGCGTGTACGTCTCAAAATATAATTTCGCGCCCCAGACGAAAACAACCAATGACATGCCGAACGGAATGACCGACCACGCCAATTCGAGCTGGAGCAGGCCGGGAATCTGGCGCGGCACTTCGTCTTCGGAACGGCGGCGATAGCGCACGGCGAAGAGGTAAATCAAAAAGAAAATCAACGCCGCAAAAAAGACGCTGAGCGCGGTCAAGGTGTAATACAGCGCATCAACCTGTCCGGCGAGTGTTGAAGCGCGGTCGGGGAATATGTGAAAATCTTTGTCCATAGTTTTTTCGAAGATAGAGAATAGATGATCGGAGATCGAGGATAGATGGTCGAAGATCGAAGAGATAATCGAACTTCGATTCTCTATCATCTATCTTCGATTCTCGCGGCGGTCGCGCCGAAACATCACAATCATAAACGTCCCCAACGCCATCACCGTGGCGATGCCGGCGAGGCGCAAAACATTCATGATCACCAGACCGTATTTGCCGGTCAACGGATCGTAATGAAAACAATACAGCAAGAGCACATCGACCGGCGAGCCGATTTTATTTTGCGAGGCTTCGACGAGCGCCAGACGCAGGTCGCGGCCCGAATATTCGATGCCGTAAAAATAGCGCGCGATTTTGCCCTGCGGCGTAATGACCATAATGCCGCTGGCGTGCGCGAACTGATCGGTGACGAGATCATATTTGTAGCGAAATCCAACGGCGCTTGTCAATTGTCGAATCGCCGCGGAATCGCCCGTGAGAAAATGCCAACCTTGTTCTGCGCCGGCACGATCATATTGTTTCAGATAACTCGCTTTCTTTTCCGCCGCGAGTTTCGGTGTTTCGCCCGGATCAAAACTCACGGTGATGACGTCGAATTGCTTGCCGACGTCGAAAGATAACGTCCGCAAGCTTTCCACCAATCCATTCAACACTTGCGTGCAAAGCATCGGGCATTCGTAATAAACAAAAGCGAGAATCACCGGCTTCTCGCCAAAGTATTGCCGCAGTTGCATCGTTCGTCCGGTTTCATCTTGAAAGGACAACGCTAACGGCAACGGCGCGCTCAACTTCTGGTCGATGCCAACTTCGCGCAGCATCGGCGGCGGCACGTTGGAATCGAGAATTTGGGCGGGCGCTGCGCTTATGGAGAATAAAAGACAGATAATCGAAGATAGAAGATAGAAAAGAGAAGATCGAACCGTTGCTTTCATTGTTGCGATCCTCCATTTTCCATTTTCGATCTTCGATCTTTAATCTTCGATTCACGAAACGGCAAGCCGCGTTGCGCGGTCAATTCCATTGCGCGTTCGATGGGGAGGCGCACGATGCCGGAATCGCGAACGATCCAGCCGTAACTGTGCAACACGGAATCTTCGGCTACGCGAATGTCGTGCAAATCTCTTGCGGGCGCCACTTGCAGCCGCGGCGCGGGCGGGGCCTGGCGCTGCGCCGCCAAAGGCGAGGCCGGCGGTGCGGCGCGTTGATTTTGTGCGGTAAAAAAATTTTGCAGCCACAGCATCAACGCGAGAACGACTGCCGAGACGATGGCCAGGCCAAGGCCGAATTTCGTCAACGAGCCGACGTTGGCGTCGCTCACTTCGTAGCCGCGATGATTG
>Ga0073934_10003396_pt1 | contig 29457 bp, 30 predicted proteins | sample LarsenN4metaG_FD_76834 | JGI IMG/M metagenome (GOLD analysis project Ga0073934, IMG submission 76834) | Hot spring sediment bacterial and archeal communities from British Columbia, Canada, to study Microbial Dark Matter (Phase II) - Larsen... ... | reverse complement strand
GCGGCGCGTGCGGCCTCGACGTTGGGCAGCATGCCGATGCCAGCGACCACCAGGTCGGCGCTCCGGCGCCGGCCGTCGCTGTCATGCACCGCGACGATGCGGCCATCCTGGCACTCCACGCGGGCGACGGATGTGCCGGTGACGATGTCGACACCGGCTGCGCGGTGCAGCTGTTCGTAGAAGTCCGAGACCTCGATCCCTGCCACCCGCGCGAGCACGCGGGGCTGGGCCTCCAGCACGGTGACCTCGGCGCCCAGCCCGCGCGCCGAGGCCGCGACCTCCAGGCCCACATAACCCCCGCCCACGACGACCACACGCGCACCGGCACGCAGGGCGGACCGCAGCGCGTCGGCATCGACCACGGTGCGCAACCCCAGCAGATTGGACGGCGGGCGCGATGCATCGAGCCCCTCGCACGCCAGGGGCCGGGGACGTCCACCCGTGCACAGCGCGAGCTTGTCGTAGCGCAGCCTGCGCCCGTCGGCGAGCTCGACCTCGTGCGCGATGCGGTCGATCGCGACCATGCGCGCCCCCTGCAACAGTCGCACGTTGGCCGCCTCGTAGGCCGACGCGGGGCGCAGGGCCAGGTCGACCGTCGCAACCTTGCCCAGCAGATGCGCCTTGGACAGCGGCGGGCGCTGGTAGGGCAGCGCGGTCTCGTCGCCCAGCAGCACGATGCCCCGTAACCATCCCCCCTGCCGTGCTGCCAGGGCCAGTTCGCTGCCGGCGTGGCCAGCGCCCACGATGAGCAGTCCGCAGTTGCTTGTCTCCATGCATACCCCGATCGATTGCCGCGGACGATCCACTATATAGTCCGACCCGTCGGTCTAACTATAGAGGTGCCGGCCGGATCGTGCAACGAGCCGGTGGGTCAAGGAACTCAGATGACACGTGTGCGTGCGGACGACTACGAGGACAAGAAGCAGCACATCCTCGACAAGGCCGCGGCGCTGATCGCGCGCAAGGGCTTCGACGTCGCCACGATGCTGGACGTGGCCAAGGCCTGCGGCACGTCCAAGTCGCACCTGTACCACTACTTCCCCAGCAAGGAAGAGCTGCTCTACGCCATCATCCACGAGCACATCACGCAGCAGGCGGCCGACCTGCAGCGCATCGTGGCACTGCCACTGCCTGCGGAGGAGCGGTTCTCACAGTTCGTCGACAGCTTCGTCCAGGGTGCGGCGCGCTCGCGCAACGAGCACCTGATGCTGATGAACGACCTGAAGTTCCTGCCCAAGGGACAGCTCGCCGACATCCGGCGCCTGGAGGTCGAGATGACGGCGCTGATGGAGGGTCTGCTGGCCGAGATCAACCCACGCCTGATGTCCGACGAGACGCTGCGCAAGCCCTACGCGCTGCTCCTCTTCGGAATGATGATCTGGACCTTCTCCTGGTACCGACGCAGCGGGCCGATCGCACCGGGTGAGCTGGCGCAGCGCATCTCCGAGCTGTTCGTCCACGGCTTCAGGGGCCTGCCACCGCCAGTCCCCGCATAGCTCGTCACGCCTTCACGATGCCCTGGTCGTGCAGGCGCCCGAATTCGGCGGCGCCGATGCCCAGCAGTTCGGCGAGCACCTCCTCGGTGTGCTGCCCCAGCCGCGGCGCCGGCTGCGGAGCCAGGCGGCCCGTGGCGCCGAAGTCCAGCGGAATGCCCGGCGCCAGCAGCGGGCCCACGCCGGGCTGGTCGATGAGGCCGAACATCGGGTTGGCCGTCGAGCACTCCGGATCGTTGCGCACCAGTTCGCCGATGCCCTGGTAGCGCGACCAGCAGGCACCGTGGCGATCGAAGGCTGCGGCCACCTCGGCCAGGCGCCGCGCGCCGATCCACTCGCCGACGATCTGCGCAATCTCGCGCCGCGCCCGGAAGCGGTCACCCTCGCGTGTCAAGTCCAGTCCCATGCGCGCGCCCAGCGCGTCCATCGCGGCGCCGGTGGCCGTGGCATCGCAGATGGCCCGCCACTGCTTGCCGGTGAGGCCCACGACCATCACGCGCGCGCCGTCGGCACAGACGAAGTCCCGGCCGAAGGCACCGAACAGCTCGTTGCCGTGCCGCTGCCGCGGCTGGCCGAGTCGAGCCTCCTCGATGAAGCCCAGGTGGGCCATCACCGCCAGGCCCACGTCCTGCAGCGCGAGCTTCACGTGCTGGCCCTCGCCGGTGCGGTGGCGGTGCCTTTCGGCGGCCAGCAGCCCGACGGCCACCATCTGGCCGGTGATCAGGTCCCAGGCCGGCAGCACGTGGTTGACGGGCTCGGCAGCCCCTTCGGGCCCGGTCATCAACGGCAGCCCGAGCCGCGCGTTCACGGTGTAGTCGACGGCCGATCCGCCATGGCGGTCGCCCTGCAGGGTCAGCTGGATCAGGTCGGCGCGACGCGCGCGCAGCTGCTCGTGGTCGAGCCAGCCGCGCGGCGGGAAATTGGTGAGGAACAGGCCGGCGTCGTCGCCGGGCGCGGTGATCAGCGCCATCGCCAGCTCCCGGCCCTCGGGCGAACCCAGGTCCAGCGCGACGGAGCGCTTGGACTTGTTCAGGCCGCACCAGAACAGGCTGGTGTCGTCGTCGGTCACGGGCCAGCGATGATGGTCCAGACCACCGCCGAGGGAATCGATGCGGATCACGTCGGCGCCCATCTGCGCCAGCGTCATGCCCCCCAGCGGTGCCGCCACGAAGGCGGCGGCCTCCACCACGCGCAGGCCCGACAGCACGGCTTGCGTCATCTCAGGACACCTCCGGCGCGGCGCCGAGCGCACGCTCCATCAGGCTGCGGGCGATCACCTTGAGCGCCAGCGTCTCCTCGGCGCCCTCGAAGATCGACAGCACGCGCGCATCGACGAAGTACCGACTGACGGCGGTCTCCTCCGCATAGCCCATGCCGCCGTGCAGCTGCATGGCCTCGCGGGTGACGATCTCGGCGGACCGGCACGCCAGCAGCTTGACCAGGCTCGCCTCCATGCGGCCGTGGCCGCCGTCGACGACGGCGGCCACGGTGTAGGCCAGCCGGCGGCACGCCGCCAGGCGGGCCGCCAGGCGCGCCAGCTTGGCCAGCGTGAGCGGAAAGGCCGCGAGCGGCGCACCGAACACCTTGCGGTCGTTCGCGTAGCGGATGGCCGCACGCAGCGCGGCGCGCATGACCCCGCAGGCCCGCGCCGCCGTCTGCATGCGCCCGCCCACCATGCCGGCCATCGTGAAGTAGAAGCCCTTGCCCAGCCCCGCCTCGCCGCCGATCACGTTCGCATCCGGCACGAAGAACTCCTCGAACGCGAGATCGAACGAGTGCATGCCGCGGTAGCCGATGGTGGGGATCGCGCGGCCCGTCAACCGGCCGCCGCCTTCCTGTGCGACGCTGAACTCGTGCGTGTCGAACGAGGGCTTCTCCACCAGCAACAGGCTCAGGCCCTTGTGGCCGAGCGAGCGGTCGGGGTCGGTGCGCGTCACCACCATCAGCACGCCCGCCTTGCCGGCGAAGGTGCACCAGGTCTTGGCACCATTGAGCCGCCAGCCGCCGGGCACGCGCGTTCCCCGCAGCACCAGCGAGGCCACGTCGGAGCCGAAGTCTGGCTCGGTGATGGCGATCGCGCACAACGGGTCGCCGGCGGCGAGTCTCGGCAGCCAGTGCGCCTTCTGTTCCGGCGTGCCGCCTGCCATCAAGGCGCGGGTCAGGATCTCCGGCCGGGTGATCAGGCTGCCGGCGGCGGCCAGCGATGCTTCGGACAACGCCTCGGTCACCACCACCATCAGCAGCGTGTCGTCGCGGTCGTTCGGACCGCTGCCGCCGTACTGCTCGGGAATCGCCAGCCCGAAGACGCCCATCTCGCGCATGGGTTGCAGCAGCGTTTCAGGCACGGTGAGATCGTGGCGGTGGATCGCTTCGGCCTGCGGCGCGACCACCTCCTGCGCGAAGCGGCGGAAGGCGTCCCGCGCCAGCGCATGGGGCTCGTCGAGCACGGGGCCGCCCACCTCTTCCTCGGCGCCAAGCACAACCCGGCCGGCCGCCTCGAGCGCGCGCGCGCCGCCCGCCTCGCGGCGCAGCGTCACCCACGCGGCACTGCCGCGCAGGGCGGCGAGCGGCGCCGCGTCCAGCAGCGCTTCGGCGTACACCGTCTCCAGCCGCTCCAGCACCGACGCGACGGCCTCCACCGCGAAGACCAGCGCCAGCCGCGCCTGCTGGGACGCCGTCTCGCCCGTCACAGCCGCCACGTCGATCTCCGCCGCCAGCAGTTCGGCCCCCGCCCAGGCCAGTTCGAAGCTCGCGACCTGCTGCTCGTCAAGCTTTCGATTGCTCAGGTGGCCGTCGCGGCTGCAGGTGCTTGCGAGGCCAGCCACGCCGGAGTCGAAGGCGGAACGGGTGCCCTCGAGCACGCGTCGCGCCAGCGCCAGGTGGTGCTGCAGGGTGTCGTCCACGGGCCGTCCTCAGGCCGTCGCCAACGCGGCCAGCGCCTTGTTCGCGGCTTCGCGGCCAGTGTAGGCGCAGGCCTGCGTGCCGCCGTCGCCGTAGTCCTTGACGGCGTCACCCACGTGCCAGAGGTTGGCCAGCGGCGTGTCCTGCGGCATGTCGAAGCCTGCGCACGAACGCTGCGCCGGCCAGTCGCCGCGCATCATGCGGATGGACAGCATCTTCGCGTCCTTGAAGCCCGGGAAGATCTCGCGAAGATCCGCCAGTGACTCGTCGATCTCGGGCTGCTCGTCGAAGTCGCCGATCGCCGGGCGCGGCACCGCGTAGGCGACATACTGGTACCAACCGGCCGGCGCCAGTTCCGGACAGGTGGCCGTGAGCTCGCCCATGTTGCACAGGCGCCGCGTCTTGCCGAAGGTCACCAGGCCTGGCACGTCGAGCAGTCGCTCGCGGGTGGCGAAGTTGATGACGATGTTGGCAGCCGGCCGCGGCGTGGACGTGGCCTGCGCGATGTACTCGCTGCCCAGCGCCTCGGCGCCAGGCAGGAGGGCCGTCGCGGTGGGCCCGATGTTGCTGATGAAGACGCCGGCCTCGACGCGCACGGTCGCGCCCTCGCGCTGCACGTCGATCGCGGTGACACGCCCGTTCGACGCGTGCATCGCGACCACCGGCGCTTGCAGCCAGATCTCGCCGCCGGCACGGCGGATGCCGTCGCCGAGGTCGTTCCACAGCCCCACCGTGCCGCGCGGGCAGAAGCCGAAGCGCTTGAAGGCGCCCTTCTGCGCGAAGTAGACGAGGAAGGCGCGCGCCGGCAGCTCGTCGGCGTTGGCCGCGAAGATCGCGGCGCAAAGGTTGCGGAAGATCGCGTGCACCGTCTCGTTGGACGTGTACTGCTCCAGCCACTGCCGGGTGCTGAGCCTGGCCTCCGGCAGGTCGCCGGCACGCGCCTCGGCGAACTTGGCGCCGATCTTGGCCGCCTGCTTGGTGAAGGATCCCAGCAGCATGCCCCAGCCGCCCTTGGCGACGTTGATGACCTTGCCGTCGATGTAGAACACGGTGGCCGGATTCGGTTCGCGGATGTCCAGCGGCACGCCCAGCAGGTCGAAGGTCTCCTCGAAGAGGCCGCCGCGCTCGATGGCGATGGCGCCGACGTTGACGATGTGGCCGTCGATGAGTTCGCTGGACGCGCGGCCGCCCAGACGGTTCAGGCGCTCGACGAGCAGCACCTTCTTGCCCGCGGCCGTCAGTCGGGCGGCGGCGCTCATGCCGCCGGCGCCGGCGCCGATGACGACAGCGTCGTAGCGGGCTGTGTTGCTGTTCATGGGGCGGTGCTCTCCTGGTGGTTCTTGGGTGGGGTGGCGGCCTCAGGCAAAGGCCGCCTGGGCCTTCATGCCGATGAAACCGTCGTCGTCGCTCGTCCACAGCGCGGCTCTGCCGTCGGCCGGCTCGCCGCACAGGGCCAGCGGCACGCCGTCGAACGCCGGCCGCAGCGCCCGGAACTCGAAGGCCGTGATCGCGGCGCCGGGCCGCTGCTGCTGCAGCAGGTCCAGCAGCAGCGTGGCCAGCAGCGGCCCATGGACGACCAGCGCGGGATAGAACTCGACCCGCTTGGCGTAGTCGCGGTCGTAGTGGATGCGGTGGCCGTTGTAGGTCAGCGCCGAGAAGCGGAACAGGAGCGCCGGGTCGGCCACCAGCTCGCGCCGCCAGGCGCCTTGCGCGGGGGCCGCTTCGCCCGGCGGGAGCGGTCCGGGCGCGCTCGGCGCGTCGCGGTAGACGATGTCCTGCTCTTCGACCATGCAGGTGCGGCCATCCTGGCTCAGCACGTGCTCGACGCCGACGAAGACCAGAGGCCCGGTCTTGCCATCCTTCACGTCGATACGCCGCACCCTGGAGACCTTGCGCGCCCGGCGGCCGATCACCAGCGGCTCGAACACCTGCATCCGGCCCGCCGCCCACATGCGGCGGGGCAGCGGCACCGGCGGCAGGAAGCCGCCGCGCTGCGGATGACCATCGGCGCCGATCTGCGACCGCATCGGGGTGTCGTGGAAGTACAGCCAGTGCCAGGGCAAGGGCAGCGCATCGCCCTCGTCCGGCGCCGCCGGCCGGTCCAGCAGGCCGGCCAGCGCGCTCGCCGGAAACGCCTCCAGCGGCTGCTCGGCGTCCTGTTCGCGCCCGACCCAGCCACGCAGGTGGTCGAGGTCGATCCCCGTGTCGGTCACCGCGCGGCCTCCGGCGTCAGCAGCGACAGCCCCAGCGACACGCGGCGAACCAGCCAGGGGCTGGGCCGGTAGCGCGGGTCGCCGGTGGCCTCGTGCTGGGCGCGCAGGATGGCCAGGATGCGCGCCGCGCCGATGCGGTCACCCCAGCCGAGCGGGCCGTGCGGGTAGCCGAGCCCCAGCTTGACCGCGTCCTCGAGGTCCGCCACGCTGGCGATGCCGCGCTGCGCGATGTTGGCGGCGATGTTGATGATGGTGGCCATCACGCGCTGGGCAATGAAGCCGCCGCTGTCATTGATGACGGTGACCGGCACGCCGTCGCTGGCCAGCAGACCGTGCGCCGCGTCCCGTGCCGCCGTCCGCGTGACCGCCGTGAGCATCACCGTGCGTCGCTGCGCGAAGGGCGTGATCGGATCGACCGCCACCGTCCGCTGTGGGTCCAGGCCCAGCGACAGCGCCACGCTGGTGGCATCCTGGCCCCAGGGCTGGACGACGGCAAGATCGGCATCGGCGGCACGAGCCGCTAGGCGCAGGCCGGCGGCCTGGGCAAGGGCCGTCAGCGACTGCGCCTGCGCCGCATGCGGATCGACCCACACCTGCACCCCGGGGTCGAGCACCGGCACGCCCGGCGCCGCGGGGCGCACCGGCTTGCCGTCCTGATAGCGGTACCAGCCCTCCCCGCTCTTGCGGCCGTAGAGCCCCGCCGCGACGCGGGGCGGCACCAGCGACGACGGGCGGAAGCGCGGCTCCTGCTGAAACTGATCGTAGATCGACGCCATGACCTTGGCCGACACGTCCAGGCCGGTGAGGTCGAGCAGTTCGAACGGGCCCATGCGGAAGCCCATGCCTTCGCGCAGCACGTCGTCGACCTCGGCGGGCGTGGCCACCTGCTCCTCGACGATGCGCAGCCCCTCGGTGTAGAGCCCCCGCCCCGCGTGGTTGACCAGGAAGCCGGGCTGGTCGACGGTCACCACGGCGCGATGCCCTGCCCCCTGCGTGATGGCCTCGAGCCGTTGCACGGTCTGCGGTGCGGTGCGCACCGCCGCCACCACCTCGGCCACCTTCATCAGCGGCACCGGGTTGAAGAAGTGAAGCCCGGCCACTCGGGAAGGATGGGCACAACCCGCCGCGATGTCCGAAACCGTCAGCGACGAGGTGTTGCTGGCCAGCACCGCGTCGTCACCGACGATGGCTTCGAGCCGGCGGAAGAGCTCGCGCTTGGCGCCGAGGTCCTCGACGATCGCCTCGACGACGATCGCGCAGCCGGCCAGTGCCGACAGGTCGTCCGCCGCGTCGATCGCGCCACGGATGCGCTCGAAGGCCTCCTCCGTGAGGCGTCCCTTCTCGACGTTGCGACGAAGCTGGCCGAGCACATGGTCGACGGCGACCGCCGCCGCGCCTGGCTGGGCGTCACAGCACACCACACGATGACCCGCCTGGGCGAACAGCTGGACGATGCCGCGGCCCATGGTGCCGGCCCCGACCACGCCGATCCTGATCTTGTCTGCCATGGTGTCAGCGACCCTTGAAGTCGGGTTTGCGCTTGTCGAGGAATGCACGCATGCCTTCGGTCTTGTCGGCGGTGTCGAAGAGCAGAAGAAACTCGCGATGCTCCAGGGCCAGGGCAGCATCCAGCGGCAGGTCGGCGCCTTGCCGCAGCACGCGCCGCGTGGCCGACACGGCCTTGGGCGGCATGCGTGCTGCCTTCTGGGCCATCTCCAGAGCACGCTCGAGCGCCTGGCCGGGTTGAGCGAGGTCGGCCACCAGCCCCAGCTGGAAGGCACGCTCGGCACCCAGCGGCTCTCCGGTCAGCAACAGCAGGCTCGCGACCTGCTTGCCCACGGTGCGCAGCAGCCGCTGCGTACCACCCGCACCGGGCATGATGCCGACCGCCAGCTCGGGCTGACCGAATCGCGCGCTCGGATCGGCGACGATGAAGTCGCACATCAGCGCCAACTCGCAGCCCGCGCCCAGCGCGAAGCCGCTGACCGCGGCGATGACCGGCTTGCGGCATTGGGCCACCGGGGCCCAGTACTGGCCCAGGTCGATGTCGGCGACGTCCTGCGCGCCCTTGTCCACCAGCAGGTTCAGGTCGGCCCCGGCGGCAAACACCACGTCACCACCGGTGATCACGACGGCGCGCACCTGGGCGTCGGCGTCGAGCTCGCGGACGGCGTCTGCAATCGCCGCCCGCATCGTCAGGTCCAGGGCATTGCGCTTGTCGGGACGGTTGAGCGTGACGATGCCGACTGCGCCCTCGCGACGGACGAGCACGATTCCGGGCTTCGTGTCCGACGTCATCGTGGGACTCCGGTGCGCAGAAAGTCCGGGGCACGCTTCTCGACGAACGCCGAGTAGCCTTCCTCGAAGTCGCCCGAGAGCAGGCACGCCACCTGGTCCGACGCTTCGCGCGCGAGTTCCTCGGCCAGCGATCCGGAAGCCTCCTGCAGGCGGCGCTTCATCCTCGCGTACGCCTCCCTGGGCTGACCTGCCAGCTCCGACGCCTTGCCCACGGCCGCGTCCATGACCTGATCGTCCGGCACCAGGGTGTCCAGCAGGCCGATGCGATGCGCCTCTTCACCTCCGACCGCCTGTCCACATGTCAGGATGCGTTGGGCCTGGACGATGCCGACACGCCTCGGCAGCGTCAGCATCTGGCCCCAGTCGGGCGTCAACCCGAGCCGCAGGAACGGAAAGAGCAGCTTCGTGCCGGGCCCGCCGACAAGGTGATCGCCCAGCAGGGCCAGGCCGACGACCGCACCCGCCGCGATGCCCTCCATGGCGCTGACGACCGGCAGGCTCGCACTGGCGACAAGACGGCACAGCACATGGACATGCTGCATGCGCTGCCGTGCCTGCTGCTCGGTCAGCCCGCGCATGCTGGGCAGGTCGCCACCGGCTGAGAACACGCCCCCCACACCGCCAAACACGACGGCACGAACCGAGGGGTCGGCGAGCAGTTCGTCGAAGCGCGCGGCCAGCTGCTCGCGAACGTCGAAGTCGATCGCATTGCGCTTGTCCGGCCGGTTGATGAGCAGCCTGCCGACATGGGGTACCGGCCGATCGAGCAAGACGACAGGGCCCGTCACCTCACGCCCCTTCCAGGCCGACGATCGAGATGGAGCAGACGTTCTGCGATGGCTGGCCACCCAGGTTGTGGATCAAGCCGGTCGTGGGGTTGGGCAGCTGGCGCGCGCCCGCGCGTCCCTGCAACTGCAGGTAGATCTCGTACAGCATGCGGATGCCGCTGGCCCCCACGGGGTGGCCGAAGCACTTGAGCCCACCGTCAATCTGGCAAGGCACCTCGCCGTCGGCGTCGAATACCCCGTCGAGCACATCCTTGACCGCGCCACCTTCCTCGGACAGTCCCAGGTCCTCCATCGTCACGAGTTCGGTGATCGAGAAGCAGTCGTGCACCTCGGTCATGCTCAGCTCCCGGCGCGGGTTGGAGATGCCGGCTTCCGCATACGCCTTCTTCGCTGCGATGCGGGCGGTGTGCACGTAGCTGCCGTCCCACTGGCTGGCCTGCAGCTCCCAGCCGTTGGACACCGCCAGCTGCAGCGCCTTGAAGGTCACCAGGTCCTTCTTGCCGAGCGCGCGTGCGATCTCGGGTGTCGTGACGATGACCGCCGCGGCGCCATCGGACACACCGCAGCAGTCGAACAGGCCGAGCGGCGCCGCGATGATCGGCGCCTTCAGGCATTGCTCCTCGGTGATCGGCTTGCGCAGGTGCGCTTTCGGGTTCTTCGCGCCGTTGTCGTGGCTCTTGACCGACACGTGCGAGATGGCCCGCTTGAGCAGCGCCGCGTCGATGCCGTGCCTGGCGCGGTAGGCCGTTGCCAGCTGCGCGAAGTTGGCCGGCGCCACGGCGTTCGGATACCACTGCGGGATGTAGGTGCCGACCTGAGCCATCGGCAGCCCGCCATAACCGGTGTCCTTGAGTTTTTCGACCCCCAACGCCAAGGCGATGTCGCAGGCGCCTGCCGCCACCGCGTAGACGGCGCCACGGATCGCCTCCGAGCCGCCGGCGCAGAAGTTCTCCACGCGCGTCACACCGATGTTGGGCAGGCGCAGCGCGATGCTCAGCGGCGTGCCGCCGCGCCCTGTGCCCACGTCGTCCATGTGCGTCGAATACCAGGCCGCGCCGAGCTGCTCCGGCGCGATGCCCGCATCGGCCATGGCCTCGTTGTAGGCCTCGACCATGAGGTCTTCCGGGCTGGCATCCCAGCGCTCGCCGAACCTGCTGCAGCCCATCCCGAGGATGGCAACCTTGTCCCTGATTCCGTTGGCCATCGCGTCGGCTCCTCAGCGTGCGGCGGCAACGCGCACCGGCGTCGCCTTCCAGAAGTAGCGGGTGAAATGGCGGCGCTCGTCGATGTCCTTGATGCGGAACACCATCTCCATCGGCGTGCCCGAGTCGACTTCACCCACATCGAGGTCGGTGAAGTCCATCAGGATGCGGCCTCCACCCTCGAAGTCGATCTGTCCGTAGTGGTGCGGCGGCGCGGGGTGGTAGGAGAGGTATTCAGCCGACCAAGACAGGATCCGTGCGGCCCGGTCCGCGAGCTTGTACGGCTTCTGCGTGTCCTGCAGCGGACGGCCCGGGTCGTATGACAAGCGCGACGGCGGGAAGTGCACGCTGCCCGTGACCTCGCAGCGGCCGGCGACGAGCCCGAGCAGGGCCGAACGGTGGCGCCAGGCCGTCGACAGCGCCGTCTTCTTGTCCTGTTCACCCCGCATGCCGCGCTCGAGCTGGAGCTGGCTCTTGAAGGCCAGGAACTTGGTGTAGTTGCGCTCTTCGGCGCCGCGCGCGACCCACTCGGTCACGCCACGTGCCGGTCGGAACGAGCGAATCGCCTCGGTGACCCGAAACACCAGGGCCTGGGCACCGCTGCCGAACTGTGCGACGACGATCAGCTGGCCGGGCGTCGCGCGCTCGAGCAGCTGCGCCAGCATCAGCAGGCCGTGGGGCAGACCGCTGTCGCCGATCTGGTCGAGCAGCGCGTCGACGACCGCCTCGGGCCTGACGCCGCAGGCCTTGGCCAGCTGGGCGTCCATCTTCGCGAAGCTGGACGGAAAGATGAAATGGTCGACCTCGGCGGCCGTGACCCCGGCCTGTCGCAGCGCCGCAGCCACGGCGGGCGGTACCAACTTGCCGATGCCTTCGTCGCGCACCCAGCGCTCCTCCCAGGCATAGTCGACGTCCTCGCCGACGGCGCGGAAGTGGTCCACGAAATCGACGGACAGCGTGCCCGCGCCGAGAAACTCCGCCAGCACCTTGTTCTTGCCGATGAGCAGCGCCGCGGCCGCGTCGCCGTCGTCCAGTTCCTGTGCGCTGGCCGCGCGCGTCTTGCGCTGGTCGGCGGCCAGCACCAGCACGTCTCCTTGCCCGGCGCCGACCCGTGCCACCGCATCGGCGACGGCGGACAAGGCCACGCGCTGCGAGCCGCCCAGGTCGACGGCGTCGATGTCGTCGTCGAGCGTCAGCGCGCCGGCAACCACGCCGGCGTTCAGCCGCTCCGCAAACGGCAGCGTGTTCGACGCCAGCAGCACGTTGCGCACATGACGACGGTCTTCCGAGGGCCCCAGGCAATCGCGCGCGGCCGCGACGGCCATCGTGATGCTGTCCTCGTCCCAGTTGGCCATGGACCGCGTGCCCTTGCGCCCGGCGAACTGCGGCGCGTACCACGCATTGGCCTGCGCCACCGCCTGACGGGCCAGACGCAGACGCGGCACGTAGCCACCGAAACCTGTGATTCCGATCATTCGGGTGTCTTTCGAGTCGATGCAGCGTCGAAGCACGCCGCGATGAAGCGCCCGCCCGCGGCGAGCGCCTGACGCGCGTCGGGCAACTGGGCAGGAAACTGCTGGAAAACGTGGATCATTCCGGGCCAGACCTGCAACTCCGCCTTCGCACCCGCTGCAAGTGCTTTGGCCACGAAATCCTCGGAGTCGCTGGCGACGGTCTCCCGCTCGCCCACCTGCATCAGCATGGGCGGCAGCGCCGCCAGGTCGGCCACGGCCGCGAACAAGGGCGACGCGAGCGGATCCTTGGGATCCCCATGCGCGCCGAGATAGGCCCGCGCCATGGCCGCGACCATCGCCCGCTGATTGAGCGGATCTAGCGCCGCGCGGTCCTCGTAGCTCGCGCCCGATGCGGTAAGGTCGGTCCAGGCCGACAGGCCCCAGTAGCCGGCCGGCAGCGCCGAGGGGCGACGCCGCAGCGCCAGCATCAGCGCCAGGCCCAGGCCGCCGCCGGCCGAGTCGCCAGCGATCGCGATCTGCCCCGGCAGCACGCCTTGCGCAAGCAGCCAGTCGTACGCGGACAGCGCGTCCTGCAGCGGCGCCGGAAAACGGTGCTCCGGCGCCAGGCGGTAGTCCACGCCCAGCACGCGTGCCTGCGCCGCCGACGAGACGCAGGCCATCAGCTCCCGGTGGGAGGAGAGTGAACCCACCTGAAATCCACCCCCATGCAAGTACAGGACCACCCGGTCGTCGCGCGCGCCGGGCGCCGCGATCCATTGGCAACGCACGCCGAGGGCGGCGACCTCCTCGACGCGGGCCTCGCCGGGCGCGGCGAACAGGGCGTCCCAGTCGGCGCGCATCTGCGCGACGGGGGTGTCGCGCCGCCAGCGGCCGTAGACCGCCTTCACGCGGGCGACGACTGCGTCGACATCGGCGCGTGCAGTCACTGGACGACCCTCCGTGCTGCGCACTCCGGGATGAGCGCTTCGGAGCGGCCCGGCGCACTCATGCCCCGCACCCCATGCCGCCGGAGACGCCCAACACCTCGCCCGTCACATACCCAGCCGACTCCGACACGAGGAAGGAGACGGCCGCACCCACCTCGTCGGGCGTGCCCAGTCGTCCCAACAACGTGGCGTCCGTCATCGCCGCCAGGATCTTGTCGCCGCCCCGCTCGACGGCCTGGCGCAGCAGCGGGGTGTCGATCGGGCCGGGCGCCACCACGTTTGCCGTGATGCCTCGGCGGCCGTTTTCGCGGGCGATGGACCGCGTGAAGGCAATGACGCCCCCCTTGGCCGCAGCATAGACCGAGCCACCGCGAGAACCCAGCCGCCCGGCCTCGGAGGCGATGTTCACGATGCGTCCGTAGCCGGCCTTGTGCATGCCGTCGAGCACGGCATGCGTGGTGTTGAGCACCGACTCGAGGTTCACCGCCAGCAGGCGGCGCCATTCGTCGGGCGCGCTGCGCGTGAAGAAGGCGTGCTGGTCCACGCCCGCACTGTTGACGAGGATGTCGAAGGGGCCGTGCTGCAGCACCAAGCTCCGCACGAGCTCGAAGTCGGTGACGTCGACCTGCACCCCAACGGCACCGATCGCGGCAGCCACACGCGCGCAAGCCTCCCCCTGCAGGTCCGCGATGACGACCGCTGCACCATCGGCGACCAGGCGGCGCGCGACGGCAGCACCGATGCCGCTCGCGCCGCCGGCCACCAGTGCGCGACGACCCGCGAGGGGGGACACCGCGGCGCCCATCAGCGTCCGGTGAAGCGTGGGACGCGCTTCTCGATCACTGCCGCCAGCCCTTCACGGGCATCGGCCATTCCCGAGAGCGTGGCCTGGGTGCTGTTCTCCTCGGGCATCGCCGCCTCCACGCCCTGACCGATGCCACTCCACAGCAGGCGCTTCGTATTCGCCAGCGCTGCCGGGGCGCCCGCAGCCAGCTGCCGGGCCAGGGAGAGGGCCTCGGCGTGCAGGCTGTCGTCGGGCACCACGCGCGTGATCAGACCCATCTCCTTGGCCTCGGCCGCCGTGATCGTGGGGTTCAGCATCAGGATCTCGGTCGCACGGCGCAGGCCGACGAGCTGGGTCAGGGTCACCGATACGCCGGCATCCGGCACCATCGCCACGCGCGTGGCTCCGGCGAGGAACTTCGCCGACTCGGCCGCGACGACGAAGTCGGACGCGCACACCAGCCCCATGCCGCCGCCGCCGGCCGCGAAGCCGTGCACGGCGGCGACCACGGGCGGGTTCAACCGCATCAGCCCCGTGGCGACGAGCTGCAGGTAGCTGGTGGCCACGCGGATGTAATGCGGCAGGTCCTCGCCCTTGGAAAGGAAGGTGTGCACGTCACCACCCGCGCAGAAGTTCCGGCCTTCGCCGGTCAGCAGCACGCTGCGAACGCGGCCGTCGCCGTGCACGCGCATCACGACGTCGTGCAGCGCCTTGAGCAATCCGACATCGAGGCCGTTGGCCGACTCCGGCCGGTTCAGCCGGACGTGGGCCACGCCGTCGGCGTGCAGTTCCAGCAACGCCGGCCCTTCGGCCACGAGCACCTGTGCAGCGTCCATCACCGCGCCCTCAGATCAGGAAGGCCATGGTGTGCAAGGCCTGTTGGTTGTTGACCAGCATCACCTTCTTCCGCGCCATGCGCAGGCCGTCGGCCACGCGGCGCAACGCGTACTCGTTGCGCGACGCCCAGAGCGTGTCGCCGCGCGCGTTCGATTCGAAGACCAGCGCGTTGGCCGCGACACGGAGCTCCCCGCCGTCGTCGGACAGGATCTCGACGTTGGACACCAGCCGGCGCAGCCGCGATTGCGGTGTCTGGCTGAAGCGCTTGCCGGTGTGGTACTGGCGGATGCGCAGCGCGATGCGCGAACGGTTGTCGTAGAGGATCGACATCTTCTGCTCCGGATCGATGTCGTCGCCGTTGGCCGGCACCCAGTAGACGCCGTCGTCGGTCCACAGGCTCTCCCACTCGTCGTACCGATGCTCGTCCTGCAGTCGCGCCTCGCGGTAGATGAACTGGGTGACCTCGTCCAGGGTCGCGCGCTGTTCAGCCGTCATCGCCATCACGCCGCCTCCATCAGCGACCTGTAGTGCCGCCAGATGCCCCGGCTCGGCACCTCGTCGGTGTTGTCGCCGATCAGGAAGCCGTCCTCGTCGCGCCGCTCGCGATGCCTGCCGCGGCCGAGGTACAGCCACTCCGGGTTGCGCATCTGCACGCCCATCTGCGTCCTCTCGTACATCTCGGCATCGTCGGCGAGCAGGAAGCCCGCGGGCCCGACCGAGCCCATGGTCTGCTGGCGCATGCGGCGGTTCAGGTCGGGCGCGCCCTTGAACTGCAAGGCGGTCACATGCTGCACCGTCTCGTCCACCGCCAAGGGCTGGATGACGAAGATCTGGATCTCGGCGACGAACAGGTTCGGAAAGATCATGATGTGCGGCGTGCCGTCGATCATGATCCGGCGCGCCTTTTCCTCGCCGTGCGCCGCGTTCATCCGAGCCACGTAGTCGGGCAGCTTGTCGGGCGTGGTGCCGAACCACGACAGCGGGGCGTCGCGCTTGCGGAACTCGGGCCGCAGGTCGTTCTCGGTGTGTCCGTTGCCGAAGTCGCGCGACACGGCGGTGGATTCGGCGCTGTAGAGCGAGCCGATGCCGCTCTGCGCCACCTCGAAGATCGAGGCATGCACGAACGAAGGATGGTAGCCGTCGGTTTCGTTCTCGACCAGGAACTTCCAGTTCGCCTTGACCTTGTGCTTCAGAAAGCCAGCGGTGATCTCCACCTCACCCTCCGGCGAGGTGTCGCACAGCGCGTCGATGGCGCGCCGGGCCGCACCGAGGTGTTCCTCGAGGCTGGGACCTTCGGCGGCCATCGATCCGAACACGAAGCCCCGGTAGCTGGCGACTCGGGCGACGCAGCCCAGGCCGAGCTCACGGCGGTCGACGCCGTCGTAGCCTGACGGAAACGGGTAGCCCTTCAGAGCCCCGTCGTTAGCGAAGGTCCACCCGTGATAGGGGCACGTGAAGGAGCGGGCATTGCCCTGTTCCGTCATGCAGACGCGGTTGCCGCGATGCGGGCACCGGTTGTGCAGCAGATGGATCGCCCCGGACTTGTCGCGCGTCATGATCACCGGCTCGGGGCCGATCGACTTCATGACGTAATCGTTGGCGCTCGGCACCTCGCTCTCGTGGCCGACGTAGACCCAGGTGCGGAACCAGATCTTGCGCAGCTCCTCCTGGTAGACCAGTGGGTCCGTGTACAGCGATCCGTGCACGTGGTCCGGCCGCACGAGCCGATCCCATGCCGGCGATGGTCCGACCGGGATGTTGGGGCAGTCTTGCAAGCAGATATCTCCCGCAGGGTTGTCGGTGCTGATCGTTGGTGCAATAATAGACCGACGGGACGGACTAAGTCAAGATAACGACCCGAGCCAGTTCATCGGGAAAGACCATCACATGCCCACAGTCGTCTTCATCGACCACACCGGCACTGCCTACCGAGCAGAAGCGCCGCTGAACAAGAGCCTGATGCAGGTCGCGCTCGACAACGCCGTCCCGGGCATCCTGGGCGACTGCGGCGGCTCCTGCAGTTGCGCCACCTGCCATGGATACGTCGACGAGCCTTGGGCGTCGCAGCTGCCACCCCGCTCGGAGAGTGAGGCCTTCATGCTCGAGGGCGTGCCTGATATGCGCAGCAACAGCCGACTGTGCTGTCAGATCCGCATGACGGCGGCACTCGACGGAGTGGTCGTCCACCTGCCCGAAGAGCAGGTCTGACCTCAGTCTGCGTAGGCCATCAGGCACTCCTGCGTCAGCGTCGCCAGCGCTTGACCATCGCGGTCGTGTACCGCTCCGATGGCAAGCCCGCGGCCGAAGGCGCTGACCGGGCTGTGGGTCTGCACATGCAGCCATTGATCGGCACGGAAGGGCCGGTGCAGCCAGATAGCATGATTGAGGCTCGAGATGTAGAGCTTTCGATGGCCCAGGTCGCGAAGGTGCAGGCCGAGTGCGCTGAAGTTCAGCCACCAATCGGACATGTAGGCGAAGACGCCGGCGTGGATGCGAGGCGCATCGGGCAGCGTCTGCGCCGCACGCATCCAGAAGCGAAAGCTGCCCTGCATCGTCGCGGGTGCCAGTTGCCGTTCCGGGTCGGGGACGCGAAACTCGATGCTGGGCTTGCGGTCCTCCGAATACCCACCCAGGCGCCGTAGCGCTCGTCGAATGTCGGGATCGATGTCGTCGAAGCGCGGCAGAGCCTCGGGCTTCTCGTCGATCGGTGCCGCGCCTGCAACCGCGTGGGACGGAGCCTCCAGCGGCAGCGCGCAGGTGACCTGAGCATCCAGCACCACGCGTCCGTTGCCTTGCTCGGCGCGCACCTGCCGCGAACTGAACCGCTTGCCTTCCTGCAGCCGGGTGACCTGCAGTGCCAGTGATTCGTTCGGCATCGCACCCTGGAGGAACAGGAACTGCATCATCGTCGGCATCCGGTCCGCGGGCACGTCCGCGATCCCGGCCATCAACGCTTGCGCCAGCAACTGGCCGCCATAGGATCGACCGTTCCGGTTCGCGTCGCCATGGCGCGTCCGCCAACGTCCTGGACCGACTTCGTCCAGTTCCAGCAAGTGCCCGATGTCGAGCTCATTCCAGGTCATGTGGGGCATGCGTGGCTCTCGCTGGTGGCAACCGATGCCCGGCCGTGCGCGGCGCAATGCCGGGCTTCAGGCGCCAATCCGGCCCGAAGTCGGCGAGCCGATGGGTCGGCATCGGCGTCTCGAGCTCGATGCCCCGCAGGCGAGACTCGTACTGGTCCAGATAGTCACGCCGCTTCGCTTCGTCGGTGTACTGGATCGACCATCCGACGAACGGCTGCAGCACGTCCAGACCGCTGTAGCCGAAGGTTCCATAGTGGAGGTGCCAGAGGATCACGTCACGCTGGCCCAGCAGTCCATCGGGTTCCATCATGGCGGGGAAGCAGCCGGTCGTGAACGACAGCATCGCTCGCCGACCCTTGAGGCCACCGTTGTCGAATCGCATGCCGCCCGCACCGTACACGGTGCCGTTGGCGAAGACTCGATCGATCCAGCCCTTCAGGATCGCCGGCACCGAGAACCACCACAGGGGAAACTGCAGGATCAGAAGATCGCAGGCGAGCAGCTTGTCGATCTCCGCCTGAATGTCGTCGACGAAGGTGTGGCGCTGCGACGCCAGCTTCTGCTCGCGGTCGTACTGCAGTGCGTCGGCGAAGCGACGCTCGGTGAAGTCCATGCCCGTGGCAACCGGGTTGAAGCGCATGGCATAGAGATCGGACACGACCACCTCGTGCCCGCACGATCGCAGTGTCTCGACGGACCGATTCAACAGCGCCCGCCCAAACGATTTGGGCTCGGGATGGGCGAAGACGATCAGGACCTTCATGGCCGATCCTTTCAGGATTGGATCTAATAATAAACCGTCCCGCCGGTCTATGTATGAACGACATCGCCATCACTGCTCGCAGTCTGCTCTTCCTTCCCGCCGACCGACTCGACCGCCTTCACAAGGCGCTCTCGAGTGCTGCGCACATGATCATCGTCGACCTGGAAGACGCCGTGGCGCCGGAGGCAAAGGCTGCGGCCCGCGTGGCATTGCAGCAGCGATGGTCATCGCTCGATGAAGCCGCACGTGGCCGCATTGCGGTACGCGTCAACGCGGCCAACACCGATTGGCACGCCGATGATGGCGACTTGGTGGAAGCACTGGCGCCTCACGGGCTGGGCGCCGTGATGCTCGCAAAGGCGGAGTCGTCCGCCCAACTGGCTGCGCTGTCCCAGCGTGCGGCCGATGTCCCACTGCTCCCGCTCATCGGAACTCGACACGCTGCGCAGCCGGCGATTCGGTTTCAGCGGCAAGCTCTGCATCCACCCCCGCCAGGTGGAAACGGTCAATTTGCTGCTGGGCCCGACCACCGAGCAGGTGGCCTGGGCTCGTCGTGTTCTTGCGGCCGCCGATGAGCGGCCGTCCGGCACCTTCCGGTTCGAAGGCGCGATGATCGACGCGCCCCTGCTCGCACGCGCGCGCATCTATCTGCAGTTGAACCAACAAGGAAGACACCGATGAAGCTCCTGGTCCCCGTGAAGCGGGTCGTCGACTACAACTTGAAGGTTCGCGTGAAGTCCGACGGCACCGGGGTCGATCTCGCCAACGTCAAGATGAGCATGAACCCCTTCGACGAGATCGCGGTCGAAGAGGCGGTGCGCCTGGAAGAAAAGGGCGTGGCCACCGAGATCGCCGCCGTCTCCTGCCAATGACAACGGCCCCTCACCTTGCGATGAGGGGCCGCTGGACGGGCTGGGCCCGGTGTTACCTGGGGTGGCTGATGGGATACAAAACGGCAACCTAAGCTGTTGATCTCATTGGGAAAAGCGCCGAGGAAAACTGACTTGTTCCCCCGTCTGTTCCCCTTGTCCGCATGGGACGTCTTGGGACCATCAGCAACGACATTCTCGCGGTCTTGCTCGTCAATCGCAATGACGCTCTCACGGCCTGGGGCCGGCCCTTCGACCATGGCGGGCAGCCCTGACCTCGCAGCAAGCTACGGCCGTTCCGGCGGTGCGCCGATGGCGCTCCGCAGGCCTGCGACCAATCGGCCGATGCCTGCGACGATGTCGTCGACCTCCGACGTTGAGACTGTGATGCGCTGTCCGACCTTGTACGTCATGTCGCCCGACTCGTTGACGTAGCGCTGGTCGACGATGCCATCGCTGTGAGCCAGCAGGTGCCGCTTCTGGAACAGTCGCCTGAGACGCTCCAGATCCGCAGCGTCAAGAATGTCTGCGTAGGTGATGCCGACCCTCGCCGCCCAAAGCTCGCTGCCTTGCTCAAGTCGCTGGAAGGCATTCATCGGCGCAGGCGTCGCCGGTCCGGTCGAGGCATACAGACCCTCGCAGCACCGCTGAAAGGCAGTTACTCCGTCCTGAAGGCATGACTCAATCAGCGATCGACACATCAGTTCGGCCTCATCGCGTCCAGCCGACGCCGCGATGGCGTCGCGCACAACGTCCACGTTGTCCTTCTTGGCCCTGATCTTGCGCAGCGAGTCGTCGAACATGCGATCCACGGAACTGTGGCCGCAGGCGGGACAGAAGTACGCCGAGCCGATGACTGCGAAACGGCAGGTGCACTTCTCGCACGCGATCTCGAGCTCCATTGCTGCCGACGCAGCCGCTGGAACCCTGTGCGGCGTGAAGTGCGGTGCGCCGCCTACCTTCATCGACATCGAGATCAGCGAGTTCCTTGGCTGCCGACCGTTGAAGGCCCTCGCATCCGCGCGCATCGCGCCGTCGATCGTCGCCTCGATCACCCTGTGGGCGTGCCGCTCGGCATGTCGAACCTGGGCCTTGGTGAACCAGCTCTTGGCTGGCGCCGCGTGACCGCACATCGGACACCAGACGCCTTCGTCGCGGCAGATGTTCTTCCAGTCTTCGTCCTTGATCTTGAACTGGAACTCGCAGTTGGTCGACGGGCACTCCTTGTCGATGTAGCCCTTCTCGTCACTGTCGATGGGGACGGTGATCGAGCGGCGCTCGAGCGCGCGCAGTTCTCGCAAAAGGTTGTCGAACATAGGACCTCTACGCGGCACCAAGACAAAGAGGGGCACCGGTTCCCGGTGCCCCTCGACCTTGCGGTTACTTCTTCTTCGGCGGCTGAGGTGCCGGCGTCCGCTCCTTGACAGTCGTGTCAGGGTGCGTCTTGCCGTAGTGCTCCTTGACGTACCTGCCGGTCACAGCGCTGCGATAGCTCTCTTGGGTCTTCTTCGTCATGTCAATCACCTTTCTGTTCGATCAACATGAGCCCGATGCCTACGAGGCTCGCTAGAATCCGAGGTTCCGATCGGGGGTCCCAGCGGCCTCCCTTCCCCTGGGCTCGAACCAGTTCAGGGCGTACAAAGCCAGGTTGCCGCCTGGCTTTGTTCGTTGCAGGCCCTGTGATTGTATCCAGGCCTCGCCGAACGGCAGTGGAAACCCTTGTGGATTTCCTGTGCCCAAGTCTGCGGTGCTCCGTCGCCTACCGCGTCGCCATGTCGCCCTGGTGCAACCGGGTCATCGGTCCCCCAGCGCGGACAGGTAGGCTGTGGCCACGGCAATGCAGTGCTCCAGACTCGGCCGATACCCGGTCGCGGCGATCGCCTCGAAAGTTGCCACGAATCCTGCCCCGGGTTGCCCGATCTGCTCCAGGAACCTGTCCCGGTGCCGCACGAGGAAAGGCGCGGCTGCCGCCAGCGCATCCGGCTCCCGCTCGACCACCATGGCGAGGTCGAACAGATCGCGCGCCGTCGCACGGTCCCCGCGGTGGTACATCTTCTTGGCGATCACCTCCGCAGCCGTCTCGACGCGAACTGGCCGGCCCTGGATGTCCCACCGCTCCCAGGCCGCGTCGGTGAGGTTCGGTGCGGCCACGAAGTCGATCTCGCCTTCCTCGAACTGCAGCTTGACGAACGAGCCCGGCATCTCCGTGTACTCCTCGGTCAGGGATGCCGCCGTGTCGCTGAGTCGGGGCGTCACGTAGCCGAGGTACTGCGGATCCGGCACGAAGATGTCGATGTCCTTGCTGAGGCGGTGTCCGTACCTGAACATCAGGACGGTCCCGCCTCCGAAGGTCCAGAACGGGTCCGCAAGCCCCCCATGGCGCTGGATGTCGTCGACCAACTGCAGCGCTCGCTGGAACAGCACTTCCCAGGGGCCGGACGGCAGCGACTTCATCACGCTCTCATCACGCCCACAAGCCCTGCCGGTGCACCGCCAGTGACCTGGCGAGCTTCGCGACGTTGCGCCACACAGCCTTGGGGGCCACGCCCTCGTTCGCGGCGGCCTCCTCCACGGCCATCACCACCAAGGGCACCGGCGCCTCGTCGAGCAGGTGCGTCAGGTGGGCCGCGTAGCCCTTCGGTACGCTGCCGCTGACCAGCGCATGGCCGAGTGTGTCGGGCGGCACCTCCTGGACGTAGCTCACGCTGGCGTTCTTCGCTGCCATCCACAGGCCCCGCTTCCGGGCGCGCGCTGCCTGGCTGGGCGGATCGAGGTCCAGCCCCAGCACGGCCAGCACCTGGGCGACCCGGTTGAATCCCAGATCGCTCAGGGCGCCCGCTTCCAGGCCGACCAGCGTCTGCCGCGAAAGCCCGCTCAGTTGCGCAAGCCGGGACTGCGTCAGTCCCAGCGCCTCGCGCCGCTCGCGGATGATGGTGCCCAGGTTGGAGAGGTCCACAGCTTGGCCGGAAGAATTGTCGAATATTTTGGACATTCTAGCGCCTCCGGACCACACCCGCCAGGCGCTCGCCAGCGGCGCCGCAGGCCGCTCGCTGCCCACAGCCGTGACAAACGTGCTCGCTGTCGGGCCACTGCGGGCGATCGAGTCCATCGATCAGTCGCCTGTGCGCGCCGACCGAACTTTGACCACCCGCGCCGACTGAACATTGACCAGGGGTGGAAGCCCGTCTCGATCGAGGCGGGTTGTGGATAAGTCTACGGTGTTCGGTGTCGTTCGCTCCCCGGTTGTCGTTGTCGATGGTGCGCGGCGGCCGCTCAGAACGGCTCGGCGTCCGGCGCCGGTTTGGCCCGTCGTGCCTGCTCGCGCGCCTTGATGCGCGTCTTGGCCGTGGCGCTGGAGTGCCGGAAGCGGTAGCTCTCGTTGCCGGTCTCCACGATGTGGCAGTGGTGCGTGAGCCGGTCCAACAGCGCGGTGGTCATCTTTGCGTCGCCGAAGACGGCGGCCCACTCGCCGAAGGTCAGGTTGGTGGTGATCATCACGCTGGTGCGCTCGTACAGCTTGCTCAGCAGGTGGAACAGCAACGCGCCTCCGGCTTGGCTGAACGGCAGGTAGCCCAGTTCGTCCAGGATGACCGCGTCCATGCGCATGAGGTTCGCTGCGATCCGCCCGGCCTTGCCCTCGGCCTTCTCGCGTTCCAGCGCGTTGACCAGATCCACCGTCGAGTAGAACCGTACCCGCTTGCCGTGCCGCGTGATGCCGGCCACGCCGAGCGCGGTGCACAGATGCGTCTTGCCGGTGCCCGGCCCGCCGATGAACACCGCGTTGTGGGCCGCCTCGGTGAACGAGAGGTCGGCCAGTTGGTCGATCAACGCGCGGTCGACCTTGGAGGCCTCGAAGTCGAAGCCGGCCAGGTCGCGGTGCGCGGGGAAGCGAGCGGCACTCATCTGGTAGCTCACCGAACGCATCGCCCGGTCGGTGCCCTCGGCCTGCAGCAGGTGCTCGATCAGCCAGCGCGAGCTGTCCACGCCGACGCCACCGCCCTGTGCGACGAGGTCGACCCAGGCGCCAGCCATGCCGTGCAGCCGCAGCGCCTTGAGTTCGGCCACCACGTCACGATTCCCGTCACGCATGGCCCACCTCCTGGTCAGCCTGATCGCGCAGGCCGTCGTAGCGGCCAGTGTCGGCACGCGGCGCCTCGTTCAGCCGCAGCGCCGTCTCCACCTGCTCCGGCGGCGCGCTCGCGTTGAGCCGCCCGATGACGTTGAGCACGTGCTCGGCGCTGACGGCACCAGTCTCCAGCACCAACTCGGCGGCCACGAGCACAGCGTCCAGGCCGACGGTGGGCACCGCCGCGAGCACCTGCGCCATCACGCGATCACCGCCAGGGCGGCGCAGCAGAGCCTGCTGCAGGGCCCGCAGCGGCGCGGGCATGTCGGCGAACGGCGCGCCGTTGCGCAGCACGCCTGGCTTGCGCTGCACCAGCGGGATGTAGTGCTGCCAGTCATAGCTGGTCTGGCCACGGTCGCTCAAGCGCGCGTGGCTGGCCACGATCTTGTCCTCGGCCACCACGACCACCCGGTTCGGGTACAGCCGGGTCGAGACCATGTGCCCGGCCAGCTCGCACGGCACCGAGTAGCGGTTGCGCAGCACCGTCACCAGGCAGGTGCTGGACACGCGCGCAGGGTTCTCCACGTAGCCGTCGAAGGGCTCGGGCATCGGCATCAGGTGCGGCAGCTCGTGCTCGAGCATCTCGGCCACGCTGAACTGGCCGTGCTCGGGATGCCGGATCTCCTGCCACAGCGCTCGGCAGCGTACCGCCAGCCACGCGTTCAGTTCGTCGAACGAACCGAAGCGCTGGCGCGCGGCCTCGATCCACACGCGCCTGCGGCTGTCCTGAACATTCTTCTCCACCCGGCCCTTCTCCCAGCCGCTGGCCACGTTGCAGAAGTCCGGGTCGAACAGGTAGTGCGCGCTCATCGCCGCGAAGCGCGCGTTGACCACGCGCCCCTTGCCCTTCTTGACCTTGTCGACCGCCGTCTTCATGCTGTCGTAGATGCCACGGCGCGGGATGCCGCCCAGCGCCGGGAAGCTGCGGGTGTGGGCGTCGAACAGCATCTCGTGCCCCTGCGTCGGGTAGGCCACCAGCCAGAACGCGCGCGACGCGCACAGCTTCAGGTGCGCGAGCTGGATCCGCCGGTAGATGCCGCCGATGACCAGGCCTTCTTCGCTCCAGTCGAACTGGAACGCGTCCCCGAGTTCGAAGCTCAGCGGCACGAAGGCGCTGGTGGCGCTGACCTTGCCTTGCTCGTCACGCCAGGTGCGGATGTAGTCGGTCAGCCGCGTGTAGCCGCCGTCGTAGCCCAGGGCCTGCAACTCCACGTGCAGCGCCCGCGCCGTGCGCCGCTCGTGCCGCGGGCGGTGCCCATCGGCCTTCAGCGCCTTGTCCAGCGCCTCGACGAACGGCGCCAGCTTCGTCGGCATCTCCCGACGCCGGTACTTCGGCTCGGCACCCTGCGGCGCCTTCAGCCACTTCTTGATCGTGTTGCGCGACAGGCTCGTCAGCCGCGCGATCTCGCTGATCGACTTCCCTTGCCGGAAGTGCATCGAGCGAATCTTGCCCATCATGGCCATGGTGATCACTCCTCTTTCCTTGCTGCACAAAAAAGCAGCAGGGTAGGTTGAACACCCTGGTCAGTTTTCGGTCGGCATCACCCGGCTTTGATGGTCAATTTTCGGTCGGCGTCAACACGGGATCGAAGAGTCCGTTCGTGACCTCCGCCCCGTCGCCGTCGAAGCCGATCGAGCCGGACACATCGCTGGATGCCTGCCCAGGGAGCTTCAGGACGCCCTGCTGGACCAGCAGTCCCTCATAGGCCAGCGTGCGCAGTCTGCCGACACGTTTCACGCCCTTGTGGAACCGTGCGAGCTCGTCATAGAGACGAGGCAGTTCCGCCCTCTCGAGCTGGAACACGAGCCGGATGCGCGGCGGCTCCGAGGTCTTGATGGGGCCGGTCATGCGGCATCTCCTGCAGCGCGCTCGGCCGTGGTCGACCTGTCGCGATCGGCCGCCAGCACGGTTCGCGCATAGGTCATCCCAGCCAGCTGGAACCCCCTCACGTTGGCGAACACAGGCTCCTTGATCTCGAGGATCCGGTGGCGCGGAAACGCCGACTTCACGGCCTTGCGGAACAGGAAGGCGCCTCCGCCCACCAGGATGATGTTCTGCAGGCTGTGCGGCGATTCGATCCACTCCTTCATGCTCGACACGGCCTGCTCCGTCACGCTCTCGGCCAGCGGCAGCAGCCGCTTGAGGTCGTAGGGCTTCTGGAAGATCACCGGGGGCTTTCCGGTACGCAGCGCCATGTCGATGGCGTCCAGATCGCGGAACGGCGTGCCGATGTCCTTGGTGATCTCGGCGGCGAGCAGCTTCAGCACGTCGGCGACACCTCGATTCACGGAGTGGCTCTGCTTCTGCACCAGTCGCATGCCCTGCGCGACGAGCCAGTCGAAGGTTCTCGCACCCGGATCGATGATCAGGCTGCGCTCCTTGGCGATCTCGGCGAGCTTGCCGTGGGCGTGCGCGTAGAAGGCCAGCGCGCCCTGAGGCTGGGCAACGGCCAGCGTGCGCACCACACTGACCTTCCTGCCGCCGCCGACATCGTGCTCGCCCGTCATGACCCGCTCCAGGGCCGCCTTCTTCACCGCGAACAGCGCCACCGGAAGCCCGACGACCAGCAGGTCGATCTGGCTCTGCCGCATCGAGCGCAGCGCACCGCGCAGCAGCGCCATGTACTCCGGCGACTCGATGTAGTCGTCGTGCAGCTGCGTCGCCCGGAAGGTGTCGGCCGCGAGCCTGACCTCGGGACCGACTTCATAGAAGAGCGACCCGACCGGGATGAACATCGTCTTGGCCCCATCGCCGCCGGGCCAGAGTGGTTGTCCGTTGCTGGACGGGTATGCGAGTGAGGGGAAGCTTGCGCAGCGGATCTCGCTGTCGGCCGTGCCGGTGACGAACTTGGTGTTGCCGGAACCGACATCCACCGCCCTCACGATCAGGTTCATGGTGTTCTCCGAGTGAACGAAAGAGTGCTCAGGATCGACAGATCGACCCTGTTCCTCCACGCGGATACCGGCCTCTGCAGGCGCGATTTCGACGTCGGATACCTCTCGGTGTCACTGCGCTGGCACTGCAGCCTCACTGCACTGACCCTCGGATGACACCGAACCGACGAGTCGGCCGCGTGGTGTCACCACGGTCACACTGCAAAGTCACTCGTCAACCCCGTCCATCGGCGCGCACGCCGGCGCCTGACACGGCCTGGAGAGGACGGTGCCGGCCCAGTCGGGGTACCTGAGGCGGCAGCCTTGACTGTCAACCCCGCGCCGTTGCTGGCGATCCGGGCCGTTGCCACGCTAGATGGGCCCTGCCGCCGAGTCGCACGCCGTCAACTGCCTGCCCCAAGGGCCGCCCGATCAGGGGTCTTGCGGCGGGCGCTGCGCATGCGGCCTTGACCGTGGATGGCGTCGCGGTTTCCACTGTGGGCTCCCGAGGGCTCCTGGCCCGCTCCGTCCTCTCGAAGAAGACGAGCATCGCAGGCGTCGCAGTCGTTACCTGCCTCGTGCCTTCAACCGAAGTTCCCGTCCCGAACGGGTGGCGCGACCGGCCTCGACCTCCAGAAGGATCGACGCCGCGAGCGTGCCGAGTCATCCACCACCGCAGTGATCTGCCCGGTCCTTGCCAGCCGCATCCCCGCGATGACGGCTGGGCGCTCCAGAAGCGCACCGGCGCAGCAGAACCCCGTGGCGGCACCTGATGCCGCGCACCGTTCCCGCCAGCACTTGAGCACGCGCGCATGACGCGCATCGCGCGGCGTGATGGCCTCCATGAGGCTCCCCGCGCGACCCTCGCTCATCAACTCGACACCGCCCTGGACTCTCGGTCAGGGGTGGACCCATGCGAGTGGCCGGCGCTGCACACCAGGCCTGATCCACCGAATGACCCAGGGCTCGACCCTGGCGTCGATGTCGCACCCAGCCCCGAGCGGGGTGGACATCACCCTAGTCGTCGCGTCGCAGAAATGCGCAGACGGCCTGGATCAACGTGTTCCATTTTTAAGTCTGACCGAGCTGACCCAGGCCCCTCGACGAAGACCGCGAGGAGCCCGGATCAGCAAAGCCATGGGTGGGTGTGGCGCTGCAGAGATCGATCGCCGCACCGACGTTGCACACGATCTCCATCGCCGTGGGCTTGCCAGGAATCGGCCCCGGGGATGTCCAGATGGATTCCTCCAACCCGGTCCTCCCAACCGTTCATCCACCGGCGTGCTGTTCGGGCAGTCCGCCACCTTGCAGAAAGCCCACCATGTCCCGTATCCGCCGTGAAGAACCCTCGCGCCGCCGCCGGCAGGCACCGCTCTCCCTCAACGACCGCCGCAACGACCCGCGAAACGGCTCCACCCTGCCCTCCTCATCCAGCCGCCCTTCCAGGAACTCCTTGATGACCTCGGCCAGCCCAGGCCGCCTGCACGGTCAGGACTCGCCACGCCGCCAGAACTGGGCCGGCAAGTCGCCCCAGCAGGTGCTGGACATGTACCCGCCGGGCAGGACGCCCGTGAACCGGGTGGTAGATGTGCTGATCGAGCTGTTCAACCCGCTGCACACCGCGCTGGAGAAGACCGTGTCGCACAAGACGCGCTACGAGCGCGCCCACTTTCTGCGACGCTTCTTCCGCGAACTGCACACGGACGCAGGCTTCAAGTTGGCACCCGATCCTCGCAACCTGGGCCAGCGGCATGTCCAGGCGATGGTGCAAGTCTGGCAGCGCCGGAAGCTTTCGCCGGGGACGATCCAGACCTACCTGAGCTTCCTGCGCGGCCTGGCGATGTGGCTCAACAAGCCGGGCTTCATCCGCAGGCCCGAGCACTACGGCCTGACGCCTGACGAATACGAGCGCCACGAGAACGCCCAGCGAGACAAGAGCTGGAGCGGCAACGGCATCGACGTGGAGGCCTTGCTGGCCCAGGTCTCCGCCTACGATGCCCGCATCGGCGCGTCGATGCGCCTGATGGTGAAGGTCGGCCTGCGGCGCAAGGAGTCGGTGATGTGCCGCCCCTACGCCCACGTGCATCCGTTCGAGGAGACAGGCCTGCCCGACGAGCAACGGGAGGCGGATCGGTATCTGTGGACGAAGGGCAAGGGAGGCCGCGTGCGCTGGCTGCCGCTGGCCACCGAGGAGCAGCAGGCGGCCATCGCGCACGCCCGCAGCGTGGTCAGCGGCCACGATGCGCACATGGGGGCGCCGGATCGGGAACTGAAGTCCAACCTTCGGCGGCTGGACTACGCGCTGCGCAAGTTCGGCCTGACGAAGCGTGACCGCGGCACCACCGGGCACGGGGCGCGGCACGACCACCTTCAAGGCCAGTACCAGGACACGACGGGCACGCCGGCGCCGGTGCGTGGCGGTGGACCTGTCGATCAGGACCTCGACCGCCAGGCGCGGCTGCGTGTGGCCCGTATCGCGGGCCATGCCCGCCTGCGCTCGGCTGGCGCCTACATCGGTGCGATCCGGCGCTCGCCTGCAGGGGGCCGCGACCCGGCCCAGGGCGAGACCGGCAAGCCCGGGCCGCGGAGTATCGGTGACGCCGGTGACACGCCTGTCCCGGTCGCATGAGCTGCCTCGGCCCGGGCCGGCCCTGCGTTCAGGCGCAGGCAGGCGCCTCGGTCCGGGCAGGCTCGTTGGCGTCGACCTCCTCGCCACCCGTCACCGGGGCATCGGCGTGCGGCTGCACGCGCAGGCAGTCGGGCAACCAGCCATGCCCGGCGAGCAGTTGTTCGGCCTGCGCCACCGCGGCATCCTTCTTCAGCGC
>Ga0073934_10003393_pt1 | contig 29465 bp, 29 predicted proteins | sample LarsenN4metaG_FD_76834 | JGI IMG/M metagenome (GOLD analysis project Ga0073934, IMG submission 76834) | Hot spring sediment bacterial and archeal communities from British Columbia, Canada, to study Microbial Dark Matter (Phase II) - Larsen... ... | reverse complement strand
TGCTCGAGGCGCTGCGCCGCGCCGGCGCACAGGTGCTCGATCTGGAGGCGCTCGCCGCGCACCGCGGCTCGGTGCTCGGCGACCTGCCCGAGCGGCCGCAACCGTCGCAGAAGATGTTCGAGACGCGGCTGTTGGTCGAGCTGGAGCGGATGGATCCCGCGCATCCGGTGTTCGTCGAGGCCGAAAGCCGCAGGATCGGCCGTGTGCAGGTGCCCGAAGCGCTGATCGAACGCATGCGCGCATCCGAGTGCGTGCTGCTGGAGACCTCCACGGCGGCGCGCGTTGCCCTGCTCATGGAGGAGTACCGCCACTTTTTCGACGATCCGGCAAGGCTGGCGTTGCAGCTCGACTGCCTGACGGCGCTTCACGGCCGCGCGCGCATCGCCGAGTGGAAGGCGCTCGCCGCGCGCGGCGAGTGGCCGGCGCTCGTCGCCCGGCTGCTCGAAGAACACTACGACCCCGCCTACCGGCGCTCGTCGCGCTCGAACTTCGCGCGCCTGGCCGATGCCCGGCGCATCGCGATCGCGTCGGCCGATGCGGCTGCGTTCGAGGCGGCGGCGCTGGAACTCGCGCGCGAGGAAGGCCGGACGGTCGCGGCCTGAGTCAGACCGGCCAGCCGAGCTCCGCCAGCACCCGGATGTGCTGCACGGCGCTCCTGCCGAGCGCGGAGAGCGCATAGCCGCCCTCCAGCAGCGACACGATGCGCCCGGCCGCGGTGCGATCGGCGACCCTCTTCACCTGTGCGGTGACCCAAGCGTAATCGTCGTCGCGAAGCTGCAGCATCGCCATGTCGTCCTCGACATGCGCGTCGAACCCCGCCGAAAAGAGCACGAGCTCGGGCTCGAACCTCTCCAGCGCCGGGATCCAGCGCTCGGTCACCGCCTCGCGGAACTGCTTCGAGCCGGCGCCGGCCGGGAGCGGCACGTTGACCATGTTGGGAGCCGGATTCTCGGTGCCCGAATACGGATAGAACGGGTGCTGGAAGGTGGAAACCATGAGCACGCGCGAATCGCCGGCGAAGATGTCCTCGGTGCCGTTGCCGTGGTGCACGTCGAAGTCCACGATCGCGACGCGCTGCACGCCGTGCGCCGCGATCGCATGGCTTGCCGCGACCGCGACGTTGTTGAAGATGCAAAAGCCCATCGGCCGCGTGCGGCAGGCGTGATGCCCCGGCGGGCGCACGCTGCAGAACGCGGCCCGAACCTTGCCGCCCAACACCAGGTCCGTGGCGAGCACCGCCGCACCCGCGGCGCGCAGCGCCGCCGTGAGGCTGTGCGGGTTCATCGCCGTGTCCGGATCCAGGTGCACGAGACCCGAGGCGGGCGCCACCTCGCGGATCGCGCGCACGTACTCGATGGGATGCACGCGCGCGAGCTGCTCGTCGGTGGCGAGCGGCGCCTCGTAACGCTCAAGGTACTGCCCGAGGCCGGAGGCGATGAGCTGGTCCTCGATCGCCGCCAGCCGCTCGGGCCGCTCGGGATGCCCGCGGCCCATTTCGTGCTTCAGGCAGTCGGGATGCGTGATGAATGCGATCGGCATAAGCACCTGAATATTAACGCATCGAGTACAATCGCCCGATGCAGCTCCGACGCCATTTGCAGCCGCTTCCGCAGTCGCCGCTCGCCCGCGTGTTCGAAGCCGCGAACCGGATCGTCCTCGGCAAGGAAGCGCAGATCCGCCTCGCGCTCGCCTGCGTGCTCGCGCGCGGCCATCTGCTCATCGAGGACCTGCCCGGCGTCGGCAAGACGATGCTCGCGCAGGTGCTCGCGCGCGCGCTCGGCCTCGTCTTTCATCGCATCCAGTTCACGAGCGACATGCTGCCCGCGGACATCATCGGGGTGTCGGTCTACGATCGCGAGGCGGCGAGCTTCAAGTTTCTTCCCGGGCCGATCTTCGCGCAGGTGATCCTCGCCGACGAGATCAACCGCGCGACGCCGAAGACCCAGTCGGCGCTGCTGGAGGCGATGGAGGAGCACCAGGTGACGGTCGAGGGCGAGACGCGCCGCCTTCCGGAGCCCTTCTTCGTCATCGCAACCCAGAACCCCGCCGAGCAGGTGGGCACCTTTCCGCTGCCCGAGTCGCAGCTCGACCGCTTCCTGATGCGGATCGAGCTGGGCTACCCGGGCCGCGACGCCGAGCGCGCGCTGCTCGCCGGCGCCGACCGGCGCGACCTGCTCGCCGCGCTCGAACCCTGCATGACGCCGGCGGAGCTCGTCGAGCTGCAGGGCGAAGTCCGCCATGTGCACGTCGCCCCGGCGCTGCTCGACTACGTGCAGGCGCTGGTGGACCACACGCGCCGCTCGCCCCAGTTCCAGACGGGCCTCTCGCCGCGGGCGGCGCTCGGGCTCGTGCACACGGCGCGGGCATGGGCGCTGATTGACGGCCGCGACAAGGTGATCCCGGAGGACGTGCAGGCGGTGTTGCCGGGAATCGCGGCGCACCGGTTGCGGCCCGCGACCGAAGGCGCGCGCGCCGTGGACGTCGGTGCCGCGCTGATCGCGGCGGTTCCGATCCCCTGACCGGCGCCGACACCGCACCCTCCTCCGGCACGATCCAGCCGCTTTCCGGCGCGCGCGGCTGGTTCGCCGCCAGACCCGGCCGAATCGCGCTGGTGCTCGCTTCCGCCGCGATCCTGATCGTGCTCGGCCTGTGGACCTACTCGGCGGTCGAATCGTCGCTGCGCGAGATCCGCGCCAACACGCTCGCGGCGGAGCTGGAAGCCGAGACGCGCGCGCTGCGCCACTCGCGCGATCCGGACGCCCTGCTCGCCGCGCTCGGCGAGGTCGCGATCGGCGAGCGCGGCGAACTTTTCGCGGTGGACGCGCGCGGCGTCATGCGCTCCGAAAGCCGGTTCGCGCAGGAGATGGTGAACCACGGTCTGCTCGCCCCCGGCGCGCGCATGCGCGGCAGCTTCGAGCTGCGCGTGCCGGGCGAAGGGCGCCCCCTCACCCGCCTCGCCGAGGGGATCGCCGCCAGCGCCGCCGCCACGGAAACCTCCGGCCGCCGCGGCTTGCTGCTCGACCCCTATGTCAACCACCGCGGCGAGGCGGTGATCGGCGGCTGGCGCTGGCTGCCCGAGCTGGGGCTCGCGGTCGCGGCGGAGATTCCGGAATCGCAGGCCTATGAGCCCCTGCGCTACCTGCGGCTCGCGTTCGGCGTGGTGTTCGGAGCGCTGGTCGTCGCGGTCGCCGCGGCGCTCGCCTCGGCGATCTCGCTCGCGCGGCTGCGCGGCGAGCTGGGCGGCGCGCGCAAGCTGGGCGCCTACCGGCTCGAACGCCGCATCGGCGAGGGCGGTGCGGCCAGCGTCTTTCTCGCGCGCCACGACCTGCTCAAGCGTCCCTGCGCAGTGAAGCTCTTGAAGCCCGCGCGCGCCACCGACGAAATGATCGCGCGTTTCGAGCGCGAGGCGCAGCTCGCCAGCCGCCTCGCGCACCCGAACATCGTCGAGATCTACGACTACGGCCGCACGACCGACGGGCTGCTCTACTACGCGATGGAATACCTCGACGGGATCAACCTCGGCGAGCACGTGGCGCGCGATGGACCGGTGCCGGTCGCGCGCGCGGTGCGCATCCTGCGCGAGGTGTGCGCCGGGCTCGCCGCGGCGCACGAAGCAGGGCTGGTCCACCGCGATGTGAAGCCCGAGAACATCATGCTCTGCCGGCGCGCCGGCGGCGCCGAGGTGGTGAAACTGCTCGACTTCGGGCTGGTGAAGAGCATGGCGGGCGGCCACAGCCGCGACCTGACGCGGAGCCTCCACATCCTCGGCACCCCGCTCTACATGGCGCCGGAGCGCCTGCGCAACCCCGCGGACGTGGACGCGCGCGCCGACATCTACGCCGTCGGCGCGGTGGCGTTCTTCATGCTCACCGGCCGCAAGCTCTTCGACGGCGCCGACGACCTCGCGCTCACCAGCCAGATCCTCAACGACGAGCCGCCGACGCTCTCCGCCGCCGCGCCGCAGCCGGTGCCGCGCGCGCTGGAGCTGATCGTGCACGCCTGCCTGGAGAAGCGCCGCGAGGACCGCCCGCAGCGAGCGGCCGACCTGGTGGATGCCTTCGACGCGCTCGCCGAGGAGCTGCGCACGCACGAGCCGGTCGCGCGCGCCGTCTGAGCCGCGCTACAGCACCAACCCGACCATCGCCGCGATCAGGCAGGTGGCCAGCGTGCCGGCGAGGATGGATTTCATGCCGAGCGCGACGATCTCGCCGCGCCGCTCCGGGCACATCGTGCCCAGGCCCCCGATCATGATGCCGAGCGAGCCGAAGTTGGCGAAGCCGCAGAGCGCGTAGGTGAGGAGCAGCCGCGAGCGCTCGGAAAGCCCCTGCGCCTTCGCGAGTTCCACGTAGGCGACCAGCTCGTTGAGCACGGTCTTGGTGGCAAGGAGCATGCCGCCGGTGCGCGCCTCGGACCACGGCACCCCCGCGAGCCAGGCAAGCGGCGCAAGCAGCCAGCCGAGCGCCTGCTGCAGCGAATACGGCGCGATGATGAGGTTGGCGAGCGTCACCAGCGCGACGAAGACCACGAGCATCGCGACGATGTTGACGAGAAGCTGCGCGCCCTCGAGCGTTCCGCGCGTGAGCGCGTCCATGGCGCTTGCATCGGGCGAGACAAGCTCGATCGTGCCCCCGGTCGCCTCGCCCTCGGGCGGCACCATGATGAAGGCGATCACCAGCGCCGCCGGCGCCGAGAGCACCGACGCGATCAGCAGATGCGCCACCGCATCCGGCAGCGCGTCCTTGAGCAGGCTGGCGTAGAGAAAGAGCACGGTGCCGGCGATCGAGGCCATGCCGCCCGTCATGATGGCGAACAGCTCCCCGCGCGAGACGCGCGAGAGCCACGGCTTGACGAAGAGCGGCGCCTCGACCATGCCGACGAAGACGTTGGCGGCGGTGGAAAGCCCGACGACGCCGCCGACGCCCATCGCGCGCTCGAGCAGCCATGAGAGCATGCGCACGATCGCCGGCAGCACGCGCAGATGGAAAAGGAGCGCCGCGAGCGCGCTCATCACCAGCACGATCGGCAGCGCCCGGAAGGCGAGCACGAACGTGGCCCCCGCGTCGGCGACGGCGAAGGGCGCCGGTCCGCCGCCGAGGTAGCCGAAGACGAACGCGGTACCCGCCTGCGTCGCCTTCTCGATCCCGAGCAGCGCGTCGTTGAGCCGCAGGAACACGGCCTTGGCTCCCGGGAGCTTCAGGAGCAGCACAGTGAGCGCGAACTGAAGCAGCAGGCCCGCCGCCACCGCGCGCCACGGAATCGCCCGGCGCCGCTCGGCTGCGAGCCAGGCGAGCACGAGCAGCCCGCCGATGCCGGCGAGCGCCTGCGTCATGCGGGATGGACGGCGGCGATCGCGCGCTGGATCGCGAGCGCCGCGGCGCGCGGGTCGGCGGCGTCGCGGATCGGCCGGCCGACCACGAGGTAGTCGGCACCGGCAAGCAGCGCCTGCTCGACACTCACCGCACGCTTCTGGTCGCCGGCCGCCTCGCCCGCGGGACGGATTCCGGGCGTGACCACCAGCAGCCGCTCGCCGAATTCGGCCCTGAGGCGCGCGACCTCGCGCCCGGAGGCGATCACCCCGTCGCAGCCTGATTCGGCGGCGGCGCGCGCACGCGCGAGCACCAGCTCTTCGACCGTCGCCTGCGAGCGCATCTCGGCCAGATCGCGCGCGTCGAAGCTGGTCAGCACCGTCACGGCGAGGATCCGCAACGGTCCCTTGGCCGAGACCGCCGCCTCCATCACCGACCGATGTCCGTGCACGGTGAGAAAGGTCGCGCCGCTCGCCGCGACATTGGCGGTCGCGCGGCGCACGGTTTCCGGGATGTCGTAGAGCTTCAGATCGGCGAACACCTTGTCGCCGCGCGCGACGAGCCATTCGATCAGCTCGAAGTATCCGCCGGCGGTGAAAAGCTCCAGTCCGACCTTGTAGAAGCAGGCGGCGTCGCCGAGGCGCTCGACGAGCGCGCGCGCCTCGGCGGCGCGCGGCACGTCCAGCGCGACGATCAGACGCTCGCGGGGCGCGATGCTCATTTTTCTCCCCCGAGGTACAGCTCGCTCAGTCGCACCTGCATGCGGCGCGCCACGTCGGCCTGATGTCCGGCGACGAGCACTTCGAGCGCCCCGTCGCCCGCGCGCTCGTCGAGCACGAACAGGCGATAGACGTCGGCGACCGCAAGCGCCCCCGCCTCGCGCGCGAGGAGCCACCGTTCGCCGCCCGACTGGGCCACCCAGCCCGCCTGCTCCATGCGCACCAGCAGCCGCTCGCACTGCTCCGGCGCGAGCTGCAGATGCCGCGCGAGACGTTGCAGCGGGCGCGTCTCGCCGGCGCGTTGCGCCCGCGCGAGTTCGCCCAGCACCGCGAGCGCGTCGTAGAACTGCTGACCGGCCGGGCTGCCGCGGCGTTCGCGGCTCTGGTAGCCGGGCAGCATCGCGACGATCACCGCGCCGGCGAGCACCGCGACCCACGACAGATACAGCCAGAGAAGGAACAGCGGCACCGCGGCGAACGCGCCGTACACCGCACCGTAGGTCGGAAAACGCTCGACGTAGAGCGCGAAGCCCCGCTTCATCAGCTCGAACAGGATGCCCGCGATCGCACCGCCGATCAGCGCGTGGCGCAGCCGCAGCTTGCGGTTGGGCACCCAGAGGTAGAGCAGCGTGATCGCGGCGATCTCCAGCAGCACGGGCACCGTGCGCAGCACGGCCTCGCCGAGCATCGGCATCCCCTTGACAAGGCCGAGGGAGGCCGACACCGCATACGAGGTCATGCTGATGCTCGCGCCCATGAGCAAAGGCCCGAGCGTGAGGACCGCCCAGTAGGTGAGCAGCCGTTGCGACACCGGGCGCTCGCGCGAGACGCGGAAGATCCGGTTGAGCGCGCGGTCAATCGTCAGCATCAGCATCAGCGCGGTGACGGCGAGAAAGGCGATGCCGACGGCGGTGAGCCGCGCCGCCTTCTCGGTGAACTGCGCGAGGTACTTCGTGATGGCGCCGGCGATCGGCTCCGGCAGCACGTTCTCGGCGAGCCAGTCGTCCACGCCGCTTGTGAGCTGCCCGAAGACCGGGAAGGCGGTGATCAAGGAAAGCGCGACGGTGACCAGCGGCACGAGCGCAAGCAGCGTGGTGTAGGTGAGGCTGCCGGCGATCTGCAGGCAGCGGTCCTCGTCGAAACGCCGCCAGGCCGCGCGCAGGAACGAGACCAGCTCGCCGAAGTTGCGCGGCAAGGCGTCGGGCAGGTGCATCGCGCGGCTATGATACCTTCGGCGCCGATGGCGGACCTTCTCGTCCTCTACTACAGCGCCGGCGGCGCGGTGCGCGCGATGGCCGAGCTCGTCGCCGAAGGCATCGAGCGCGTGCCGGGCGCGCAGGCGCGCCTGCGCACGGTGCCGAGGATCGCTCCGGTGACGCGCGTCGCCGAACCCGAAGTGCCCGCTTCCGGCGCGCCCTACTGCGAGCCGAAGGACCTCGAAGAGTGCATCGGGCTCGCGCTCGGCAGTCCCACGCGCTTCGGCAACATGGCCGCGCCCCTGAAGGCGTTCCTCGACGAGACCGGCGGCCTGTGGCTGAAAGGGGCGCTCGCCGGAAAGCCCGCGTGCGTTTTCACCTCGACCGGCAGCCTGCACGGCGGCCAGGAGACGACGCTCGTCTCGATGATGCTGCCGCTGCTGCATCACGGCATGCTGATCGTGGGGCTGCCCTACACGCTCGCGGAACTGAACGCGACCCGCAGCGGCGGAACGCCCTACGGGCCCTCGCACTTCGCCGGCGTCGCCGACGACCTTGCGCTGACCGAGGCCGAGCGCGCCCTGTGCGTCGCCCAGGGACGGCGGCTCGCCGAGATCGCGCTCAAGCTCGCCCGGTGACCGCGGCGCTGCGGCGCACCGCCTCGGCGAGCCTCGTCGCGCTGATCATGCTGTGCCTGGCGTGGGAGCTTTGGCTCGCGCCGCTGCGGCCCGGCGGCTCGTGGGTGGCGCTCAAGGCGCTGCCGCTCGCGGCGCCGCTTGCCGGCGTGCTCGCCGGGCGCCGCTACACCTTCCAGTGGTCGGCCATGCTGATCCTCGCGTATTTCGCCGAAGGCGTGGTGCGCGCCTGGAGCGAGCGCGGCCTCGCGCAGGCGCTCGCCGGCGCCGAGATCGCGCTCAGCCTCGCGTTTTTCGCTGCGGCGGTCGGCTATGCGCGGCTGACGCGTCCGCAGTGATTCAGGGGCATTCGCGCGCGATCTCGCCGCGCAGCTTGGCAAGCAGAGTCTCGCGCTCGCCGTCGTCCATGTACCGCCGCTCGCCCTTCGAATCGAACACGGCGACCCGCCCTGCCTGCTCCAGCTGCGCCAGCCGCGCGCGCATCGCGGTGCAGCGGCGTTCGCGCGCTTCGCGCGAACGCGCCTCGGCCTCGGCGCGTCGCTCCTCCTCGATCCTTCGGCGCTGGAACTCGTGCTCCTCGCGCGACCAGTCTTCCCGGCGCGGCGCGACCGTGCCCGAGATCGGCGGCTGGCCGCGAATGTCCACTTCGCGGCAGCCGGCGCGCGGCTTGTCGGTGTAGTGCGCGGCGCCCCGCTCGTCCACGCACTTGTACATCTGCGCGTTGAGCGGCTGCGCCGCGAGCGCGAGCGCGGCGAGCAGCGCTCTCACAGCGCGTGCTGCGGGTTCAGGCGCTCGACCTTGCTCGCGAGGCGGTTGAGCGCGGCGACGTAGGCCTTCGCCGAGGCGACGATGATGTCGGTGTCGGCGCCGACGCCGTTCACGACGCGGCCGCCGCGCGCAAGACGCACGGTGACCTCGCCCTGGCTTTCGGTGCCGGTGGTCACCGCGTTCACCGAGTAAAGCAGCAGCTCGGCGCCGCTTTGCGCGATTTTCTCGATCGCCTTGAAGGTCGCGTCCACCGGTCCGTCGCCCTCGGATTCGGCGCGGCGCTCGGCGCCGTTTTCGGCGAGCACCACCGCCGCATGCGGGCGCTCGCCCATGCCGCTCGCCTGGTTCATCGTGATCAGGCGCCAGCGCTCCTCCTGCGCCGCCTTGTCGCCCTCGGCCACCAGCGCCAGCAGATCCTCGTCGAAGATTTCCGATTTCTTGTCGGCGAGATCCTTGAAGCGCTGGAACGCCTTGTTGACCGCCTCCTCGCTGTCCAGCTCGATGCCCAGCTCCTTCAGCCGCTGCCGGAACGCCGTCCGCCCGGAGAGCTTGCCGAGCACGATCCGGTTGGTGCTCCAGCCGACGTCCTCGGCGGTCATGATCTCGTAGGTCTCGCGCGCCTTGAGCACGCCGTCCTGGTGGATGCCGGAGGCGTGGGCGAACGCGTTCGCCCCGACCACCGCCTTGTTCGGCTGCACCACGAACCCGGTGATCTGCGACACCAGGCGCGAGGTCGGCACGATCTGGGTGGTGTCAATGCGCGTCTCCAGGCCGAAGAAATCCCTGCGCGTCTTCACCGCCATCACCACTTCCTCGAGCGAGGTGTTGCCGGCGCGCTCGCCCAGCCCGTTGATCGTGCACTCGATCTGGCGCGCGCCGCCGATCCTCACCGCGGCAAGCGAATTGGCCACCGCGAGCCCCAGGTCGTTGTGGCAATGCACGCTCCAGACCGCCTTGTCGGAATTGGGGATGCGGGTGCGAAGCGTCCGGATCATCTCGCCGAACTGCTCGGGCACGGCGTAGCCCACGGTGTCGGGGATGTTGATCGTCGTGGCGCCTTCCCGGATCGCCGCCTCCAGCACGCGGCAGAGGAAATCCGGATCCGAGCGGCTGCCGTCCTCGGGCGAGAACTCGACATCCGGGCAGGCGTTCCTCGCGTAACGCACCGCCAGGATCGCCGCCTCCAGCACCTGCTCCGGGGTCATGCGCAGTTTCTTCTCCATGTGCAGGGGGCTGGTCGCGATGAAGGTGTGGATGCGCCAGGACTTCGCCCCCTTCAGCGCGTCAATGCCGCGCTGGATGTCGCGGTCGTTCGCCCGGCACAGGCCGCAGACCGTCGAGTCGCGGATGGTGTTGGCGATGGCGCGCACCGCCTCGAAATCGCCGTTCGAGGCCGCCGGAAAGCCGGCCTCGATCACGTCCACGCGCATGCGCTCCAGCGCGCGTGCGATGCGAAGCTTCTCCTCGCGGGTCATCGAGGCGCCGGGCGACTGCTCGCCGTCGCGCATCGTCGTGTCGAAGATGATGAGTCGTTCTGTCGTCATGTGCCGCTCCTTGTGGGAATGCGAAACGCGCTCCCCGCCCTGCGGGCGGGCCGGTGTACTGCCGAATTGGGGGTAGGTTTACTCTGCGCGCCCGAGGCGCAGCAGCAGAAGGCGAGCCAGGAGAAGGAGGCTCGCGGCCGTCGCAAGAAGAAGTGCGACTGCGGTGTTCATGGCTGCACTATAACGGCAAATCCAGCCCTCGGGCAACTGCCCGGCGGCGGTCCCTGGCGGGCCTGGCCGCGGTCCGTGTCCGTAGAGAAGGCCGGCGCCGCCGCCTGCCAGGCGGCTCGACGCGGCGCCGGCGCGCTGATATTTTGCCGCCGGAAAGCACCGGGAACCGCCATGCGAACACCCTTGCCGCAAGCCGCCCGATGAACGTCGCCGCACCCGTCGTTCTGCGCAGTTTTCTGTTCGTGCCGGCGAACAATGCGCGCCGGGTGGAAAAGGCGCTCGGCTCGGATGCCGACGCCGTCATCCTCGATCTGGAGGACGCGGTCGCCGTCTCGGAAAAGGCAGCCGCGCGCGCGGCCGTCGCCGAGGCGCTCGCCCGCCCGCGCCGCGGTCGCTGCTTTGTGCGCGTGAACGGCGTGGCGACGCCCTGGTGCCTCGGCGACCTGATGGCCGCGGTGCGGCCGGGGCTGGACGGGGTCGTGCTCCCGAAGGCCGAATCGGCCGCGGACCTGCGCGCCGTGGACTGGCTGATCACCGGTCTTGAGCGCGAGCGCGGCCTTGCGCCGGGCAGCGTGGATCTCATGCCGATCGTGGAAAGCGCGGTCGGATTCCTTCGCCTGGACCGCATCCTTGCCGCGCGCTCCCTCAAGGACTACTCCGGCCCCTGGCGCGTGCGCCGCATCACCTTCGGCGCCGCCGACCTGACGCGCGATCTCGGCATGACCTGGACCGAAAGCGAGGAAGAGCTGGCGTCGTTCCGCGCGCAGCTCGTCGTCGCCTCGCTTACCGCGGGTCTGGAGCCGCCTGTGGACACGGTGTGGGTGCGCCTGAAGGACGCCGAGGGGCTGCGCCGCTCGCTCGAGGCGAGCCGGCGCCTGGGCTTTCAGGGAAGGCTCTGCATCCACCCGGATCAGGTCGCGGTGGTGAACGCGGCCTTCACGCCTTCGGAGGATGAAATCGAGCGCGCGCGTCGCGTCGTCGCCGCGTTCGAGATAGCCGAGCGCGAAGGCGTCGCGGCGATCGAGGTGGACGGCGCGTTCGTGGATTACCCCGTGGTCGAGCGCGCGCGTCGCACGCTCGCGCTGGCGGCCGCGATCCGCGCGCGCGCGGCCGGTCCGCGCTGAGCGGCGCTCAGCCGGCCTTGATCACGCCGCAGGCGATGCGCGCGCCGGCGTTGCCGGTCGGCTGGGTCTTGTAGTCGTCCGGATCGGCGTGGATGATGAGGCCGCGACCGATGATGTTCGTCGGACCGGGCCGCAGCGAAATCCCGTCCATCATGACGTCGAGCTTCGCGCGGCCGTTCTTTCCGGCCTTCAGCGCCGGAAGATCGCCGGCGTGGCGCTCCGGCGACGAAGGATGACCGTGCGGCTTGCCGAGGGGGTTGAAGTGCCCGCCGGTGCTCATGCCGTCGCCCGAGCTGCAGTCGCCCTTCTCGTGGATGTGAAAGCCGTGTTCGCGGTCGGGCTTGAGCCCCTGCGCGAAGACGACGACGCGCACCTTGTCGCCCACCTGCTCGAACGTCGCCTCCCCGAACGCCTTGCTGCCCTTGGTGGGCGCAAGCGCCGCGGTCGCCCGCAGCTCTTCGTCGGGAACGGTCTGGCAGCCCGCGACCAGTGCGGCGAGCGCGGCCGGCGCCGCGACGGCGAGAATGCTTTTCATGATCTTCCTCCTCTGGGCTAGAATTTACCCGGTTCGGCGCCGGCAGGAAAGCGGCCGGCGCGCATACCCGCCGCTGCCGCGGAGGGAGGCTCGGGGCGGTGCGAGCGGTCCACACACGAGGAGGAGGACGATGAAGCACATCTGCACGCGGCGTCTTTCCATGCCGGCTGCGTTTGCCGCGCTCGCCGGCGCCATCATTGCCGTCGCCGGGATGTCGCCGGCGGCGCTCGCGCAGGCGCCCAAGCCGGTGGTGCTGCGCTTCGTCTCGGATTTCCCGCCGCCGCCGCACCCGGCGGGGCTGGCGATGAAGCACTTCGCCGAGCGGTTGCCGCAGGTGATCCCGGGCAGCGAGGCGCGGCTGTACTACGCCGGGGCGCTCTACACCATCCCGGAAGCGTTCGAGGCGATGCGCCAGGGCAACCTGGAGATGACCTGGATGCAGATGGGCAAGGCTGCACCGGTGGATCCGTACATGATGGCGGTGGTCGGCCCCGGCATCCTCACCACCGTCGGCGCGGTGGACGCGCTGGAGAAGACCAAGACCTACCGTTTTCTCGTCGAGCGGCTGGAAAGGCAGCAGCTCATCAAGGTCTTCGGCGCCGGTCACATGAGTTTCGGCATGGGTGTCGGCGGCAAGCGCCGCTACCTCAAGCCCGAGGACTTCGTCGGTCGCAAGGTGCGCAGCATGGGCCCGGCGGAGAACCCGGTGCTGGAAGCCTGGAAAGCAAGCCCGGTGGTGATGGCCTTCGGCGAGGTGCCGAGCGCGCTCGAGTCGGGCGTGATTGACGGCCTGATGACCAGCATCGGCGGCTGGCTCGGGGTGCGCGAGCAGGCGCCGTTCTACACCACCGGCGGCGCGGGCGTATTCACCGGCGATTACTACATGGTGAGCGCGAGCCGGCGCTGGTGGGACCGGCAGCCGAAGGCGACGCAGGAGGCGCTGGAGAAGCTCATCGCCGAGACGATCCAGTTGCAGAAGGAACTCAACTGGTGCGTGGACAAGCTGACGTACGAAAAATACGGCACCAAGGATCCCGCCAAACCCGGGATCTACTGGATGACCCCGCAGGAGGTGGCGGCGCTCACCGCGGCGCTCGGCGACGGCCCGAACAAGTGGAAGAAGAGCAAGATGCCGCCGGCGGCGCAGGCGTGGGTGGACACCTTCACCGCCGAGGGACGCGAGCTTTCGCGGCAGCATCCGCCCGGCACGTCCTGGATCGAGAAGGTGGACTGCGCCAAGCACGCCGCCAAGATCGTGATCCGCTAGCGGCATCGTGGAAAGGGCGTACGCGGCCTGGCGCGCATTCCAGGACAGGGCTCTCGGGCAGGTCGCGGCGCTCGTGCTCGTCGGCACGACTTTGCTCGCGCTGCTGGAGGTGGTGCGCCGCTACGTCTTCGGCGCCTCGTTCGAGTGGTATCAGGACGCCGCCACGCTCTTCACCCTGGCTGCGGTCTTTCTCTACTTCGGCATCTCGCAGCGGCATAACGAGCACCTGACGGTCACGGTGGTGCCGGAGATACTGCAGACGCTCGGTCCGCGCGGCAGACGGGCGGCAGAGGTCCTCACGCTGCTTGCGCGCGCCTTTTCCCTTTTCTTCATGCTCGCGGTGTGCGGGTGGGGGATTCCGGAGGTGCGCGAGGCGCTGCATTACGAGACGCGCACCGAGAGTCTCGCGTTCCCGATGTGGCCGTTCCTCGCCACGCTGCTCGTCGGCTTCGGATTCATGGCGGTGACGTTCGCCTTCCAGATCTGGTTCGGAATTCTCCGGCTCCTCGGCAGGACCGCGCCGGAGGAAGAGACGCACCCGCCGGTCACCGCCGACTGAAGCCGCGAGCGGGCAGACTCGGGAAACGCGCATGCATATCGTCGGGATCGTCGGTTTCGCCCTGCTCCTCGCGAGCGTGCCGATCGGCATCGCGCTCTCCGCTGCCGCCGCCGCCTACATCATGGTGGATCCGCTGCTCGAGCCCACCGTCATCTTCCGCCAGTTCTTCAGCTTCATCGCCCGCTACCAGCTGATGGCGATCCCGCTGTTCATCTTCGCCGGCTTCCTGATGGAGCGTACCGGGCTGATCGGGCAGCTCTTTCGCTTCGCCGACGCGCTGGTGGGATGGCTGCCGGGCGGGTTCGGTGTCGCGACGGTGGTGGCGTGCGTGCTCTTCGGGGCGATCTCGGGCTCGTCGGTCGCGATGGCCGCGGCGATGAGCGTCATCGCGATTCCCGAGATGAAAAAGCGCGGCTATCCGGACTGGCTCGCGGGGGGGCTTGTCGCGACCGCGGGCGGAATCGCGATGCTCATTCCGCCCTCGATCATCCTGCTGGTGTACGGGATCGTGACCGAGACGTCGGTCACGCGCCTTTTCTTCGCCGGCATCATTCCCGGCCTGATGCTGGCGGCGGGCAACATCATCTCCGTCATTCTCATCGCGCTGTACCTGAAGCTTCCGCGCACCGGTAGCTTCGAGCCGCGCAGGCTGGGGCGCGATTTTCTCCGGGCGGCGCCTGCGCTCGGCATGCCGGTGGTGATCCTCGGCGGGCTCTACGGTGGGCTGTTCACGCCGACCGAGGCGGCGGCCGCCGCCTGCGGCTACGCGCTCGCCTACGGCCTGATCACCGGCCGCGGGCGGTTCGTGCGCGAGATCCTGCCGGTCGCCGCGCGCTCGCTCAACCTGACCGCGGTCATCCTGTTCCTCATCGGCAGCGTGGGCGTGTTCCAGTTCCTCGCCGCCAACATGTACTGGCCGCAGCGGATCACCGAGACGGTGACGAGCTGGGGTCTGACGCCGCTCGGCTTCATCTTCGCCTACATGCTGGTGCTGCTCGTCCTCGGCATGTTCGTGGACGGCGTGGCGATGGTGCTGCTCACCGTCCCGGTGGTGTTCCCGATCGCCTACGCGCTCAAGATCGACCCGGTGCACCTCGGGATCATGCTGACCCTCAACGTCGAGACGGGCGTCGTCACGCCGCCGGTCGGGCTGAACCTTTTCGCGGTGAGCGGCACCTCGAAGATCTCGCTGCCGTCGGTGATCAAGGGAACGATCCCTTTCTTCATCGGCGATCTCACCGTCTTGCTGCTGGTCATCTTCTTCCCCGGGCTCGCGACCTGGCTGCCCGATCTGCTGATCAAGGACGTGTTCCGGTAGGTCCGGCAGCGCCCCCCGGCGGCGAACCGTGGCGCGGCGCCTGCGCTTCCGGCGGCGATACGCGCTATGAGCCTCGGCGCGAACCCCTATATTGCGCGCCGTGCTCGTCGAGCACGGGCTCCCGCAGATCGGGCGCCGCTGGCTCGTTCAGGAACCGGATCGGCGTATTGATGTGGCGTCGCCCGAGCGGGTCGCCGAGCACCATGCCGCGCGCGAGGAGGTGCGGATCGGCGAGCGCCTCCGGCAGCGTGTTCAGCTCGCCGAAGCACACGTCGAGCCGCGAGAGGACTTCGACCCACTCGGCGCGCGTCTTCGTGCGGAACGTCTCGCGCAGGAACGCTTCCACCGGCTGCTGGTGCGGCCCAGGACCCTGCTCGCACAATGCCGCGAGATCCGGGCGCCCGAGCGCGCCGAGAAGGTTCTTCACGAACTTCATCTCCTGCCCGGCGAGCGCGATGTGGCGGCCGTCGGCGGTGTCGTAGATCTGGTAGAACGCCGCACCCCCGGTGGTGCGCTCGTGCCGCGCCACCGGCTGGCGGTTCTCCGCGAGCGCCGGCCCCATGACGATCTGCGCGGCCGAGACGACTGCGTCGAGCATGGACAGGTCGAGGTAGTCGCCCCTCGCGGTTTTCTCGCGCCGCCACAGCGCCATCAGCACCCCCGCCAGGGCGGCGAGCGCCGCGCACACGTCCGCCACCGGGATCGCGGGGATCGCGGGCTGCCCGTCGCGGCCGACCGACAGCGACAGGACTCCGGCGATCGCCTCGACGCCGAGATCGTGCGACGGCCGGTCGCGGTACGGCCCGTCCTGCCCGAACGCGCTGATCGAGCAATACACGATTCCGGGGTTGCGGGCGGCGAGCACCTCGTAGCCGAAGCCCAGGCGCGCGGCGACGCCGGGACGAAAACTCTCGACGAAGACGTCCGCCGAATCGCACAGGGCGAGCAGCGCCTCGCGGTCGCGCGGCTCCTTCAGGTTGAGAACGACGCTTTTCTTGCCGCGGTTCAGGCCGCGGAAATACACCGTGCTCGGCCCGTCGGCGGCGCCGATGTGCCGCGTCGGATCGCCCTCGCCGGGCGGTTCGACCTTGACGACCTCGGCGCCGTGGTCGGCCATGAGGCGCGTCAGGTACGGCCCCGGAAGGAAAAGCGACAGATCTATGACGCGCAGACCGGTGAGCTTCACGCCCTAGGCCACCACGCGCACCCGGGTGCCGAGGGCGTAAAGCGCATAGCCGGACACGCCGTAGGCGAAGACGACCAGAAACAGCACCACCGCCGGCCGGATCGAGATCACCGCGATCGCGGCCACGGCGATGAGGATCACCCAGAAGGGCACGCTCTTTTTCAGGTTGATGTCCTTGAAGCTGTAGAAGGGCACGTTCGACACCATGGTGATGCCGGCGTACATGGTGCAGACCCAGGCAATCCAGGAGATCCAGTCGGCCCGCTGGATGCCGAAGTCCGCGATCACCCAGACGAGGCCCGCGACGAACGCCGCCGCCATCGGGCTCGGCAGCCCCTGGAAGAAGCGCCGGTCCACGACGTCAATGTTGGTGTTGAAACGGGCCAGGCGCAGCGCCGCGCCAGCGCAATAGACGAACGCCGCGATCCAGCCGAGCTTGCCCAGATCCTTCATCGCCCACTCGTACATCACGAGCGCCGGGGCGACCCCGAAGGACACCATGTCCGAGAGGCTGTCGTACTCGGCGCCGAACTCGCTTTGCGTGTGGGTGAGGCGCGCGACCCGGCCGTCGAGGCCGTCGAGCACCATGGCGACATAGATCGCGATCGCCGCCACCTCGAAGCGCCCGTTCATCGCCTGCACGATGGCGAAAAAGCCGGCGAAGAGCGCGGCCGTCGTGAGCAGGTTCGGGATCAGGTAGATGCCGCGCCGGCGCAGTGCACCGAAGGCGCGCGGGTGCAGCGGGGGCTCGCCGGGGGCTTCGACACCCCGCGCCGGCAGCGCGGCGTCCTCGAACTCGCCCCGCTCACCCACGCGGCGCGAGCCTCGCGACGATGGACTCGCTCGCGTGGACCCGGTCGCCGAGCGCGGCGACCGCCTGGGCGTCCGGCGGCAGGTAGACGTCCACGCGCGAGCCGAAGCGGATGAAGCCGTAGCGCTGGCCGCGCGCGAGGCCGGCGCCCTCGTCCACGTAGCACAGGATCCTGCGCGCGACGAGCCCGGCGATCTGCACGCAGGTGACGTCGCTGCCGTCGGGCGTTCGCAGCCACAGCGCGTTCCTCTCGTTCTCCAGCGACGACTTGTCGAGCGCGGCGTTGAGGAACGAGCCCGGGTGGTACCAGCGGCGGCGCACCGTGCCGTCCACCGGCGAGCGGTTGGAGTGCACGTTGAACACGTTCATGAAGATGGAGATCTTCAGCGCGTCGCGCTCCAGATACGGGTCGCGCGCCCTTTCCACCGCGACGATCCTACCGTCGGCGGGCGAGAGCACCGCACGCGGATCGGCCGGCACCGCGCGTGCCGGGTCGCGGAAGAACTGCAGCACGAACAGGGTGGCGAGCCAGAAGGGGGCCGCCCACGCCCAGCCGCCGGCCGCGGTCACCGCCGCGGCGAGGGCCGCGCTCGCGCCGAGAAACGGCCAGCCCTCGCGCGCGATGATCGGATGCGGCCAGGCGCCCGGCGCCGGCCGCTCCTGCGCCGCGCTCAGTTCTTCGAGGTGTCTACGAGGCGGTTGCGCTTGATCCACGGCATCATCTCCCGCAGGCGCGCGCCGACCTTCTCGATCGGGTGCTCCGCGGTCTGGCGCCGGCGCGAGAGCAGCGTCGGCGCGCCGGCGCGGTTCTCGAGCACGAACTCCTTCGCGTACTCGCCCGACTGGATGCGCGCCAGCGCCTCGCGCATGCGCCGGCGAACGCCCTCGTCAATGATCTTCGGTCCGGTGACGTACTCGCCGTATTCGGCGTTGTTCGAGATCGAGTAGTTCATCGTGCCGATGCCGCCCTCGTACATCAGGTCCACGATGAGCTTGAGCTCATGCAGGCACTCGAAGTACGCCATCTCCGGCGCGTAACCGGCCTCGACCAGCGTCTCGAACCCCGCCTTGACCAGCTCGACGCAGCCGCCGCAGAGCACCGTCTGCTCGCCGAAAAGGTCGGTTTCGGTCTCCTCGCGGAAGGTCGTCTCGATGATCCCCGCCTTGCCGCCGCCGATCGCCGCGGCGTACGACAGCGCCATGTCGCGCGCCTTGCGCGAGGGGTTCTGGTGCACGGCGACCAGCATCGGCGTGCCGCCGCCGGCGGCGTACGTCGAGCGCACGGTGTGGCCCGGCGCCTTCGGCGCCACCATCCAGACGTCGAGGTCGGCGCGCGGCTGGATGAAGCCGTAGTGGATGTTGAAGCCGTGCGCGAAGGCGAGCGAACCGCCCTTCCTGAGGTTCGGTTCGACCCAATCCTTGTACACCTGCGGGTGGTGCTCGTCCGGCAGCAGGATCATCACGATGTCGGCGCCCTTGACCGCCTCGGGCACCTCGGCGACCTTGAGCCCCGCCTTCTTCGCCTTGTCCCAGGAGGCGCCGCCCTTGCGCAGCCCGACGGTGACCTTGACCCCGGACTCCTTCAGATTGAGCGCGTGCGCATGCCCCTGCGAGCCGTAGCCGATGATCGCGACCTTGCGGCCCTTGACGAGCGAAAGATCGGCGTCCTTGTCGTAATAGACCTTCATGCAGCTTCTCCCTATGCCCTGAGTACGCGGTTGCCGCGGCCGATGCCGCTCGTGCCGGTGCGCACCGTCTCCATGATCGTGCCCGGCTCGAGCGCGCGGATGAACGCATCGAGCTTGGCGCCGTCGCCGGTCAGCTCGATCGTGTAGCTGTTGTCCGAGACGTCAATGATGCGCCCGCGGAAGATGTCCGCCATGCGCTTCATCTCCTCGCGCTCGCGCGGTCCGGCGCGCACCTTGATCAGCATCAGCTCGCGCTCGATGTGCTCGGCCTCCGACAGGTCCACCACCTTCACCACCTCGATCAGCTTGTTGAGCTGCTTGGTGATCTGCTCGATCACGTCGTCGGAGCCGGTGGTGACGATCGTCATGCGCGACAGCGACGCGTCCTCGGTGGGCGCGACCGTCAGCGATTCGATGTTGTAGCCGCGCGCGGAGAAAAGGCCCGCGATGCGCGACAGCGCCCCGGCCTCGTTTTCGACCAGAATGGAAATGATGTGGCGCATACGGTTCTACGGCGGTTCGCGGCGCCTCAAACGCCGGCGCGGCGCGCCGCGGGAAATTCGAAGCCTCCGCGCACGAGCCGCTTCAGAGATCCTCGGCGAGGATCATCTCGGTGATGCCCTTGCCCCCGGGCACCATCGGGTAGACGTTCTCGGCCGGATCGGTGACGAAGTCGAGGAAAACGAGGTCGTTCCTGCGCCCGAGCGCCTCGCGCAGCGCCGGCTCCACGTCCTCCGGCCGCTCGACCTTCACGCCGGAGTGGCCGTAGCCCTCGGCGAGCTTGACGAAGTCGGGCAACGCGTCCATGTAGGACTCCGAATAGCGGTTGCCGTGGAAGAACTGCTGCCACTGACGCACCATCCCCATGTACTTGTTGTTGAGGTTCACGATCTTGATCGGCAGGCGGTACTGCTTGCAGGTGGACAGTTCCTGCAGGCACATCTGGATCGAGGACTCGCCGGTCACGCATACCACGGTCGCGCCGGGGTTGGCGAGCTGCGCGCCCATCGCCGCCGGCAGCCCGAAGCCCATGGTGCCGAGGCCGCCGGAGTTGATCCAGCGCCGCGGCCGGTCGAACTTGTAGAACTGCGCCGCCCACATCTGGTGCTGGCCGACGTCGGAGGTGACGATCGCCTCGCCCCGCGTCACCTCGTAGAGCTTCTCCAGCACGAACTGCGGCTTGATGACCTTCGCGCCGCGATCGTATTTCAGGCAGTCCCTGGCGCGCCAGGCCTCGATCTGGCGCCACCACTCGGCGAGCGCCGCCGCATCCGGACCGCGGCCGTCCCTGAGCGCCGCGCCGAGGAGCTTCAGCATCTCGTCGAGCACGTCGGGTATGTTGCCGACGATCGGAACGTCCACCTTGACCCGCTTGGAGATGGACGACGGATCAATGTCGATGTGGATGATCTTCCTCGGGTTCTGCGCGAAGTGCGCCGGGTTGCCGATCACCCTGTCGTCGAAGCGCGCGCCGATCGCGAGCAGCACGTCGCAGTGCTGCATCGCCATGTTCGCCTCGTAGGTGCCGTGCATGCCGAGCATGCCGAGAAACCGCCGGTCGGTGCCCGGATATCCCCCCAGCCCCATCAGCGTGTTGGTGCAGGGAAAACCGAGCATGCCGACGAGCTCGCGCAGCTGCGCCGAGGCGTTCGACAGAATCACGCCGCCGCCGGTGTAGACCATCGGCCGCTTCGCCTCCAGCAGCAGCTGCACCGCCTTGCGGATCTGGCCAGGATGGCCGCGCCTGACCGGGTTGTACGAGCGCAGCGAGATCGTCTCCGGGTAGTGAAACTCGCAGCGCTGGGTGGTGACGTCCTTCGGAATGTCCACGAGCACCGGGCCGGGTCGCCCGGTGGTCGCGATGTGGAACGCCTTCTTGATCGTCACCGCCAGATCCCGCACGTCCTTCACCAGGAAGTTGTGCTTGACGCACGGGCGCGTGATACCGACGGTGTCGCACTCCTGGAACGCATCCTGGCCGATCGCGTGCGTCGGCACCTGCCCGGTGAGCACGATCATCGGGATCGAATCCATGTACGCGGTGGCGATCCCGGTGACCGCGTTGGTGACCCCGGGGCCCGAGGTGACGAGGCATACGCCGATCTTGTTCGACGAGCGCGAGTAGGCGTCGGCGGCGTGCGCCGCGGCCTGCTCGTGGCGCACCAGCACATGGCGAACCTTGTCCTGCTTGAACAGCTCGTCGTAGATCCAGAGAACCGCGCCGCCCGGATAGCCGAAGACGTACTCGACGCCTTCCGCCTGCAGGCAGCGCACGACGATTTCGGCGCCGGTCAGCACCTCGGTTTTCACACGATCCATGGCGTTCGCCGCGAAAAATCGGATAAAAGTCTGGACGTTAACCGCTTGCTGCGCTGCGGTCAAGGCGCATGCCCGGGACCGCCGGACGCTTTGGTAACATCGCCCGGCACAACAATAAACCTCCCACGGCGCCCGGCAAGAGAGGGACTTCTCTGGCATCCCGCAGCGAGCTTTCGGCGTTTCTGCAGGACGTCGAGCGACGCGCATTCAGGCAGGCGCTCTTCGCGGTGCGCGACGAGGAAGCGGCGCTCGACATCGTCCAGGACGCGATGCTGCGCCTCGCCGAGCGCTACGGCGACCGGCCGGCGGTGGAACTTGCGCCGCTCTTTCAGAGGATCCTCCAGAATGCGATCCGCGACTGGTATCGGCGCCAGCGTGTGCGCTCGCTGTGGACGACGCTGCTCTCGTCGCTTTCGCCCGGCCGGGAAGACGAGGAGCACGATCCGCTGGAAACTCTGCGCGCCAACCCGGGGTCGAATTCCGAAGATCACCCCGCGGAACGGCTGGAGAGGGCGCAAGTCATTGAAATCATTAACGAAGAGGTCGCCAAGCTCCCCTCCCGTCAACGTCAGGCGTTCCTTCTGCGTTACTGGGAAGAACTCGACGTTGCAGAAACCGCCAGGGCGATGGGGTGCTCGGAGGGCAGCGTGAAAACGCATTGCTCCCGGGCTGCGCACGCACTGGCGGCCGCGCTTAAAGCGCGGGGGATCACGCTCTGAGGCGCCGGGGAACCACCATGAACGAGATCAGCTTCGGACTGAAGATAAAGCAGGCTCTGAACGAGGGCGCGCGGCTCAGCCCGCGCGCGAGCGCGCGGCTGCGCGAAGCGCGCGAGAGGGCGCTCGCGGCGCAAAAGCCCGAGCGCGCGAGCGCGGATGTAGCCGTGGGCGGCAATGCGCTTGCGAGGGTGGGCGGTTTCGGCGCACTGTCGCGCCGCGTGTTGTTGCCGCTCGCCGCGGTGATCGCGGGCCTCGCTGCAATTTACTCGTGGCAGCAGGAACAGGGCGCCGCCGAGCTGGAGGAGATTGACGCGCGCCTGCTTGCCGACGACCTGCCGCTCGAGGCCTATCTCGACAAGGGATTCGAGGCGTGGCTGCGCAAGCGTACCGGCGGCTAGCGCGCTCGCTGGTTGCCGCGCTCGTGCTCGCAGGCACCGCCCTCGCCGCGCAAGCCGGCTCCGGCAAGGCGCACGAGTGGGCGTCCCTGACCGCCGACCAGCAGCAAGTGCTTGCACCGCTGCGCGAGGAGTGGAACAGGCTTTCGCCCGAGCGCAAGCGCAAGTGGCTCGGGATCGCCAAGCGCTACCCGGCGATGACGCCCGAAGAACAGCAGCGCGTTCAGCGGCGGATGGAAAAATGGGCGCGTTTGAGCACCGAGCAGCGCTGGCAGGCGCGCCAGCAATACCGCAATCTCGAGCGGATCGCGCCGGACCGGCGCGAGGCGCTGCGTCGCTACTGGGCCGAGTACCAGGCATTGTCTCCGGAGGAGCGGCGGATGTTCGATGTGCCGCCGGTCGAAACGCGCGCCGACGTGCGCAAGCGTCGTGCGGTGCCGCCGAAGGCGCCCGGGGCGGCATCGCGCACGGTCCCGCCCCAGCCCTGAGGTGAGCCCCGGGCGGACTCCGAGCCTCGGCCGGCGCCTGGCGAGCATGCTCTACGAGGGCTTGCTGCTCGTCGCGATCGCGTTCGCCGCCACCTCGCTTTTCCAGCTTGCCGCCGGCACCGTCCAGATCGAGGGCTGGCGGCGCCTGCTTCTGCAGGCGTTTCTGCTTCTCATCTTCGCAGCGTATTTCCTGTGGTGCTGGCTCCGCGGCGGCCAGACGCTCGCCATGAAGGCGTGGCGCATCCGGCTGATCGAGCCCGGCCGCCCCCGCCTGTCGTCGAAGCGCGCGCTGCTGCGCCTTGCGTGCGCGAGCGCGTTCGTCGGTGCGTTCCTCGGCGCCCTGGCTGCTGCGTTCGTGCACCGCGACCCGTGGCTTGCGTTCGCCACGCTCGCGCTCGCCGGTGTCGGCATCGGCTGGGCGCTGGTGGACCGCGACGGCCAGTTCCTGCACGACCGCATCGCCGGGACCCGGCTGGAACAGGTCGCGCCCGGGGAAAACGCGCATCGCCGAGATGCGCCTCCTGCGGAGGCGCACCCCGGACCCGGCGAAGCCCTCGCGGCGGGAAACGACAGCGAAGCCGGCTCGACCCGGTCGGCACGGCGGGAACCGCACCGAGCGGGATCGCGGTGAATGGGCGGTTCGCCGAGGCGCTGCGGCGAGCGCGTGAGGCCGCGACGGCCGGCGCCCTCGAGCTCGCCGTCAGCCGCTATCGCGACGCGCTGCGGATCGAGCCTTCGGCCGCGATCGTGCAGCGCGAGCTCGCACGCGTGTACCTGAGGCTCGGGTGGCGAGTGCAAGCCGAGCGATGCCTTCGCGCCGCGATCGCCCTCGACCCCGAGGACGACGCCGCGCACGCCGAGCTGGCCGCGATGCTGTTCGCGCAGGGGCACCTCGCACAATGCGCCACAGCCTGCATCCGCCGGGCGCTGCGGGCGGTGATGCGGCGACTGCCCGGTTCTTCGCGCCGACGCCCGGCAGCCCCAGGACACGATCCTGGCGCATCGCAAGCCGCCGAGGCGGCCGCGGCCGCAGTCGAGCGCGCGCTGGAGGAAGGCAATCTCGCGCCGGAGGCGCTCGCCGAGCTCGAGCGCATCGTGGCGGCACACCCCGATCAGGTCGCATGCCACCTTGCCCTTGCGCGCGCGTATTCGGCGCTCGGGCGGGTGACCGAGGCGGCCGCGAGCGCCGAGAGCGCGTTTCGCCTCGACCCGGCTTCGGCGCGGGTCCTCGCGGCGATCGCAGCGAGCCTGCATCCGTGGAACAACGCCGAGGCGGAACGATTCGCACGCAAGGCGCTCGCGCTCGACCCCGGGCTGGACCTGGCGCACGCGAGCCTCGGCGCCGCGCTCTGGGCGCAGAATCGCCTGGCGGAGGCCGAGCACCACTGTCGCGAAGCGCTTCGGCTCGACCCGGCGCGCCTGAGCAACCGGCTGGCCCTCGCCTTCGTGCTCCGGCACCGCGGCCGCCTCGACGAGGCGCGGGCCGTTCTGGGCGCGGTGGACCTCGAGACCACGGGCAGCGCGCGCGCGTGCACCGACTGGGGCTGCCTGGTGCTCGAATCCGGGGGCGACCCGGAGGAAGCGCGCCGATGGTTTCGCCGCGCGCAGGCGCTTGCCGACGATGCGCGCGCGCACTTCCAGGAGGCGATGCTCGATCTCGCCTGCGGCAGGCTCGCCGAGGGCTGGGAACGCTACGAGGCACGCAAGGTGGTCACCGAGCAGGACTGGCACCGCGCGATGCAGCGCTTTGCGCAATGGGACGGCCGGCCGCTCGGCGAGCGGCGCCTGCTCGTCTACGGCGAGCAGGGACTCGGCGACGAAATCATGTTCGCGTCCATGCTCGCCGACGTCCGCGCTCTGGCCCCGCGCTTGACGCTCGCGTGCGACGCGCGCCTTGCGACGCTGTTCGCGCGCTCGTTCGCGGGAATCGAGGTCGTGCCGGTGGTCCCGGAGCAGCGCGCGGCGCTTGCCGGCTCGCTCACCGGAATTGACCGCCAGATCGCGATGGGAAGCCTCGGGCGGCTGTTTCGCCGCGACGCGGCCGACTTTCCGTCGCATCGCGGTTATCTGATCGCCGATCCCGAGCGGGTGCGCGCGTGGCGCGAGCGGCTCGACGGACTTGGACCGGGGTTGAAGATCGGGCTGTCCTGGGCGGGCGGGGTGGCGGGAACCGGCCGCAGCCGCCGCTCGGTGGCGCTCGAGCGGCTGGACCCCCTTTTGCGCCGGGCCGGTGCCTGCTGGGTATCGCTGCAGCACGGGCCCGACGCGGATGAACTTTCGCGCGGCGGCGCGAGCGCGGGGGCGCGGATCGCACATTTCGAGGGTGTCACGCGCGATCCGGAAGAGCTCGCCGCCCTGATCGCCGCGCTCGACCTCGTGATTTCGGTGTGCAACGCCAACGTCCACCTCTCCGGTGCGCTCGGCAAGGAGGTATGGGTGATGGCGCCGTTCGCCGCCGAATGGCGCTACGGGCGCGAAGGCGAGCGCATGCTGTGGTACCCCAGCGCGCGCGTGCTGCGCCAGCCGCGGCCGGGCGATTGGGACGACGTCATCCGGCGCGTCGCCGCGCGCCTCGACGAGCGGATCTCGCAGCCGCGCGCGGGCGCGATCGGGGGCGGCGGCCCGTCCGCGCAGCGGTGAGCGCGCGCCTTGGCGCGAGCGGCGCCGGGCGGCGGCCCACTATCGCCCCTGCCAGGAAGCCCGGACGCGCACCCAGAAGGGTCGTACCCGCTCGATCCAGAGCATCATCAGCGCCGCCGTGGCGAGAAACAGCACGCCGGGCAGCGCCGCCGAGGCAAGCGTCGGCCACCGCTGGATCAGGCCGATGTGCGAGAACAGGCTGTTCAGCATGTGGAACGCGATTCCCAGCATGATGCCGAGGAACACCTTCAGCCCGACCATGCCGGAGCGCGCGTGCAGGTACGCGAACGGCAGCGCGAGCGCCATCATGACGAGGGTCGCCAGCGGATAGAAGAGCTTCTTCCACAGCGCGATCCGATAGCGTTCGGTCTTCTGGCGGTTTCCGGCGAGGTGCTCGATGTACTTGTACAGTTTCCACGCCGACATGCGCTCGGGGTTGACGATCAGCACGCTCAGCATGTCCGGAGTGAGCGCCGAGCGCCACTCGAGCTCGGAATGGCCGAGCACGCGCGGGCCGGCATCTTCCAGCCGCGTCTGCGCCACCTCCACCAGGCGCCAGCGGCCGGACCCGGCGTAGCTCGCATGCTTCGCCTCGCTGACCACCCGCAGCCGTCGCGCGCCGTCGAACTCGTAGATCCGCACGCCCGCCAGCGCCGCCGGGTCGCGCGCCTCGCGCACATTGATGAACGTCTGGCCGTCCTTGAACCAGAGCCCGGAATCGAGCCCCTGCCCGATGGCCGAGCTGAGGGCGCGCATGCGCGTCTGCTGCGCCGCCTCCTCGGTGTACGGTGCGATCCACTCGCCGATCGCGAAGGTGAGGACGACGAACGCGATTCCCGCCTTCGCCAGCGCGAGCGCCGCCCGCCAGGGCGAGAGCCCCGCCGCGCGCATCACCGTGTACTCGGAACTGCTCGACAGGTGCGCGAGCACGTACAGCGTGCCGATCAGGACCGCGACCGGCAGCAGCTCGTAGGCGTGGCCCGGCACCCACAGCGCGACGACGGTGAAGATCTCGCGCAGGTGGTAGCTGCCGTTGCCGAGGTCCTTCAGCTCGCCGATCAGGTCGAAGAACGCGAACAGGCCGAGGAACCCGGCGAGCACGAACGCCACCGCGCCGTAGATCTGGCGCGCGAGGTAGCGCTCGAGCGTCGGGATGCGACTCACCGGTGCAGGCGCAGCCGCAGCGGCGATTGCCACCAGGCGAACAGCGCGAGCAGGACGGCGAGCATCGCGCCGTGCACCAGCCACCAGCCGAGGGCGAAGTCGAGCTTGCCCTGCGCGACGCGCGCCTGGCTGATCGAGAGCAGATTCGAGTAGGTCATGTACACCAGCAGCGCGAACAGCAGGTTGATCGAGCGCCCCGCGCGCGGGTTGACGAACGACAGCGGAATGGCGAGGAGCGCGAGCAGCAGCGCCGACACCGGCACGCCGATCCGCCAGACGAGCTCGCCCAGGTTCTGCGGCGTCGGGCTGGCGATCAGCGCCGCGGTGGACAGGCTCTTCGCGGTCGCCTCCGGCGCGTCACCCTCGCGCGTTTCGACGCGCATCGCGTAGCGATCGAACTCCATCACCCGGAAGTCGGCCGCGCCGGGCGTCCCCTCGTAGCGCCGGCCGTCCGCAAGGACCAGAAAGCGGTCGCCGTTGGGGGCCGTTTCAGTCCAGGCGCGAGCGCTCATCACCACGCCGCTGCGCCCGTGCTGCACGCTGTTGACGAAGACGTTCTGCACCGCGCCCGGCTCCGGGGCCGCCTCGACGAAGAACACACGCGACTTGCTGCGCGACTCGCCGAAGGCGCCCGGCTCGACGCGCGACACGTCGTCGCGGGCCTCGATGCTCGCACGGTACTGCTCGCTCTTGGCCGCCGCCCAGGGCGAAATGAACAGGGCGAGCGCGGCGATCACGGCGACCAGCGGCGCCGCGAACACGAGCACCGGCCTCACCCACGCCGAAGGCGCGAGGCCGGCGCTGAACCAGATCACCATCTCCGAATCACGGAACGCGCGCGCGAGCGCGAGCAGCACCGCGATGAACAGCGTCAGCGACAGCAGGACCGGGAGCACGTGCAGCGCGAAGAAGCCGAGGAACGCCAGCACCGCGTCCGACGGGATCCTGCCGCCGGCGGCCTGGCCGAGCAGCCGCACCAGCCGCATGGTGAGGGCGATCAGGAACACGGTCAGGAACGCCGCCGCGGCGAGATTGGCCATCTCGCGCAGCAGCGCGCGCTGGAAGATCATGGCGGCGTCGGGCGGGGCGCGCGAAAGCGCGGGATCATGAGATCATTCGCCCCTCGGAAAAAGAACCCGGGGAGACGGCGGTGGAATTTAGCATAACAAGGTCGGCGCCGGAGACGGCGAAGACCGGATGCCTGGTGCTCGGCGTGCACGGCGCGGCGCTCGGTCGCGCCGCGCGCCGCGCCGATCGGGCCGCGGGCGGGTTGCTCGGACGCCTCGTCGCGCAGGGCGATCTCGGCGCGAAGGCCGGCGCGACGCTGCTCCTGCACCGGCCCGCCGGCCTTGCCGCCGAGCGCGTGCTCCTTGTCTCGCTCGGCGAGCGCGCCGAGTTCGGCATCCGCGCGATGCGCGAGGCGCTGCGCGGCGCGGCGCGGACGCTGAAGGACACCGGCGCGCGCGACGCGGTCCTCTTTCTCGACGACTTCGTGGTCGGCGGCCGCGGCCCGGCGGACGCCGTGCGCCACGCGGTAGGGGTTGTACGCGAGGTGTTCTACCGGTTCGACGAGCTGAAGACCGAGAAAAAGCCGCCGGCACCGAAGCTCGCCGGCCTGACGCTCGCGCTCGCCGCCCGCGCCGTGCCGCAGGCGGCGCGCGGCGCGCTCGCCGAGGCGGTGGCGACGGCCGACGGCGCGGATCTGGCGCGCACGCTCGGCAACCTGCCGGCGAACATCCTCACCCCGACGCGGCTCGCCGACGAAGCGCGCAAGCTCGCGCGCCGCTACCGGCTCGGCATCGAGATCCTGGAGCGCCGCGACATGGAACGGCTCGGCATGGGGGCGCTCCTTGCCGTCACGCGCGGCTCGCGCCAGCCGCCGAAGCTGATCGTGCTGCGCTATCGCGGCGCCGCGCGCACCGCGCGGCCGCTCGTGCTCGTCGGCAAGGGCATCACCTTCGACACCGGCGGCATCTCGCTCAAGCCCGCGGCCGAAATGGACGAGATGAAGTTCGACATGTCCGGCGCCGGCAGCGTGCTCGGCGCGATCCGGGCGCTCGCCGCGATGCGCGCGCCGGTCAACGTGATCGGCGTGATCCCCGCCTGCGAGAACATGCCCGGCGGCGAAGCGACGCGGCCGGGCGACGTGGTGAAGACGATGTCCGGCCAGACCGTCGAGATCCTGAACACCGACGCCGAGGGCCGGCTGATCCTGTGCGACGCGCTCACCTATGCCGGGCGCTTCGAGCCCTCGGCGGTGGTGGACATCGCGACGCTCACCGGCGCCTGCGTCATCGCCCTCGGGCACGTCGCCAGCGGCCTGTTCGCCAACGACGAGCGCCTTGCGGCGGCGATCCAGCGCGCGGCCGAGGAAACCTGGGACAGGGTCTGGCGCATGCCGGTGTGGGACGACTACCAGGAGCAGCTTCGTTCGAACTTCGCCGACGTCGCAAACGTCGGCGGACGGCCGGCGGGCGCCATCACCGCCGCCTGCTTCCTGTCGCGCTTCGCGAAAAAGTACCGCTGGGCGCACCTGGACATCGCCGGCACCGCCTGGCGAAGCGGGCGCGAGAAGGGCTCGACCGGGCGTCCGGTGCCCCTGCTCGTGCGCCTTGCGCTGCAGCTCGCGGGGCGCGCATGACGACGATAGATTTCTACGTCAACGCCCCCGACCGGGAGCGGATCGCCTGCCGGCTGGCGGCCAAGGCGGTGGCGCAGGGCAAGCGCATGCTGGTGCTTGCGCCCGATCCGGCGGCCGCCCAGCGCCTGGATCGCCTGATGTGGACCTGGCCCGCGACCGCGTTCGTGCCGCACTGCATGGTCTCGGACCCGGTCGCTGCCGAAACCCCCGTTCTCATCGCGGCGGAGCCGGAGGCGGCGCCGGCGTGCGAGGTGCTGCTCAACCTCGGTCCG
>Ga0073934_10003390_pt1 | contig 29495 bp, 23 predicted proteins | sample LarsenN4metaG_FD_76834 | JGI IMG/M metagenome (GOLD analysis project Ga0073934, IMG submission 76834) | Hot spring sediment bacterial and archeal communities from British Columbia, Canada, to study Microbial Dark Matter (Phase II) - Larsen... ... | reverse complement strand
GCTCCTGGAACGCCGGCCGCATATTGAACGTGAACGGTTCACGCAGGTTCATCTGGAAGACGAGCGGGCGGCACGAGACCTGCGGCCACACCTCGATGCCTTCGGCGCGCGCGGCCGTGTTCGCCTCCATGATCTTCTCGTGCCAGGGAAAGTCCTTGACGGTGAGCAGCGCGGTCCACGTGAGCGGTCGGCCGATGGCGCGCTGGATCGCGAACACGTCGTCGTGCTTGATCTTCTCGCCGGGCAGCAGCGCGGCGACACCCTTGTTCGCGTCGCGCAGCGGCTCGAGCAGTGACCGCAACTCGTCGACACCCGCGATCCGCGACGGGACGGGGCGGCCGCGGTCGCCGTTGTGCGTCGTCGACGACGAGGTCGCGAACCCTGCCGCACCGGCCGACAGCGCGTCGGCGATGACCGCCTGCATCCGCCGGATCTCGTCGTCGGTCGCCTCGCGCTCGTAGCCCTCCTCGCCCATGACGTAGAGCCGGACTGCCGTGTGCCCGACGTAGCAGGCGTAGTTGAGTACGGTGCCGCGCCGTTCGATCGCGTCGAGGTACTCCGGGAACGTCTCGAACTCGTCCCACGGGACGCCCGCGGCGAGTGTCTCGGGACTCATGTCCTCGACGTGCATCAAGGTGCGCATCAACAGTTCGTGGTGCTCGGGGCGCACGGGCGCGATCGAGAATCCGCAGTTGCCCGCGACGACGGTCGTCACGCCGTGCCACGACGACGGCGTGAGCGCCGGGTCCCAGAACACCTGCGCGTCGTAGTGGGTATGGATGTCGACGAAGCCGGGCGCGACGACATCGCCGGTCGCGTCGAGCTCGTGCGTGCCGCGCAGCCGGTCGCCGATCTCGGTGACGACGCCGCCGGCGACCGCGACGTCGGCGCGCACGCCCGGCCGTCCCGTCCCGTCCACGACCGTCCCACCCCGGATCACGATGTCTGACATGCGCGTCAGTCTCGCGCTCCCCGGGCACCGGGCGCCTGCACGACTGCCCGTCCGCCGGTGCAATGCACCCACAGCCGCCCACAGCACGGCCCACGGTGCAATGCACCTCTCTTGGGAGCCGTCGCAGCGGGCAAGGTTGACGCTCGTGTCAGGTTCGGGCGAGCCTACGGCGCATGGGTGACGTCCCGGCCACGATGCCGGCTGCGGTGTTCATGGGGCTGCGATCGGTCAACGTCGAGCAGCGCCCGACGCCAGTGCCCGGCCCCGACGAAGTGCTCGTCGAGGTCAGCCACTGCGGGATCTGCGGCTCTGACCTGCACTTCCTCGTGGAGTGGGGCGGGCGCGAGGGCGCGATCGAGGGCCACGAGTGGAGCGGCACGATCGTCGCGGTCGGCGACCAGGTGGCCGAGTGGCAGCCGGGCGACCGGATCGTCGGCGGCCCGTCGCCGCGGTGCGGCCGGTGCGAGTACTGCCTGGCGGGGCGGCCGTCGCTGTGCGTCGATCGCGGCCGGGTGGGCGCCGACGACGACGAATGGCAGGGTGCGTTCGCCGGGTTCAAGAAGATGAAGGCGAGCCAGGTGCTGCGCGTTCCCGAGGCACTCTCGCTGAAGCACGCGGCGCTCGCGGAGCCGATGGCGGTCGCGCTGCACGGGATCACCCGTGGGGGAGGTGCGCGCGCCGGGACGCGTTGGCTGGTCACGGGTGGTGGGCCGATCGGGTACCTGTCGGTCGCGGCGCTCCGCGCGCTCGGGGTCCACGACGTGGTGGTGAGCGAACCGCACGAGAAGCGCCGCGCGTTGTGCGAACGGCTGGGTGCGCGCACCGTTCATCCCGACGAGCTCGTCGCGCCGGCGATGCCGCACGACATGGTCGACGAGCCGTTCGACGTCGCGCTCGAGTGCTCCGGCAACAATCGGGCGATGGAAGCGGCCCTCACCCAACTGAAGCGCGGCGGCACGCTCGTGCTCGTCGGCGCAGGGATCCGGCCGCCGAAGTTCGACAACAACCGCATCCTGCTCAACGAGCTCGTGATCACCGGCTCGTTCGTGTACGACCACGACGGGTTCCCGCGCGCGATCGAGCTGCTCGCGTCCGGAAAGGTGCCGCTCGACGTGCTCGTCGAGGCCGACGACGTGCCGCTCGACGGTCTGCTCGACGCAGCGATCGGGTTGCACGAGGGCAAGGTGGCGGCGAAGGTGATGGTGGTCCCACGAACCGGAGGGGCGCGATGACGTCGACCGAGGCAACCCGAACCGGCCCGCAGTTCGGCACGCGCAAGCCGCGCATCAACCACGTCGCGATGAGCCTGCCCGCCGACCTGCTCGACGAGCAGAACCGCAAGGACCTCGTCGACTTCTACTCCGACGTGTTCGGCTTCGTCGAGCTTCCCATGATGACGCAGGACCGGCACCGCCTCGTGTTCCAGGTGCACGCGCTGGAGCAGTTCCTCTTCCTCATCGCCGACGAGCCGCCCATGACGTGCGCGCGCCTCGACCACTGGGGGATCTCGGTCGGCGAGGAGTCGGAGCTCGACGAGATCCTGCGCCGCGCGAAGGCGTACAGGGAGCGCGACGACCGCGTCGAGATCATCGACAGGAAAGTCGACGACCACGGCATGCTCGCGATCACGAGCATCTACGTCCGCTACCTGCTCCCGATGATGGTCGAGGTGCAGTGGTGGGACATGAAGGGCAACACGTGACCGAGCTGCGGTGGGGCGCGTTCGCGCCGCAGGGCTGGAAACTCGAGTACACCGGATGGGGCGCAGCCGAAGCGTGGGCGCGTTCGAGGGAGATCGCGCAGCTCGCGGAGGCGCTGGGATACGACCACCTCTGGGTGTACGACCATGTCGAGACCGTGCCGCGGCGCGAGCCGACCCACATGTTCGAGGCGTTCACGATGCTTGCCGCACTCGCGCAGCACACCTCGACGATCAGGCTCGGCCAGCTCGTCACGTGCGCGGCCTACCGCAACGCGGGGCTGCTGGCGAAGCAGGCGGCATGTATCGACGTGTTCTCCGGTGGCCGGCTGATCCTCGGCCTCGGCGCCGGCTGGTACGAGCGCGAGTACCAGGCCTACGGCTACCCGTTCCCGCGTGCCGGCGAGCGGCTCGCGATCCTCGACGAGACGCTCGAGGTCGTGAGGCGGCTGTGGACGGAGGAGACGGTCACCTACCAGGGCAAGCACCTCGCGCTCGACGGCGCGTACTGCGACCCGAAGCCGCTCCAGCAGCTTCCCGAGATCTGGGTCGGTGGCGGTGGGGAGAAGGTGACGCTGCGCATCGAGGCGCGCCACGCGGACAAGACCAACTGGCAGTCGGGCCTCGACGGCTTCGTGCGGAAGTCGGAGTTGCTGCGCCGGTACTGCGACGAGATCGGTCGGGACTTCGGTTCGATCGTGCGGACGCACGGACCCGACTGCCGCCTCTTCGACAGCGACGACGACCTGCGCGCGTGGCTCGACTCGCCGGGCGGCGGCCAGCTCTGGGGGAGGGTTCCTCACGACGAGTACGTGCGCGACAACTTCGTCGGCACGGTCGAGCACGTCGCGGAGAAGGTGCAGGCATTCGTCGACGCGGGTGCACGCGAGTTCGTGCTCTGGTTCCGCGACTACCCGTCGACCGAGTCGCTCGAGCGGTTCCGACGCGAGGTCGTCCCGCTCGTGCACACGTAGCCCGTCGGGGGCCATAACTCTTCGAACAGGGTGGGGCGGCTAGCGTCGGCGGCCGTGCCGGACACGCCCGCGCGTGCCTCGATCGCGCTCGACGACGAACGTCTGAAGCGCGTGTACCCCGCGCTCGTCGCGGCTGTGGTCGCCGGTGCTGCGGTGTTCTTCACCTGGACGCGCTCCGACATGTGGCTCGACGAGGCGCTCTCGGTGAACATCGCACGGCTGCCGCTGGGCGACCTGCGTGCCGCACTCGAGCGCGACGGCGCGCCGCCGCTCTACTACGCGCTGCTCCACGTGTGGACGGGTGCGTTCGGCGATGGCGATCTCGCGGCGCGCTCGCTCTCGTCGACCTTCGCGTTCGGCGCGCTCGTCGCGACGTGGTTCGCAGCTCGGCGCTTCGGCGGGAGCCGCATGGCCTGGATCGCCGTCGTGGTGACGGCGGCGAACCCCTACATGATGCGGTACGCGACCGAGGCGCGCATGTACGTCGTGGAGATCGCGCTCGTGGCGTGCGGGATCGTGGTGGTGTACCGCGCGCTCGACCGGCCGGCCATGGGCCGCTTGGCGCTGGTAGGGCTCGTCACGGCGCTCCTCGTGTACACGCAGTACTGGGCGTTCTACCTCGTGGGCGTCGTCGGGCTCGTGCTCGTCGTCACGCGCCGGTGGCCGGTCGTGGTCGCGGTCGGTGCCGGGGTGCTCGCGTTCGCACCCTGGCTGCCGACGTTCCTGTCCCAGCGCGAGCACACGGGCACGCCGTGGGGCGATCCCGTCCTCCCGGGCACGCCGATCGGTGAGACGTTCCTCGGGTTCTCGGGTGGCGAGGAGCAGGAAGGCTGGTTGCTCCTCCTCGTGCTGTTCCCGATGCTCGTGCTCGGCGTGTTCGGGCGTGCGGTCGACGAACGAAGGGTCGAGCTCGACCTGCGAGCCGTGCCCGAGATCCGGTGGCCCGCGTTCGTCGGTGCGGCGACGCTCGTCGGTGGGCTCTCGCTCAGCTACCTCGCCGGGCAGGCGTTCGAGCCGCGCTACAGCGCGATCGTGTTCCCGTTCTTCGTGCTGCTCGTCGCGCGCGGGCTGATGACGCTCGGCGATGCCCGCGTGCGCGTCGCGCTGCTCGCGCTCGTCGTCGCGCTCGGCTGGCTCGGCGGCGTGCGCAACGTCACCGAGCAGCGGACCCAGGCGGGCCAGGTCGCGGCCGCGTTGCACGCCAACGCGCGGCCCGGTGATCTCGTGGTCTACTGCCCCGACCAGCTCGGACCGGCCGTGCACCGGCTCGGTCCGGCGGGGCTCGACGAGGTCACCTACCCCGCGCTCGAGTCGCCAGTGTTCGTCGACTGGCGCGACTACGAGCAACGGCTGCGGGCGTCGGACCCGAACACCTTCGCGACCGAAGTGCACTCGCGCGCGGGTGAGCGACCGCTGTGGTACGTGAGCGGGCCGGGTTACCCGACGCACATGGGCGCGTGCGAAGCCATCGCCGAGGCGCTGGGTCGGGCTCGGGAGCGCGTGTTCCACGTGATCCCCGACGAGGACTTCTTCGAGAAGCCCGGACTCGTCGAGTTCCGGCCGCGGCAGTGACCCGGTTCGCCCGCGCCCTCGTCGCCGTCCTCATCGTGGCCGCGGGCGTCCGGCTCGCCTACGTGGCGTTCGGCAAGGCGGGTCCGTGCGCCAACCCGGTCGTCGGGGAGATCCCCACCGAGTGCGCGGTCGGCGACCAGCTCTTCTACAACGCGGCCGCGAACCGGCTCGCCGAGGGCGACGGGTTCGTCGAGCCGTTCGACCGCACGGACGACCCGGCGCCCGCCGCCGACCATCCGCCCCTCACGGTGATCGTCCTCGCGCCGGTCTCGTGGCTGGGGGACCGTCCACCGCTGGAGTGGTTCGACGACCCGACGCACCTCACGCACCACCGCTACACGATGGCGGTGCTCGGCACGGCGCTCGTCGCACTCGTCGCGCTGCTCGGTCGGCGGGTCGCCGGTGACGTGGCCGGCATCGTCGCAGCCGCGATCGCAGCCGCATCGCCGAACCTCTGGGTCAACGACGCGCTCGTGATGTCCGAGACCGTGACGGGCCTCACCGTCGTCGGCGCGTTGTTGCTCGCGCTGCGCTTCCGCGACGCACCGACTCGTGGCCGCGCCGTTGCGCTCGGCGCCGTGTGCGGCCTGGCCGCGCTGGCGCGCGCGGAGCTGTTGCTGTTCGTTCCCCTGCTGCTCGTTCCGGTCGTCTGGCGCCCCGAGCGCAACCGCGGCGTCCACACCGCGGCCGCGCTCGTGGGCGCGTTCGCCGTCGTCGCGCCGTGGGTCGGGTTCAACCTGGCCCGGTTCGAGGAGCCCACGACGATCTCGACCAACGACGGCATCGCGCTGGCCGGATCCAACTGCGATCCCGTCTACTCGGGAGACGCGATCGGGCTCACGGCGATCTCGGGCCCGGATGCGTGCATCGACACGCCGCACCCGCCCGGCGACCAGTCGGAGGTGGCGCGGGAGTACCGCGAGCAGGCCCTCGACTACGCGCGTGACCACATGGCACGCGTCCCGCTGGTCGTCGCCGCGAGAGTGGCGCGCACGTGGAGCCTGTTCCGCCCCCTCGACATGGTGTCGTTCAACGAAGGCGAGGGACGCGAGCGGTGGGTCACCCGTTTGGGCTTGGTCGCGTACTACCCGACGCTGGTGGCCGCCGTCGCGGGCGGTGTCGTCGTGTGGCGCACGCGCCGGCGAGTCGAACTGTGGGCGCTCGCCGCGCCAGCGATCGTCGTGACGGTCGGCGCGGCGGTCTCCTACGGCCAGACGCGGTTCCGTGCCGCCGCCGAGCCGTCGCTTGCGATCCTGGCCGCGGTCGCCCTCGTCGCGTTCGTCAGTCGCGCAGGCAGGGTGACACGGCGTACACCGTCAGCCTCGGTGCCGTCGCGAACGCCGTCATGACGACCCGGTATCCGCCGCCCGCGCGCGCCTCGACCTTCGGGTACCGCGCGTCGACGGTTTCGACGCGCCGCACCTCGTAGCCGCGCTCGAGCCAGTGCGCGGCCAGGAGGTCGAGGAACTGGCGTGCGTCGACGCGAGCCGGGAAGTCGACGATGACGGGCAGCTCGGCGCGATGCGCCCCCGTCGTCCCGACGACATAGCCCAGGAACGTCTTGCGGCACGCCTGCTCGCCCGGCACGGACCGCCGGTACGTCCCCCCGTCGAGCGCCGCGAGGGCCTCGTCGACGAGCTCGGCGACTCGTTCCTTGCCATCCGCGAGCGACCCGGGCGCCGTCTCGGGCGTCGAGCACGCGGTGAGCATGCAGACGAGCGCGACCGCGACGAGCGTTCTCGCAGGGCGACCCGGCACGGCGCTCCGTCTAGCACACGGCTGCGCTCACCACGGGTGCGCGGGATCGGCCGCTCCTGAGCGCGATCCCTTAGACTGCGCCCGCCGTGAGCGACCCCCTCTCCGAATCTTCGGCCGCACCGAGCGACCTGCGTGTCGTCGTCATCGGTGCCGGGCCCGCGGGTCTCACTGCGGCCTACCAGTTGTCGAAGGCGGGACGCGCGACCGCGGTCACGGTCATCGAAGCCGACGACGTCGTCGGAGGGATCAGCCGGACCGTCGAGCGCGACGGTTGGCGCTTCGACCTCGGCGGGCACCGCTTCTTCACGAAGGTCCAGGCGGTCGACGACCTCTGGTTCGAGATCCTCGGCCCCGACGACTTCCTGCGCCGGCCGCGGCAGAGCCGCATCTTCTACCGCGGCAAGTTCATCGACTACCCGCTCGTCGCGATGAACGCCTTGCGCGCGCTCGGGCCGCTCGAGGCGTTGCGTTGCGTGGCGTCGTACCTGTGGGTGCGCGTACGGCCCCCGAAGAATCGCGACACGCTCGAGGGATTCGTCGCGTCCCGGTTCGGATGGCGGCTGTACGGGCACTTCTTCAAGGCGTACACCGAGAAGGTGTGGGGTGTGCCGGCCTCGGAGATCTCCGCCGACTGGGGCGCCCAGCGGGTCAAGAACCTGTCGTTGTTCCGCGCGATCGTCGAGGCGCTCACGCCGAAACGATTCCGGCTGGGGCGCGCGCGGAGCAAGCAGGTGACGAGCCTCATCGAGGAGTTCAACTACCCGCGTCTCGGTCCCGGGATGATGTGGGAGCGCGCCACCGAGAAAGTCACGCAAGCGGGCGTCCGCGTCGTGTTCGAGCAACGCGTCACGAAGCTACGGCGCGGCGACGCCGGCGTCTACGAGGTCGAGACCGTCGACCGCGACGGTGGGCACCACACGTATCCGTGTACCCACGTCGTGTCGTCGATGCCGTTCGGGGCGCTGTGCGCGTCGATGGACCCACCCGTCGACGAGGTGACGAGGGCCGCCGCCGACGACTTGCGCTACCGGAGCCACCTGACCGTCGCACTGGTCGTGCCGCAGGAGTTCTCGTTCACGGACAACTGGATCTACGTGCACGACCCGGGCGTGAAGGTCGGGAGGGTGCAGAACTTCGGTTCGTGGTCGCCGTACATGGTCAAGGAAGGCCGGACCTGCCTCGGCCTCGAGTTCTTCGTGGACGAGGGCGACGATATGTGGTCGAAGCCCGACGCCGATCTCGTCGCGCAAGGCACGCGGGAGCTCTACGAGCTGGGTCTCATCACCGACCCCGCGAAAGTCGAGGCCGGCTACGTGGTACGCATGCCAAAGGCGTATCCGGTGTACGACGATCGCTACGAAGCCGACGTCGCGACGATGCGGAAGTGGATCGACGCCAACACGCCGAACGTGTTCCCGGTCGGCCGCAACGGCATGCACAAGTACAACAACCAGGATCACTCGATGCTCACCGCGATGCTCGCGGTCGAGAACATCCTCGGCGCGGAGCACGACGTGTGGGCCGTGAACGTCGAGGCGGAGTACCACGAGGAGACCTCGGCGACGGGTCGTGAAGCCCCGTTGCTCCCGCGTCCCGGCGCGTAACATGCGCGGCGTGGGCGCGCCCGCCGTCTCCGCCCCTCCCGCGGGCGCTGTACTCCGCCCGCACTACCCGTGTCTCGAAGGGCTGCGGACGCTCGGCGTCATGGCGCTGTTCTTCCAGCACACCGGCTACACCACCGGGATCCAGCGCGAGCCCGGGTTCTCGTGGATGGGCCACCTGGAGTGGGGGCCCGGGATGTTCTTCGTGTTGTCGGCGTTCCTGCTCTACCAGCCGTTCTCCATCGCGGCGTTCGTCGACCGGGCACCGCCTGGGTGGTCGCGGTTCATGAAGGCACGCCTGCTGCGCGTCATCCCTGCGTACTGGGTGACGATCACGCTCCTCGTGCTGTTCTTCCGCGCCGATCCGAACGACCCGTTCTCGGGCGGCGTCAAGGTCTTCGGCTGGCGCGACGGCATCGAGGTGTACACGCTCACGCAGGTGTACGACCCGCGCAACTTCGCGCACGGGATCACCGCCGCGTACACGTTGTGCACCGAGGTCGTCTTCTACCTCCTCGTGCCGCTCTTCGGCGCGTGGCTCGTGCGCGTCTGCCGCGGCCGGTCGCTCGACGCACGTCTGCGAGTCCAACTCGTGGCACTCGGCGTGTTGTCGGTGGCGGCCTTCGCGTGGCGCCAAGTGGTGTACGCGCCCGTGCGTCCCTCGGGCGGCGCCTTCTGCATCGAGAACCCCGGGAGCGTCCGCTGCGCGGCCGTGCGGTGGTTTCCCGGCTACCTCGACTACTTCTGCCTGGGTGCCGCAGTGGCGGCCGTCGCGATCTGGGCCATGCTGCGCGACGAGCCGCCGCGGTGGCTCGTCGCGGTGGGTCGGGTTCCCGAGCTGTGGTGGGCGTTGTTCGTCGCGACGTTCGCCCTCTATTCGGCGCGCTACGGCACGTTCGGTCTCGAGACGGTTGCGATCGGCGAGTACCAGATCCGCTACTACCTCGTCGGGCTCATGTGCCTGTTCCTGCTCCTCCCGGGGGCGATCGGGCCCCAGGACCGCGGCCCGGTCCGGTGGTTCCTGCGGTGGCGGCCGATCGCGTACACCGGCCTCGTCTCGTACGGCGTGTACCTCTGGCACCAGGGTTGGACCGACAAGGCCAACGACTGGGTCGGCGGCGAAGGCCCACGCGTCGACTTCGTGGTCGTGACCGGCCTCGCGGTCGCGTTGAGCGTGCTCGCGGCCACGGTCTCGTGGTACCGGCTCGAGCGCCCGATCAACCGCCGCCGTGACGTTCCGCTGCGTCACTGGCTCAAGCCGCTCCCGCGCGCATGAGCATCCGGGCGGAGCCCGCGGGGGACCGCTACCCGTGCTTCGACGGCCTGCGCGCGCTCGCCGCGATCGCGGTACTGCTGCACCACGCGTCGATCGCGACCGCGTATTCGTTGCGCGGCTTTCGCGTGCCGCTGACCGACGGCCGGTTCGGCGAGTACTTCGCCCGCATGGACGCGGGCGTGCAGGTCTTCTTCCTGATCTCGGGGTTCCTGCTGTACCGGCCGTTCGTCGCGGCGGCGTTCGCGAGCCGGACCGTCGATGTGCGCACGTTCTTCCGCCGTCGGTTCCTGCGCATCTACCCGGCGTACTGGGTGGCGTTCACCGGGATCGCGTTGTTCATCGGCATCGACATGCCCAAGGGCGGCGCGCGCAGCATGCTCGAGTACTTCTTCCTCGTGCACCTCTACGACACATCGACGGTCGTGACTGCGACCGGTGACGTCGCGTGGCGCGCGCTCGGCGGCATCTCGCAGTCGTGGACGCTCGTCGTCGAGATCAGCTTCTACCTGTTCCTGCCGCTGTACGCGGCGGTGATGCAGCGACTCGCGGGTGAGCGTTCGCCGCGAGCGCGTTTGCACGCCGAGCTCGCCGGCCTCGCGATCCTGTACGCGGTCAGCGTCGGATGGCGCGCGGTCGCGTTCTGGGTAGTGCCCGACGGGTCGGCATTCGCGTTCCTCGGGCCGTACTGGTTGCCGGCGCACTTCGACCTCTTCGCGATCGGCATGGGGCTGGGCGTGCTGCGCGCGTGGGCCGACACGCGCGCCGAACCGCCGCGACTCCTTCGCGCGGTGGGTAGGTTCGACTGGCAGTGGTGGGTGCTGGCCGCCGTCTCGTTCCACGTCGTGACGTTCTACGTCGGGCTCCCCGCGGGGTTGGAGCTCGTGTACGGCGCGAAGGCGTACGCGAAACAGTTCCTCTACGGGCTGGCCGCGCTGTTCCTGTTGCTCCCCGCCGTCTTCGGCCCGCAGGACCGCGGACCGGTCCGGCGGGTGCTCCGCTGGGCGCCCGTCGCGTTCCTCGGCACGATCTCGTACGGGATCTACCTCTGGCACCAAGGGTTCATCAAGAAGGTGCACCAGTGGGGCGGGTGGGACGACATCGCGTTGCCGAACGGCCCGTTCCTCGTGCATGCCGGTGGTGCCTTCGCACTCACGGTCGTCGTCGCGACCGCGAGCTGGTACCTGGTCGAGCGGCCGCTCCTCGGCCGCAAGCACGAACGCTTGCTCGGGCGGCGAGCGGCGGCCGGCGCCCGGGCCGCGCCGTGACCGAACGCCTCGCGGGCTTCGACGGGCTCCGCGCGCTCGCCGCGCTGCTGATCGTCGTGCTGCACGTCACCTCGGCGACGGGTGAGGTCAACTCGTATACCGCGCGGCTCGACATCGGCGTCGCCGTGTTCTTCGTGATCTCCGGGTTCCTGCTCTACCGGCCGTTCGCGGCCGCTCACCTCGGGCAACGAGGGGTCGTCTCGCTGCGTCGTTTCTGGCTGCGCCGGGTCGTGCGCATCTACCCGGCGTACTGGGTCGCACTCACGGCGGCGATCGTTGCGTTCGGCAGCACCGAGCTCGAGGGTGCGTGGGATCACGCGCGGCACTACCTGCTCGTCCAGATCTACGAACCTGCCTACGGCCTCGCGGGCATCATCCCCGCGTGGACCCTCGCGGTCGAGGTCTCGTTCTACGCCGCGTTGCCGCTGTACGCCGCCGCCATCGGCGCGCTCACGTCGCGTGCTCCGGTCGCGCGACGGGTGCCGGTCGAACTCGCCGCGGCGGGCATGCTGTACGCGGGCGCCCTGGCGTGGCGGTGGATCCTCGTGTCCGAGCGCGGCACCGACGCGGTGTCGGCGCGCTGGCTGCCCGCGATGGCCGATTGGTTCGCGCTCGGCATCCTGCTCGCCGTCGCCCACGTGTCGCTTCCGGACGAGTCCCCGCTCCGGGCGCGGCTCACCCGCGCGGCGCCGGCGATGCCTGTCCTGGCGTTGCTGTCGTACGTCGCGGTCTGCAACATCGGGTTGCCGACCGACGGCACGAGCGGGACCGTCGCGGACGACATGCTCCGTCAGGTGCTGTTCGGTGCGTTCGGCTGCTTCCTCGTCGCGACCGCCGCCTTCGGCGGCGAGTCGACGACCGCGCGTCGCGCACTGGCGCATCCCGTCGCTGTCGCCGTGGGCACGGTGTCGTACGGCGTGTTCCTGTGGCACTTCGACTGGATCGAGCAGCTCGGGGCATGGGACGTCACCAGTACGGCGCCGATGCTGTTCGCCGCGCTGGGACTTGCCGGGTTGACGGCGACGCTGAGCTGGCTCGCGCTCGAGCGGCCGCTGCTCCGGGGCGCGCCCGTGAGGGGCCGTTTCGCTTCGAACAAGGTTGGGCAGTGATGCGGGGGCTGCCGCGGGTCGAGGCGGTGATCGCCGGCGCGTTCGCGGTGCTCGTGCTCGCCTACGCGTGCCTCATGGCCTTCGTGCGCGACGGGTTCCTCGGCCCGAGGGTCGGGTACGGGCCCGATTCCCAGGTGTACATGGACGCCGCGTACCACCCGGTCTGGACGCTGGAGTTCCTCGCCGCGCGTGGACCGTTCCTGTTCCCTTTGCTCGCGAAGCTGAGTGCGCGCAACCTGCGCGCGATCGTGGTCGTGCAGAGTGTGCTCTATGCCGGCGCCTGGATCTTCCTTGCAACTTCGATCCGTGCGCTCGTGCGCGACCGCCGCGTGCAGGTCGCCGTGTTCGGTGCCGTCCTCCTCGCCGGGCTGATGCCGACCGTGCTCGCGTGGAACGTCATCATCTCGACCGAGAGCCTCGCCGTGTCAGTGCTGTGCGTCGTCCTCGCGTGCGCACTGCGTCTCACCGCGCGACCCGGGCGTTCCACGGCCATCGCGTTCGTGGCGGCGCTCGCGGCGTTCGCGTTCGTTCGCGACACGAACGCGTTGACCGCGCTATTGCTCGGTGTGGCCGCACTCTTCGCGTCGGTATGGTGGCGTAGCCGTCGCCGTCTTGTCGCCGGGATCGGTGCCGCAGCGGTCGGGCTGGCGGCGATCGCGCTCGTGCTTTCCGGCCAGTCGGAACCCCCACGGTGGTACTACCCCCTGCACGAGACGATCGCGATGCGGCTCGTCGGGGACCCGGTCGCCGAGCCGTACTTCGTCGATCACGGTCTTCCGCTCGACGAGCATCTCCGCGCGCTGTCCGACAACTACTTCATCGTCGTGACGCGCCTCGACGAGGGGGAGGAGTTCGCTGCGCTCCGGGAGTGGGTCCGCGACGAGGGCCGGCAGACCTACGTGTCGTTCCTCGTCCGCCACCCATGGTGGACGCTGTCGGAGCCCGTGCCCGACCGTGATCGCTTCCTCGCGCCCGACCTCGACGGCTACCGCGCGATCTGGCACATCGAACCTCCGGGGATCTACTGGATCGGTGCGCTCGGGTTCCCCGACGCACCCCTTGTCGTGACGCTGTGGGCGATCGCCGCGACCGTCGGGCTCGCGGCCGTGGCGCGACGCGACCGGCGTGTGCGCCCCATCGCAACCACGACCGGCATTGCCGGGCTCCTCGCGATCGCCGGGTTCTACGCCGCGTGGCACGGCGATGCGCTCGAGATCGACCGTCATTCGCTCACCGCTGCGACGCAGTTCCGCCTTGCGCTCTGGATCGCGACCGCGCTCGTCGCGGACGCGATCGTGCGGCGGCCGTCAGTAGAACATGCGCACGATGCCGGCGACGACCGCGAGGTCGACCAGGGCGCACGCGGCGACGACATAGCCGCCGGTCGAGTCGACGAGTGAGCGCCGCGCCCAGCGCGACGGCACGGCAAGCAGCGCGGCCGCGGCGACGGGGAAGAGATACCGCCCCTGGAACGCGTCGACGCGCGGCGCCTCGACCGCGTTCCATCCCGCGTAGCCGAGCAGCACGGAGACGAGGAGCACCGCCACGGCGAGGAGGCCGATCGCAACGGACGAGGCACGCCCGAGCGACGGCTGGGCGTCGCCGAACGCGAGCGCGACCAGGGTGAGGGCGAGGCCGAGCGTCGCCCACCACGGCACGCGCCACCACGCCGTCTGCGTGACGGCGTCGCGCGTGATCGTCGTGCCGTCGTGGGCGAATGTCCGGACCACGACGGCCGCGAACTCCCACGGGCGTTCGCGTACGTGCGTGAGCTGCTCGTCGGGATCGACGTCGCGGTACGCGTAGTTCCCCTCGTCGATGTACGCCGGCGCGAAGTCCTGGGGCACGTGCCGATCGGCAGCCCACGCCGACCAGGCGGCGGCGACGACGGCCGCGCCCGCAAGCGTCGCGCCAACGACGAGCCGGATCTCGCGCCGGCGGAGCGCCGGAACGGTGAGCGCGAGGGCGAAGAGCCAGTACGGCTGCTTCGCGAGCGCGAGCGCGACGACCGCGGCGGCGCACTCCGCGAGCGCACCGCGCGAGATCGGCTCGCTTCCGACCGTGAACCGGGCGGCGTAGGCGAGCACGAGCAAGACGAGCGCGATCGTGACGGTGTCGGCCGAGACGCTTGCGGCCTGGAACACGACGACCGGCAGGACGGCGAGGGCCGCGAGCGTCCAAGCGCGGCCCGGGAACCGGCGGAACGCGAGCAGGACGAGTGCGACGAACGCGCCCAGGCTCGCGAACCGCGCGAGGAACAGGAGCAGCAGCGTCGACGCGCCGAACACCCGGCCCGCGCGGATCGCGACGGCGCTCGGTAGGTAAGGGACCGGCGAGTAGACCGCGGCGCCGGAGAAGCCGACGAACTCGCGCGGCCCGCCCGGTGCGTCGTCGCCCAGATGGTCCCAGGTGTCCTGCGCCCTCCCGGGCGAGAACATCCCCTCGACGAGCAGGACGCGGATGTCGGCGACGAGCTCGGCCGGGACGTCGCCGCCGAAGTCGTGCACACCGTCGGCGGTCGTGCCCTGGGTGCCGAACACGGTGCCGTCGGCGACCTGCCAGGCGCGCAGGAAGTGCACCGGTTCGTCGTAGCCGCCGAAGGCGGGGAGCGCGAGCGCCAGCGCTGTCCCGATCGTCGCGGCGAGGAGGAGGAAGGCCGCCGCGGGGCGGCGCGAACGGGACACGCGCAACCTTAGATCCAGCGGTCTGCGCGACCTGCGCACCGGGTGCCGCGACCACCGCTCGGTACGATTCCCGCGTGCGCCGCGCCACCTTGGTCGTCATCCCCGCGTACGACGAGGAAGAGGCTCTGCCCGGGACGCTCGCGGAGCTCATGTCCGTTCGCCCCGACCTCGACGTGGTCGTCGTGTCGGATGGGTCGCGCGACAAGACCGCCGAGCTCGCACGGGCCGCGGGCGTCGCCGTCGTCGAGCTCCCGTTCAACCTCGGCATCGGGGGTGCGCTGCAGACGGGCTTCCGGTACGCCGTGCGGCACGGCTACCAGCGCGCCGTGCAGTTCGACGCCGATGGCCAGCACGACCCGCGCGAGATCGCGGCGCTCGAGGCGGCGCTCGACGCGGGTGCCGACATGGTGATCGGCAGCCGGTTCGGCGAGGGAAGCGTCGAGTACCGCGTCGGCCCGGTTCGGCGGGTTGCCATGCACGTGTTGCGCGCCGCGGTCAACGGCCTGTCGGGGCGCAAGTTCTCCGACACGTCGAGCGGTTTTCGCGCGTTCACGCAGCCGGTGCTCGAGTTCTTCGCACGGTCGTATCCGGTCGAGTTCATGGACTCCACCGAATCGTTGCTGCTGACGTGCAAGGCCGGCTTCGACGTCGTCGAGGTACCGACCCGGATCCGCAAGCGCCAGGCGGGCCGCCCGTCGACCCGTCACGTGCGGCTCGTCTACCACTACCTCCGGCTCCTGGTCGTCATCGTCAGTCAGGCGGGTCGCCGCCGTCGCACCGAGGTGAGGAACCCATGAACACGCTGATCGCGCAGTCCACCGGCGAGTCGCTCGGCCTGAGCGGGCGCGCCCATGTGGTGGTCTTCCTCGTCGCAGTTCTCGGCGGGTGGTTCCTGCTCCGCCTGCTGCGCCGTCACCAGATGCGCGGCAAGTACACGCTGCTGTGGATGTTCGTGGGCGCCGTCGTCGTCCTGCTCGCCGTCTATCCCAACGGTCTCGACCGTACGTCGCGCTGGCTCGACATCTACTACGCGCCGAGCACGTTGTTCCTCGGCGGCATCGCGTTCTTGCTGCTGGTGTGCGTGTACTTCTCGTGGGAACTGTCGCGCCTCGAGGAGCGCACGCGGATCCTCGCCGAGGAGCTCGCCATCCTCCGAGGCGAACGAGGCGTCGATACACCCCAATGATCGGGGACAGGCGACGCCTCAGGCGAGGCCCGCGAGGAAGCGGGCGCGGCTGATCGCCCGCTGTGCGTCGTACTCGCGCAGAATCTGCATCTTCTCCGCTTCGATCGAGCCCTCGGCGTGCACGGCGAGGATCGTCTGGTAGCCGCCGTAGTCGCTCACCGTCAGGTCGGAGATCATGTTGAGCATCGCCAGGCGCTCCGCGGCCGGCGCGGCGGCGCCGAGGTACTTCTCGAGGACCGGGCGCACCTCCGGGCTGTCCCAGTCGTCGCCACCCGGGCCCGTGACCAGCAGCCCGCCGGCGCACTCCTGCACCATGCGGATCGCGTCGTGGTAGCGGCTCGCGAACGTGTACTTCGCAAGGTTCGTCGTACCGGGGTCGGGCCGGCAGATGCCGTGCGTCCGCGCCTTGCCGCGCAGGGCCGCCGACTCGGTGAGTCGTCTGACGGTCTCGGCATAGATCACGAGCTGCGTCAGCTTCTCCTTGACGTGTCCGGCCGTGGCGACGCCGTTCATGCGCGCGATCTCGGCCGCGGCGCCGACGAGCGCGTCGAGGAGCGGCAGCTTGTACGAGACGGCGGTGAACCGGTGGAAGTCGACGAACGTGAGCGCAAGCGGACCGGCCAGGTCGGGGCGTCGGAAGAGGAACACGCGTTCCCACGGGACGAAGACGTCGTCGAACACCGTGAGCGTCTCGAGCATCTTGTGCCGCGCCGAGATCGGGTACTGCCACGGGTGCCGTTCGCCCGCGCCGTAGGGCGAGACGTAGAACGCGAGGCCGGGAGTGTCGGCGGGCGTCGCGAACGACACTGCCCAGTCGGCGTCGTCCGCGCCCATGGCCCGGGTCGGGAGCACGACGACCTCGTTGCAGTTCGGACCGAACGACGTGTGGACCTTCGCGCCGCGCACGACGATCCCTTCGTCGCTGCGATCGACGACGTGCACGTAGAGATCGGGATCCGGCTGCTCGTGCGGTGCCTTCGACCGGTCGCCCTTCGCGTCGGTCTGCGCGACGGCGACGACGAGGTCGTCGCGGCGGCACCGATCCCAGAACGCAAGGGCGCGTTCCCGCTCGGCGCCGTCGAGCGTGGCGAGCAGCCCGAGGATCGCGTCGGCGCCGACGTCCTTGACGGAGAGGATCGTTCCGGAGAGCGACGATCCGAGCTCGATGAGGCGCGACCGCGACAGCAGGTCGTCGGGCGACTCCGGGAGCTTGTAGAGCGCGTGGTAGTCGAGCTGCGCGCCGGCGTCGTGAGCCACCGCGAGCTCGCGATGCTCGGGGTTGGAGGTGAGGGCGAAGTCGACGCACGAGTGCTCGACCGCGACCCTGAGGTCGGGTTCGGCGAGGAGGTCGCCGACTCGCTTGCCCCGATACCAGAGGACCCGGTTGTCGCGCAACGATTCGATGTACTCGGCGGGCGTGCGCATCGGCGGCGAGTGTCACACACTTGCCGCCCGCGGTCATGTTGTACCGCGGTCGGAAACTCGTTCGGCGAGCGGCGGCGCCGCACCCAACGCGAGCAGCCGGGCCGTGCGCGCGTACATGCGGCGCCGGTTCAACCACAGCAGGCGCGACTTGGCGCGGCTCAAGCCGGGTCGCCGCGAGAAGGGCTCGTCGGGGTCGAAGTCGTACGGGTGGCAATACGTCCACAGCAGCTCCCCCGGGAGCGAGCGCCGGAGGCCATATTCCACCGCGCGCCACGGCAACACGCGGAAGTAGACGCCGCCCAGGTACGGGTTCGCCACGCGCCCGACGGTCGTCACCGGGCACGGCAGCTCGAGCAGCCCGGACGGCCAGCGGAACGGGACGCGCGGCTGCCCGGGCCAGCCGTAGAGGGGGCTGCGCGCAGGCAGGAGGCTCGAGGAGTAGACGAACCCGAGCTCCGCGAGGACGTCGGTGACCCAGGCGCTCCGCGGGACGAGCGAGAACGTCGGCGCCCGGAACCCCAGGACCTCGCGCCCGGCGAGGTCCTCGAGCAGCTTCTTGCCGCGCTCGGTGTCGGCGCGGAACTCGGCCTCCGGCACGTCGGGCAGGGGGTCGTGACGGTAGGCGTGCAGCGCGACCTCGTGCCCGGCCGCCGCGATGTCGCGGACGAGGTCGGGGTGCTCCTCGCCGAGCTCGCCGACGACGAAGAACGTCGCGCGAACGGAGCGTTCCGCGAGGAACGCGACGACCTCGCGGGTGATCTTCGGCGCGCGCGGCGCGCCGAGCGGTCCGGAGTAGTCCTCGACGTCGAGGGTGAAGGTGATCTCGGGTCGCCGGGCGTCCATCAGTACGCGTCGCCGTCGAGGAACTCGAACGTGTCGATCCGAAAGATGTCGCTCGGCATTCGCTCCTCGTCGAACGACTTGTACACGACGTTCATCGGCGACGGGCGAAACCGCATCGGGACGGCGATCCCCCGGACGCGGGCGTGCGCGTTCCACCCGGCGTACACGCACACCGGTGCTCGATGCGCTCGGCATGCGGCCGCGACGTAGCGCGCGGTGCGGATTGGGAGGTGCGCGCCGGGCCGCGGAAGGATCTTGACGACGACCGCGGCCGGGATGCGCAAGGGGCCGTGGTCGCGTGTGCTGACGACGAGCGCGTCGGCACCGACGTGCAGGACGTACCCGGCGTCGGGACGGGCGAGACGCCAGCGCAGTCGCTCCGCCGACCATGACTGCACCCAATCACGCACGGGAACCCAGTCGAGCCCGGCTGCGAGCTCCGAGAACTCGTCGCTCGCGAGGAAGGTGTCGTCGACGCGCACGTCGCGTACGCCGCGCGGTGGAGCTGCCGGGACGGTCGCCACGACCGGCATCGGCCCGATGAGTCCCCATCCGAACTTGCCGACGATGACGGCTGTCGACGCGTCGTTCGCGTGGCCGGCGAGACCCGGTGCGCCGGTGGCGGCCGCGCGGGGGTAGACGCGATCGGCCATCTCGCGGAAGAGCCCCTTGCGCCGAGCGCTCGGGTCGGTCGCCACGTTGGAGGTGAAGATGAACGGGACCGTGCCGGTCGGTGTCCGATACACGGTCGGCACCACGGCGTAGTGCGCGACGCGCCGGCCGTGCTCGTCGTCGACATGCTCCTCGATCGCCGCCCCGCACGGGTTCGAACCGTAGAACCACTCGAGGTAGCGCGAGTCGCCGAAGCGCCGCCGGTCGAGGTGCTCTGCGAGCAGAGCCGATGTCTTCGCGTAGTCGTTCATGTTCGTCGAGCCGCGCGGGCTGCCATGCGAGGGACTCCGAAGGGGACGGCGGCGAGGACCGGGAGCACGGCGTCGAAGGGAAGACGGTAGCGCTGGATGCCGAAGGTCACTGCGGTCGTGACCGTGACGATCCCGGCGAGCACGAGATAGTGCCAGATCGGCCGCCCGGCGCGCCGCAACCGGGCGAGTCCGACGACCCCCAGTGCCGTCAACGCGTAGTACGAAACCAGCGCGGCCCACGCACCCGCTCGCCCGCGGCCTTCGATGTCGGCGTCGAACCGGACGTTCTGCGCCGGCCGGAACACGTTCCAGATCCGGCCGACGCGGGCTGCCATGACGACGACGTAGCGCCGCTTGTGGTCGCCGATGTACTCGAGCGCCGCCTCGCGCGATGCGATGTCGCGCTCCGACTCGTCGTCCTCGCCGGCCACGTACTCGGCAAGGTAGGCGCGCACCTCGTCGCGCGTGCCTTCGGGGTCGGCCTGCCAGCGGGCAAGCGTGGCTTCGTCGGGTCCGCTGCGGTACTCGACGGTGGGGCACTCATCGGACCAGTAGCCGAGCTTCTCGCCGTGGAACGCGGCGTCACACGAACCGCCGAGCAGCGTGGAACCCAACCCGTTGGAGATCGTCACCGGCTCCTCGAAGCGCGTGAGGTTGTGCGCGACCCACGGCCCGACGAGGACTGCGGCGGCCACCGATCCTGCGAGCAGGCGCCGCGAACGTTCCTTCGCGTCGGCCGGTCCGACGGCGAGGAACAGGGGGAGCGCGACCAGCGGGAACAACATCACGAGCTCGGCGCGCGTGAGCGTCGCGACGGCGAAGGTGGCGCCCACCTCGAGCGCCCGGCGCACGCCCGGTTGCGCGCGGTATCGCTCGACGGCGAGGAACGAGAGTGCGACGCCCAGGCCACCCGCCGATTCCGAGAGCAACGCACCGTCGTTCAGCCAGAGGTGCGGGTACAGCGCGGCGAACGCCGCCGCCACGATTCCCGCGCGCGCACCCGCGAGCCGCCGGCCGAGGAGCCCCGCGACGACGACGGTGCCGGCACCGAGCAGCGTCGAGGCGAGCCGGTGCGCGAGCGGCCCGTCGAGCCCGACGAGCGACCAGGCGGCGAGATACACCGTGTAGACCGGTGGATGGATCGCGCTCGGCACCTCGATGCCGGAGAGGTCGTAGCGCAGCGGATCGATGAAGCCGTGGCCGTCGGCGAGCGCGTTCGCCCCGGCGTGGTATCCGAGCGCATCGCCCCAGACGACGGCGTCGCGGCGGGCGATCAACACGTACGCGACACGGAGGGCGAGCCCGCCGAGGGCGACCACCGCGAGCGGCGCGGCGAACGGGAGACGTCTCACAGCGCGCGGGTCCGGCGGCGGACGGCATCGACGACCACGAGCGCGCCGCCCGCCGCGAGCACGGGAAGCAGCCCGTCGACCGGTGCGCGGTAGCGCGTGATACCGAACGTCGTCGCGGCCGTGATCGTCACCATGACGGCGACCGCGACGAACGGCAGCACGAGCGCGCGCCGGCGCCGCAGCCAGAGGAGTCCGACGACAGCGAGCGCGAGCAGCGGGTAGTACTGGATGTATCCGATACGGGTCGGCCACAGGCCGCGGCCTTCGAGCTCGGAGTTGAGCGGGTCGATGTTCTGCAGCGGCCGGAAGAAGTCCCACATGCGCAGCACGCGGATCGGTACGGCGGTGAGCAGCTCGCTCTTGTGCCTCCGCATCTCCTCCACCCCGAGTGCGCGCCAGGCGACTTCGTGGGTCGACTCGTCGCCGAACCAGTGTGTGGTGTGACCGGACGGGAAGGCGATGGGTCCGAGCTCGGCGAGGAGCTCGTTCGCGCGGTCGTCGGGGAAGTAGGCACGGATCCGCTCGGGCATGTCGGCTGCGCAGAAGATCGACCAGTACCCGACGTAGGTGCCGCGATACGTGCCGCGGTACTCGCCCGTGTCCTCCGCGTACGAGTCGCAGTTCGCGACCATCAGGACGCTGCCCGCGCCGTTCGACAGCAGCACCGGGTGCTCGAAGCGGGTCAGGTTGTGCACGACCCAGGGAGCGAGCACGAGCGCCCCGACAAGGCCCGCGACAGTGGCGACCTTCAACCGGTCGAGCAACCGCCGGTCGCGCATCAGGAGCGCGAGTGGCAGCACCATGATCGGGAAGAGGGCGATGGCTTCCGCCCGGCTCAGGACCGCGAGCCCGAGCGCCGCACCCATCAGTGCCGCACTTCCGAGCGTGCGCCGGTCCCAGAATCGGTACGCCGCGATGATCGCCAACGTCATCGTGAGCACGTACATGCTCTCGGACATGTGCATCTCGTCGTTGATCCAGAGATGCGCGTAGACGGCTGCGAACGCGGCTGCGAGCCAGCCGGAGGCGTCGCGGCGGAACACGCGCCGGGCGAGCACACCGATCGCGAACACCGCCCCGGCGCCGAGCAAGCATGACGCGAGGCGGTGGGTCGTTTCGCTCGTGCCGACGAATCGTGCGACTGCCGCCAGGTACACGAGATACGCGGGCGGATGACCGGCGCTCGGGGTCACGCGCCCGTACTGCTCGTACATCGCAGGATCGAGGAACCCGAGCCCTCGCGCGAGGTCGATGGCCTGCCAGTGGTAATAGGCGGCATCGCCGTTGAGCGGGATACGACCCCGCTGCCAGATCACGTACGTGACCCGCCATGCGAGCGCGACGGCGGTGATGCATCCGAGCACGACCCAGAACCGGCGGTCGGCCCGTCGCGACATGGTCGCGGACGCTACCAGCGCCCCCGCGGCGCTCAGTGGTCGCGGCGGCGGCGTACGAGCCGGCGAACGCGGTCGCGCACGCCCCACCACGTCACGAGCGCCATCGCCTCGACGACGATGCGCCCCGACATCTTCGACGTACCGCGCACGCGGTCGGTGAAGCAGATCGGCACTTCGTCGATGCGGCCGCCCGCGCGCCGCACGCGGTACGTCATCTCCACCTGGAACCCGTAGCCGGTCGAGCGGGTCTGGTCGAAGTGCATGCGCTTCAGGATCGACGCGCGGTAGGCCCGGTAGCCCGCGGTGACGTCCTTCACGCCGAGGCGGAGCATCCACGAGGAGTACACGCTTCCGGCCCGCGAGAGCGCGAGGCGGTGCTTCGGCCAATGCGGCGCGCTCCCGCCTTCGACGTAGCGAGAGCCGATCGCGAGGTCCGCCCCCCGCTCGATCGCCGCGAGCAGGCGGGGGAGGTCGGCGGGATCGTGCGACAGATCGGCGTCGATCTGCACCATCACGTCGTAGCCGCGGGCGATGCCGGCGGCATGTCCCGCACGGTACGCGCTCCCCAGCCCGAGCTTTCCGGGCCGCCGGAGCACTTGGATGTCGCCGAGCTCCGCGGCGAGCGCTTCCGCCTTCCCGGCCGTGCCGTCGGGGCTGTTGTCGTCGACGACGAGGATCGCGGCGTCCGGGAGCGCCTCGCGTATCCGGCGCACCAGCAGTTCGATGTTCTCCGCCTCGTCGTACGTCGGAACCGTCACCCAGACGCGCATGCTGCCCTCGTCACCGCACACGAGCGCGCGGGAGCCGCGCCACGGCGAACAGCACCGGCGTCGTCGGCAGGATGCGGGGGCTGATGTAGAGGTGGCGCTCGTCGATGCCCGACCCGATGCCGCTGTTGCTCCGCCCGACCAGCCGGTACACGACCGGCAGGGCGCGTTCGTAGCCCCACACGTACAGCCGCCGGGGCAGGCGGTGGCGGAGGCCGAACACGTCGAGCTTGAGCAGGCGTTCGCCACTCGCGCGGCGTTGCGCGAAGTCCGCCCGGAGCAAGTCGTCGGCTTCGAGACCGAGCACTTCCACTTCTTCGAAGAACAGCCCGAGCATCGAGATGAGCTCGTCCGGTTCGAACAGGTACACGTGATGTGGGTTCTCGAAGTCGGCCGGCGCGTTGGGTGTCACGACGAACGCGGTGCCGTCGCGGCGTAGCACGCGAGCGATCTCCGCGACGTGCACGACCGGATTGGTGAAGTGCTCGATGATGTGCGACGACACGACGGTGTCGACGCTGCGGTCGCGCACCGCGAGCCGCGCGCCGTCCATGCCCGCGAAGCGCACCCCACGCGCGGCGAGCGGGCCGCGCCCGGCGGCGACGACGGTCGCCGGGTCGTAGTCGGCGCCGACGACGATGCGGTCGTCGCCGGTGAGGCGCACCGTCTCGTCGCCGGTGCCGCAACCCACGTCGAGGACGATTCCGGAATCCAGGCGCGCGAGCACTTCGCGGTAGCCCGCGTCGTGCAGGGCGAGCAGCGAATCGGGAGTCGCGCCCCGTACCGGGCGCTCACCGGTGAGCCGCACGTGCCGATACCTCGTGTCCCTCGCGGTGCGTCGTTGGTCCGTCGTGTCGTGCAGGGGCGTCGCAGCGTACTCGGCGGGCCGGCGTTCCGACGTTCCCGAGGGCGCTCCCCGTAAGATCCGTGCCCGTGCCCGAGCAAGACGTGCCGCGCGCCGGCGTCCCGCAGCCGGACACCGGCGACGACATCGTCGCGAAGCTGGGCGACATCGCCGCGTCGGCGGGCCTGCGCCGGGTCGCGATCCTCGCGTGGCGCGATCTCGACGATCCCGAGGCGGGTGGCTCGGAACTGCACGCCTCGAAGGTCGCGGCCCTGTGGGGTCGGGCGGGCATCGAGGTGACGATGCGCACGTCGCACGCGCCCGGCCACCCGCAGGTCAGTTGGCGTGACGGTTACCGCGTGATCCGCAAGGCCGGTCGGTACCTCGTGTTCCCCCGCGCGGCCTTCAGCGAGATGATGGGGTGGCACGGCGCGAGCGACGGGCTCGTCGAGATCTGGAACGGCATGCCGTTCTTCTCGCCGCTGTGGGCGCGCCGCCCGCGGGTCGCGTGGCTGCACCACGTGCACGACACGATGTGGGACATGACGCTGCCGCCTCGTCTGGCGCGGCTCGGCCGCACGATCGAGTTCCGCGTCGCACCACCGATCTACCGCCGGACGCCGATCGTGACGCTGTCCGAGTCGTCGAAGCGCGAGCTCGTCGATCGCCTTCACTTCCGCCCGGCGCGTGTCACCGTCGTGCCTCCCGGTGTCGATCCGCGGTTCTCGCCCGGTGGACCGAAGTCGGCGGTGCCGCTGGTCGCTGCGGTCGGGCGCCTCGTCCCGGTGAAGCGCTTCGACCTGCTGATCGACGCGCTGGCCGACTTGAAGGCCCGCGTGCCGGACGTGCGCGCGGTCATCGCGGGTGAGGGATACGCACGCGAGGCGTTGCAGGCGCAGGTGCGGGCGCTCGGCGCAGACGAGTGGATCGCGTTGCCGGGCCAGGTGGACGACCGCACGCTCCTCGACCTCTACCGGCGGGCATGGGTCCTCGCGAGCGCATCGGCGCACGAGGGCTGGGGCATGACCATCACCGAAGCGGCCGCCTGCGCGACCCCCGCCGTGGCAACGCGCATCGCGGGCCATGCCGATGCGGTGGTCGACGGCGTCACCGGGTTGCTCGTCGAACGGCCCGGGGAGCTCGCGCGCGCGCTCGAGCGCGTCGTCACCGACTCCGGCCTCCGTGAGCGGCTCGCTCGCGCGGCGCAGGAGCGAGCGGCGTCGTTCACGTGGGAGGCGACTGCGCGGGGCACGCTCGAGGTGCTGGCCGCGGAAGCCATGCGTCACCGGCGGCCGTGAGCTCGACGTCGATCGCGGCGCGCGCCGACGCGCGCCCGGGGTTTCCGGCGCGCCTCGCGTCGGTTCCACGACGACCCCTCGGCTGGGTCGCTCTCGCCCTGCTGGCATACGTGCCGGTGTTGCGTACCGCGCCCGGCAACGTCGCAGCCGACACGAAGCAGTACCTGTACCTCGATCCCGGGCGCCTGCTCGAGCGCGCGGCGTCGATGTGGGATCCCAACGTCGGTATGGGGTCGGTGACGCACCAGACGATCGGCTACCTGTTCCCGATGGGGCCGTTCTACTGGCTGTTCGAGCGGCTCGGCGTGCCCGATTGGGTCGCGCAGCGGCTGTGGCTCGGTTCGATCCTGTTCGCCGCCGCGGCCGGTGTGCTCGTGCTGCTCCGCTCGTTCGGGATGCGCGGCCCCGGAGTCGCCCTCGCAGCCGTCGCGTACATGCTGTCGCCGTACTCGCTCGACTACGCGGCCCGGATCTCGGTGCTCCTGCTCCCGTGGGCGGCGCTTCCCTGGATGATCACGCTCATGCGGAAGGCCCTCGCCGACGGCGGCTGGCGGTACCCCGCCGCGTTCGCGCTCCTCGTGCAGGTCGTCGGCGGAGTCAACGCGACGGCACTGGTGTTCGCGGGTGTCGGCCCGGCGCTGTGGGTCGCGTACGCGTGGCTCTTCGCGCGCGACGTCGACTGGCGGCGCGCGCTCGCCGTGACATGCAAGACCGGCACGCTCACGATCGCGACGTCGTTGTGGTGGATCGCCGGGCTGTCGATCCAGGGCGGCTACGGACTCAACATCCTCAGGTACACCGAGACGGTCGAGGCCGTCGCGCGCACGTCGACGCCGAACGAGGTGCTCCGAGGGCTCGGCTACTGGTTCTTCTACGGCCAGGACCGGCTCGGCCCGTGGATCGAGGCATCCTCCAACTACACGCAACGCCCGGCCGTCATCATCGCCGGCTACCTCCTCGCCGCGCTCGCGCTGCTCGCCGCGGCCGTCGTGCGCTGGCGGCACCGCGTGTACTTCGTCGCGCTGCTGCTCGCGGGCGTGGTCATCGCCGTTGGTGCGCACCCGTACCACAGCCCGACTCCGCTCGGCGCCGCCTTCAAGGCGTTCGCGACCAGCTCGACCGCGGGCCTCGCGCTGCGCAGTACGGGCCGCGCCGTGCCACTCGTCGTGCTCGCCACCGCGGTGTTCCTCGGCATCGGCGCGAACGCCGTGTACGACGGGTTGCGTCGTGCGGCCCGCCCCGCCCTCGCAGTGGCGAGCATCGCCGTCGTCGCGACGCTCGTCGCCGTCAACTTCCCGGCACTCGTCGACGAGACGTTCTATGGCGACAACCTCCAGCGCCCCGAGGAGCTGCCGTCGTACTGGATCGACGCAACGCGCCACCTCGATGCGCGCGGTGACGGCACGCGCGTGCTCGAGTTGCCCGGCTCGGACTTCGCGTCGTACCGCTGGGGCAACACGGTCGATCCGATCACCCCCGGCCTCATGGATCGCCCGTACGTCGCGCGGGAGTTGATCCCGTACGGCAGCCCCGGTACTGCCGACCTGCTCAACGCCCTCGACCGGCGGATCCAGGAAGGAGTCTTCGACGATAGCGGCTTCGCGGCCCTCGTGCGCCGGATGGGCGTCGGCGACGTCGTCCTACGCAACGACATCCAATACGAGCGTTACGACCTCGTGCCGCCGCGCGAGCTCGCACGCATGTTCGCTTCGGTGCCCGGCCTCGGGGACCCGACCGGGTTCGGCACTCCGACGGAACCCGTCCTCGCCAAGCCGTACCTCGACGAGCGGGCGCTGCGAGCTCCGGCCGAGGAACCGCCTCCGTTCCCGGTCGTGGTGTACCCGGTCACCGACCCGACGCGGATCGTGCGCGCGGAGTCCGAGCACTACGCGCTGATGGTGGCGGGCGACGGTGAGGGACTCGTCGACGTCGCGGACCTCGGGTTGCTCGACGAAGCGGGCGTCGTGCGCTACTCGGCGTCGTACCCGGAAGCCGAGGAGTTGCGCGCCGCGGTGGCGGACGGCACGGTGCTCGTGCTCACCGATTCGAACCGGCGCCGCGCGAGAAGGTGGAGCACCGTCCTCGACAACGTCGGTACGACGGAACAGCCGGGCGAGGAGGCGCTGCGCCAGGATCTCGGTGACGCGCGCCTCGACGTGTTCCCGGGCCAGCGCGCCGACGCCCAGACCGTCGTGGACCAGCGGGGCGTGCGGTGGGTGACGGCGACGGCGTACGGCAACGTCATCTCCTACACGCCCGAGGACCGCGCCGCGCGCGCGTTCGACGGCGACCCGGAGACGGCGTGGCGGGGCGGCGGGTTCGGTGCGGCGATCGGGCAACGCCTCCACGTCGAGCTCGACGAGCCGCTCACCGCCAGTTCGATCGAGGTCGTGCAGCCGGTCAACGGAGGGCGCGACCGGTTCGTCACCGAAGTCGAGCTGCGCTTCGACGGCGGCGATGCCGTCCGCGCTCGCCTCGACGCGACGTCGCGGACGCCCTCGGGACAGCGCATCGAGTTCGGGCGGCGGCGGTTCCGGGCGCTCGACATCGAGGTGACCGACGTCAACGTCGGCGAGCGGCGCTGGCACGGCGGCGCGGACGCGGTCGGATTCGCGGAGGTGCGGCTGCGTGACGAGGTCACGAACCGTGCCGTGCGCGTCGATGAAGTCGTGCGCATGCCGGAGGACTTGCTGAGCGCGTTGGGCACCGACTCCGCGGCGCATCCGCTCGTGGTCGTGATGAGCCGCGAACGCATCGATCCGGTGCCACCCCGGACCGATCCCGAGCCCGCGATCGTCCGCGAGTTCTCATTGCCGTCGCCACGTTCGTTCGAGCTGACCGGGACGGCCCGCCTGACGAGCGAGGCCGAGCACGCCGCGATCGACGCCGCGCTCGGGCGTCCCGACGCGACCGCGGGCGGAGTCACGACGGACGCGCGCGAGTTCCTGAAGGGCTGCGTGGCGTGCCGCGCCGACGCCGCGCTCGACGGTGATCCTGCGACTGCCTGGCAGACACCGTTCCGCGGCGTGCGCGGTCAGTGGGCCGACTTCCTGCTCGCCGATCCGGTCACGTTCGATCACCTCGACCTCGCCGTCGTCGCCGACGGACGGCACTCGGTGCCGACGCGGCTCCGTCTCGAGGTCGACGGGGGCGTGCGGGATCTCGTCGTCCCGCCCGTGACCGATGCGCCGACGGAGAACGCGACGACGACCGTCCCGCTGTCGTTCGACGCGATCACGGGCCGGCACATCCGGGTGACGATCGTCGACGTCCGGGAGCAGTTCGCGTACACGCTCGACGGCGACACGACGACGTTGCTGCCGGCGGCGATCGCCGAGCTCGGCGTACCGGGCGCCACCGTCGCGCGACTTCCGGCGCGACTCCCGGCGGACTGCCGCGCCGACCTCCTCACGATCGACGACCGGCCGCACCGCGTCCGCATCGTCGGTTCGACGTCGGACGCGGAAGCGATGCGGCCCCTCGCGATCGAGTCGTGCGAGGGGCCAGTCGAGCTCGGCGCCGGGCGCCACATCGTGCGCGCCGCGCCCGGCATCGAGACGGCCGTGCAGCTCGACCGAGTCGTGCTCGCGTCGTCGGGTGGCGGTCAGGAGCTGCGTGCGAGCGGGGGAGTGGTGCAGGCGGCGCGCCCGCCGGCCGCGCCGCTCCCTCGGGTCGACGTGGTCGACGACGGGCGCACACGCATGCGCGTCCGCGTCGCCGGCGCGACGGAACCGTTCTGGCTCGTGCTCGGGCAGTCGCACAGCGATGGTTGGACAGCGTCCGTCGCCGGCGGTGAAGGGCTCGGTACGCCACAACTCGTCGACGGCTACGCGAACGGCTGGCGCATCGAACCCGGACGCCCGACCTTCGACGTCGTCGTCGAGTGGACGCCGCAGCGACGCGTGTGGGCGTCCATCTGGATCTCCGTCGTCGCCGGGCTCGCGTGCGCGTTGCTCGTCGCGCTCACGTGGCGGCGGGCGCGCGCGCTCTCGCTCCCGGCCGCGGGCGATGCCGACGTGGCCATCGAGGTCGTGCGGGTCTCCCGCGGGCCGATGCCGCGCGGCGCCCGCGTCGCGGCTCCCCTGGCCGCCGGCCTCGTCGCTGCGATCGTCGCCGCGCCGTGGATGGGTGCGGTCGTCGCCGGCGCCGTCGCCGCTGTGCTCTGGCGGCCCGGCGTGCGCGCGGCCCTCGTGCTCGCACCGCCCGCGCTGCTGACGATCGCGGCCCTCTACATCGTGTACGGGCAACGCCGCTACGAGTTCGACCCGATCTTCGAGTGGCCGACGCTGTTTCCGCGCGCCCGCACGCTCGGCTGGTTGGCCGTCGTGCTGCTCGTCGGCGACGCCGTCATCGAGGTGTTCCTGCGCCGCAGGCGCGGCCACGAGCCACATATTCGGCGCGAGAGCGGGTAGCCGGGGCGCGACACTGGTCGGATGCTCCAAGTCCGCGAGCTCGCAGTGGAGGTGGGCGGCCGGTACGTCGTCTCCGGCGCGTCGTTCTCGCTGCACGCCGGGGACAAGGTCGGCCTCGTCCCGACCATGGGCGCGCTCCACGAAGGCCATCTGAGCCT
>Ga0073934_10003388_pt1 | contig 29510 bp, 25 predicted proteins | sample LarsenN4metaG_FD_76834 | JGI IMG/M metagenome (GOLD analysis project Ga0073934, IMG submission 76834) | Hot spring sediment bacterial and archeal communities from British Columbia, Canada, to study Microbial Dark Matter (Phase II) - Larsen... ... | reverse complement strand
GACGGTCCCGCCGACAACCGTCTGGTCTGGGGCGTTATGGCTGGCGAGATAGACGGCCCCCGGGAACTGGGACAACAGCGATTCCACCAACTCCAGCGGCGCGGTGGTGGAAAGGAGCACGCCGCGCGTCGAATCGAAGGCCTCGACGGCGGCCGTCCGTTCCTTCGTGGCGTGAATGGCGTCGACCAGCGACAACGCACCTGCCGCCACCAGGGCCGGAATCTCGCCGTAACTGTGTCCGCAAATCACGTCGGGCGAAATGCCGCGCGACTGCAGGATGCGGAACATCAACGTGTCGCCCACCAGCATCGACAACTGCGTGAGATACACATCCTGCCCCAACTGCTGGGGATTGTTCCACGCGATCTGGGCGAACGTGGGACAACCGGCGCTGGTCAGGACGGCATCGATTTCGCGCACGAATTCCGCAGCTTCCGGCAACTCCTGAACGAGATCCTGCAGCATCCCGCCATATTGCGAGCCTTGGCCGGGGAACAGGAACGCGACTTTGTGCCGCACGCCGTTCGCTTCGCGATAAAAGACTCCCTGCTGTTCCAGGACGGTCATCGACGCCGATTTCTGCAGTGTGCCGATGGCAAATTCGAGCTTCCTGGCCAATGAGGACGGGGCGTCGGCCACCAGCGACAGCCTTACGGCAGCCTGCGGACTGAAGGGAGGGGAGGTCGTCCCCTCGAACGCTTTCGCGGGATTAGAGGCGGCCGCAGTCAACGCCCGCACCAGATCCGCGCGGGTGTTCGCGGCCCAGCGGAATGTTTTGGGCTCGGCTTTCACTCGCGGTGCAACTTTCGCGCGCGGCGGCGGCGCGGGAAGCCCTGTGCCACCCTCGAGCACCAGAGCAAACACCGAGCCGTTCGCGCTGCAGTTCGTTACCGCCGCCAGTGCCCCTCCAGTGGGCAGAGTGGCAAACAGCGGCTGCGTGCGCTGTGACGGTTGAATCACGTCCGGGTGCGTGAGAACCTGCGGGATGGGCTTATCCAACCCGGGCGACGCCGGCACCTGGCCGTGAGAGAGCTCCAGCATGGCTTTGAGGAGCGACGCCATTCCCGACGTTCCCAGCGTGTGGCCAATCTGGCCATACACCGAGCTGACGATAGCGGGCACTTGCCGCTCGTCGGAGCGAAGAACCTCCGCCAGCAGTGTGGCTTCGTCCCCATCGGACTTCCGCTGGCAGGGCGATGCCGACTCGACGAGCTCGATGGCACCGACATCGATACCCGCGTCCTGAATGGCGCGGTCGAGTGCAACGCGACAAGCGCGGGCGCCTTCCTCCGGCCCAAACGACACGCCCAAGCCGCGGATAATGCCCCGGATCTTGTCGCCATCCCGCTGCGCGTCGCGCAGCCGCTTGAGAATCACCACCCCCACGCCTTCGCCGGGGAGCATGCCGTCGCGATCCGCGGCGAACCCAGGCCTGGGGTCTCCGGATGCCAGCGCCTGCTTGAGCTGCATCGACTCGAAAACGTTGATGTCCATGCTCCGCTGGCCGGCGGCGCACAGCACCAGGTCGCACGCCTTGTCGCGCAACAGGCCGATCGCCGTCGAAATCGCGGCGAGCGACGACACGTCCCCGGCATCGAGCGAGAACGCGCCCCCCATCAGGTCGAACGACTTCGTCAACCGCGATGCCAACGTGCTGGCGGTGAAGCTCCCCGTTTCATCCAACGCGGCCGGCAGATGCTTCAGCACCAGCTCCTGATAGGCGGCGGCGATGGCTTCCACGTCCGAATTTGGAATCCCGCGTTGCCGCAGTTCCGCGCGGAGGTACCTCTGGAATTCCGGAATTCGCAACCCCATTTGCAGATCGCAGGCGAAGTCGCCGCCGTAGATCGATCCCACCACCACGGCGGCCCGTTGGCGGTCGAAGGGCTTGCGGTCGTAGCCGGCGTCTGCCAGGGCGTGGTCGGCTGCATCGAGCAGCATGAATTGCAGCGGGTTGGCGTTGGCGACCTGCTTGGGTGGAACTTTGTGCTTCTTCCAGTCGTACTCAAAGTTCGTGAGGTACCCGCCGCGGGACGTCGGTGTGCGATATGGGCCGCGCGCGTTCGGATCGCAGTAGATGGTCGGATCCCAGCGTCCCGCCGGCACGTCCTGAAACGCTTCGCGACCGGAGACCAGCAGGTCCCAATAGGCGTCCAGCGTTAGCGCGCCGGGCAGAATCGCTGCTGCCCCAACGATGGCAATCGGTTCGCCGCGCGGTGCGGCAGGAACGGATCCCTGTTCGCGCACATTGCCGGGGACGGTGACGTAGGACTTCGTCGCCGCAGTCGGCCCGTCGTCCACCACCATGTGCACGTTCAGCCCGCCGATGCCGAAGGCATTGACTGCCGCACGACGCGGCCTGCCCGCAGGCGGATCGGGCCAGGGCTGCGTCTGCGTGGGAACATAGAAGGGAATATCGTTCCACGGCACCTCGGGGTTGGGCGTGCAGAAGTTGATTTGCCCGGGAATCTGCCGGTGCTGCATGCACAGCAGTGCCTTGACCAGTCCGGCAATCCCCGCGGCTTCAAGGGTGTGGCCAATATTGGCCTTCACGCTGCCGATCGGCAGTTTGTTTCCCTTGGGCAGATTGTCTTTCAGCGCCAGCGTTAATGCGCTGAGTTCGGTGGAATCGCCGACCTGCGTCGACGTCGCATGGCATTCGATGTATTGCAGCCAGGCCGGGTCGACGTCGCGGCTGTAGGCCCGCTGGATCGCGAGGATCTGGCCCTCCTTCCGTGGCGCCCACAAGCTCTTGCCGCGGCCATCTGACGACAATCCCACTCCGCGGATCAACCCCAAGATGTTGTCGCCGTCGGCAACTGCCCGCGGAAGCGTCTTCAGAATCAGCGCCGCATACCCGTCGGAGCTGACGAGACCATCGGCATCGGCATCGAACGGCCGCGAGCCGGTGGCGCTCATCGACTGCGCCATAGAGAACAGCACCAAGGCATACCACTTGCTGTACGAGGCGCCGCCCACAATCGCCATGTCGACCAGGCCATGACGCAACGCGTGAACTCCCATCGCCACCGAAGTCAACGACGAAGCACAGGCGGCATCGGTCGCCAATGTCGGTCCCTCCAAGCCGAACGCCTGGGAGATCACCGCGGCGACCATGTTCGCCCCAAGGTCGGGGCCGCCATCCAACCGTCGTTCCCCTTTGTCGCGGCGGATTCGTTCCACAACGCTGCGAAGGATCTCATCCTGCAGGGGCCGCGGCAGCTTCTGGAACGTGGCATCCTGGCGTAAATACGACGCCGTCCCTTCGATGCCCGTGCAGAAGGCGATATCGCCGCCCAGCGGGCTGCCTCCGGAGTGGCCGATGTAGACTCCTGTGTTGCGCAGTCTCAGGTTGAACGGGTCATAACCGGCATGACGGCAAGCCGCGGCGGCCACCTCACACATCACCAGATGAGCGGGATCGGTATCGTCGACGAGTTTCCGCGGCAAGGGAAGTCGGGAATCGATCAACCGTTCCGGCACCACACCACCGATTTGAGAATACGTTCGGCCAAACTTTCCCTGTTCGGAATCGTAGTAAAGGTCCCGGTCCAGCTTTTCGGGCGGAAGCTCCGTGATCCCGCTGCGACCGTCGCGGATCAAGGACCAGTAATCCTCTGGGCTGTCTGCGCCCGGAAATCGGCAACCGACACCCACGATCGCGATCGGTGTCTCGATTCCACCCGTCGGCACGCCAGCCATGATGCAGCCTCAATCCAGGTCGACACACACAATCCGTCTGAAATTCCCGACCCCCGATTGACGGGATCCTGCCCCAGTGGGTCGAACAACGCGTCCACGACCGCCATTCAGGTGGCGTAATTTGATCGGAAAATTATGTATGGGGTGTTTAAGATATCTGGGTTGTTTCTTATTGTTTGGTTGGATGGGTAGATTATGATGACGGATTGGTGAACTTAGCAAAAGAATTCTGGCATCCCTGCCAAAAGTGGCCTGATTGGGTCAGCTTGGTTATATGTATCTATGTACACTATAGCCGCGACAAATCTGCGCGGTAGGCTGCCTCTTGGTAACATCGGCCAATCCCGACTCGGAGACCGAGCCGCCCGGTGTCCGGTTCCAACATTCCCTCACCTCTCCCGAAGCCCCTCGATCGCCGCGCCCTCGTCTTGGTGTTGCTGACGGTCGCGCTCTGGGGCGGCAATCCGGTGGCGACCCGCTACGCGGTGGAATCGCTCCCACCCATCACTGTCTCCGGCCTGCGCTTTCTGATGGCCACAGGAGTCATGCTGGTCTGGTGCCGGTTGGAGCGGACGTCGTTTCGCGTCACGCGGCGGCAGTGGGGGCCAATTGTGATTGCAGGAACGCTGCTGTTCCTGCAGATCACTGCCTTCACGGTGGGCACGGCGTTGACCAGTTCGTCGAACACGTCGCTCTACGTCAACACCTTCGTATTCTGGGTCGTGGGGCTGGAGCACTTTGTCACCCGCGCGGACAGGCTGAACTCAACCCGCTGGACGGGCCTGTTCGTTGCGGCAGCGGGAGTGGTGTTGCTGCTCGCCCAAACGGCGGCGTTCCGCACCGAGCAACGAGATCTCCCCAGCCTCGGCGGAGATGCGGTGCTCCTTTTCAGTGCGTTCCTGCTGGGGCTGAAATTCATCTACACCAAGCACGCCCTGAAGGTGATTGGCCCCACCGAATTGATCTTCTGGCACGACATCGTGGCCGTGGCACAGTTTGCCGTTGCCGCGGCATTGCTCGAGCAGCCCGATTTCGCGCGGATCACGCCCTCCGCCGCAGCGGGCCTGGCCTACCAGGGGTTGCTGGTGGGGGGCGTCTGCTTTGCCCTCCAGGCGCATTTGCTGAAAAAGCACTCGGCCTCACAGATCGCCGTGTTCAGCTTTGCCACCCCGCTGGTGGGCGTGCTGCTGGGAGCACTCTTCCGGGGCGATCGCTTATCACCGGGGCTGCTGATCGCGGGCGCCGCCGTCGCCGTGGGGATTTACCTGGTGAACCGCACGGACTGAAGGTGTCAGGCGTCAGGCGTCAGGTAGGAGTGAACACGAAAACAAGTCCGTCGTTATCTTTCCTGATCCCTGAAGCCTGACACCTGATACCTGACCCGTCTCTACCGCTGAAACGCTTCCGCCAGCGATTGCAACATCGCTTGTTCCAGCGCCGGGTCGCGGCCTTTGAGGATCCAGCCGGCCGGAGTGGGCGGGCCGCTGACCACGTCGAGATCCCGTTGCAGCGGCGAATTGTCCAGGAAGGTGGCCCGCCCGGCGGTCGGATCGGCGTTCACCACGTCTTCCAACTCCTTCAAGGCCTCCACGCCCACGAGGTAGCCCCCTTCCACCGGCGTGACGCTGACGAACGCCTTTCGGCGAATCGACTGCAGCGTGCTTTCCGACCGGTTGGCCGGACCGACGGAGTCGGGATGCCACGGCTCCAGCCAACTCGCGCCCACTTTGTAGCGGGTCTCGATGATGCCGCCGAGCTTATCTTCGCGTTCGATGTCGAAGAGATAGTTATGGACCACGTCGATTGTGCGTTCCCACACGAGATCTCCGTCGCTGGCGCGGACGAACAGGGGGTTGCCGGCCGGCGGCGTGCCCCGCGGCCATGCGGCGCAGCCGGCGGTCGTCGCCATCAACGTGGCCACCAGGACCACCCGCTGCACGCAAAGGACTCGATCGGAAGCCATGGCAGCCTGCCAGCGGAGCAAAAACGCGGGACGGATCGGGATCGGGGCGGCGTAATGTGGCAGACAAGTCGCAATTCGGCAATCCCGATTTGAAGGTGTCAGGTGTCAGGTGTCAGGAAAGACAATAAGACGGACTCAATTGGCGGTTCTTACCTGACACCTGACCCCCTCACCACCCGTGGGCCATTCGCCACGCGGCGCCGAACCGACTACGATTCCACTCTGGAGGAGCAGCGCGAATGGGCGAGTTTCACACGGTGGCGAAGGTGGGGAGCATTCCAGCGGGGCAGGGCCGATCATTTCTTGTCCAGGGACGCATGATCGCCGTGTTCCATCAACACGGCCAATACTTCGCGATGAACGACCTGTGCCCGCACATGGGGGCGTCGCTGGCCGAAGGCTACGTGGACGGAGACAGCGTCACCTGTCCGTGGCATGCCTGGCGGTTCGGCCTGCGTGATGGGCTATGGCTCGACAATCCCAAGGCCAGGCTGTGCAGCGACACCTACCCCGTGCGGGTGGCGGGGAATGACATTCAGGTGCAACTTCCCGGTTAACCGCACACTTCACGTGTGAGGCGAATCGCTACCGCACCATCGCTTCGTCGTTCCGCGAAAAGAAGCTGTGCAGGTTGTTGTTCGCAGAGCGGAAGAACTCGCCGGTGGCGTTGCGCATCGATTGCCACCTGGAGGGACGCTCCGCACTGCCGGTCGGCGGCGCTGGAACCGGCGGCAGCGGCGTTGGCGGCGGTCCCGGCTGCGGGGGTGCAATCGGCGTCGGTGAGGACGGATAATACATGGGGCCCGAGCCCGGCGGCATTGCATCGTAGTAATACACGGGACCGGACTCGCAGGCGGCACACTCTTCTTGCTTGTGCTTGGAAGCCGTGCAGCAACCCACACTTCCCAAGAGCAGCAGCACTGCCCCGCCGATCGTCAAACTCCGCACGAACCTCATGACCGGGCCTCTTCCGCCAAGTGGAAACGCCGAATGGCGACGATGGAGCGGAACGGTCCATCGGCAGCGATGCCGCCGCCCATGCCAGTCGTGCGGTGAGAAGGATCGGATCGTGATGCCGGGGTCGTACAAGCAATTCCTGCCGTTCCTGCGATGCCGGCGAAACGCGGTCCGGACGTGCCGAAAGCACACAAACCGTGCGACTTGCCGCTTGTGACGGTCGCGCGCTCAAAGCCGGAACGTATTGCCCTGGCCACCCTGGCGGCGTTCGGTCAGCGGCAGCACGGCCAGCAGCGCCAGCATCGGGTGCAGCGGCGCCCGCATGCGTGTGTCGGTCCAATAGAGAAGGTGAACCGCCTGCAGCGACGCGACGAACAACACGAACACCATCGCCCACCGCGCGTTCCGCCGGAACTGTAACCAAAGCCCCCAAGCCGCAAGAGCAAACAACAGGGCGTACCAGGCCGCGACCAACCGGCCCGCCCACCCGCCGAGTTGCGCCTCCCCGCGTGGTGACAGACTCCACAAGCTCCGCACGCGATACGCCACTGCGGCGGCGAATCCCGAGGGATCCTGCCGGATGTATTGCCACGCCCGCTGCGATTGCCAACGGTCCACCGCCGTCTCGCTGGAGTCGCCGTTCAACTCGGCCGCGGCGACCAGGTTCATCGACCGCTGCCAGCGCTCCAGGCTGTCGCCGCTCCACACCGTGCCCCACGGCTGCCGCGCGACCTCGTCGTAGAACACGGGATTATTCGCCAGCAGCAGCGTGTAGCCGCCGTGCGTGGTGGTGAGAATGGGCTGGCCGAACACGAGCGCGTTGCGGACCACCCACGGAGCGACGGTGACCGCGAGACCTGCGGCAACCAACAGCACGCACCACGCACGTTGCCGCCACGGTTGACCGCCCGCAAACAACATCCAGACGCAAACCAGCACCATAAACGGCCAGATTGTGGGACGACACAACGCCGCCAACCCCAACGCAACACCAGGGAGCACCTCGATCCAATATCGTGCAGGATTCGCGCTAGTTCGCGCGTGACGAAGTCCGGTCCCCTCTCCCCCGTCTGCGGGGGAGAGGGTTAGGGTGAGGGGGGCATTTTCCATAGCGCTCGGCCCCCTCACCCTAGCCCTCTCCCCCATCGGAATGAGGGAGAGGGGACCAGAAAACCGAGCCAGCGCGCCCAAAGCGAGGATCGTCAGCGCGGCGAACGTGCACTCGGTCATCGGTTGCGCGGTGTAGCGCACGAGCAGCGGGTCGACCGCGACGAACAGCGCGGCCAATGTGGCCCCAAGATCTGAAACCCCCGTTCGCCGCGCGGTGATCCAGGTCGCAACAACCGCGCCAATGCCCGCCAGCAGGTTCACCGCGGCCGTCGCCACTGCGGGACTCGCGACCAGCAGCACTGCCGCCAGGAATAGCGGATACAACGGCGGCCGATACGCCGTGGCTGCGGTCGAGCCCGGTGAACAGAAGCCGTGTCCCGCCGCGATCTGACGGGCGATGCCCAGGTACGCGTCGCGATCGCGCGCGAGGTCGTCGGCCCACACCACGCAGGCGCCGAGTCGCACCGCCATCGCCACCAGCAGGACACAGACCAGCCCAACTTCGGGACGGCGCATGGAATGCCTGCGTCAAGGCGATGCAGGGAACTAAAAATTCGGCTTGTCAGCCGAGCGCTCGGGTCGGTGCTGTCGAAGTTGTATCGCCGGCCATCGCGCTGACGGGGCAATGACCGAGTCGATTCCCACCGCCCGCCTCACTGCGGCTGCATTGTCAGCACGGCGTCAGCCAGCAAGATTCCCCCAATAGCGGGGACTCGCGCGCGTTGTTCGACGGAAGGAACGTTACTGCGGCCGCTTAAAACGACCGTCCACCCGTAGCTTGGTACGTGAAATCCGCCCAGACCGTCACACTTACCGCATTGAAGCACTCGCAGACCGGCGGATTGGCGATTCGCCACCGTGACCAAGTAACACCGTTGACTTCGATGGACCCATAGCTTTCAAGATCGAAAGGCCCGCGAACTTGGTTGTTGGTCCCAACGAGCCACACAATCGGAACTTGCCCATTGCAACCTCCGAAATCGTCCGGATCGGCATAGATCCTCACGTCTTCAACGTTGTAGTTGTAGCATCCTGGCTCCATCTGTGGATCGAACTCAACTTTGCTCAAGGTCGCGGCTGAGAGAGAGATTGACGGTGCCGCCGCCGTACGCGGCTTTTTGCGACGGCGGGGGGACAGGCCGGAGCGCTGAAAGGATACAAAGGACCGCGACGAGCGTCAGGGCAAAAACTGGAGAAGACAACGCCAGCGAACGAGCTGTAGAAGTTGAGATGATCGCCTCCGCTTGGAAACCCGAACACACGAAATCATCCCGAATGGGATTGGCGACAACGGAGAAATGGCAGGGTTGGAGACCGACGTTCGGATCGATGAAAGCCTAACGCGTAAGTTCTTGGTCTGCAAGTAGCAAAACAACCTGAATCACGCGGTTTTCGTAAAGAGAACCATCGTGATGAATGGCTGTCGTCTGCGATAACTTCATTGTGGCGGCTTATAGACGCGTTCGGATGGCACCGGCGGCGGATTATTCGGTCGAGGTCCGCCCGGCGGACGTTGTTCCCCGCGCGCTCCGCTTTCGTCTTCAGGCGGACGGTCACCGGGAGGGCGACCTCCGCTAAATCCACGGAACACGCGGCCGGACCCACCCGGAGGCGCGGGTGGGCGCGGAAATCCGCGCAACTGCAACCAATAGTCGAGCAATGGTTTGAGATCGGGCTTGTCGAGCTCGAGCTTTTTGAAGTAGTCGTGCATCAACTCGCTGGTCAGGTAGCTGGGATTCTCGGCATCTTCCTTCCGTTTCGGTGCCATCAGTTCTTCACGCCGCACCGAGTCGAGCGTAGCCCAAAACTCCCGCAACTGCTTTTCGTCGGGATAGAGTGGTTCGAGTTTCCTGAGGACGTGAGCATGCAGTCCCTTGCCAATTAGCATCATCACGCCGAAGCGTAGCTGGTCGGGTGAAGTTCGGCTGTTGAGAAACTGCTTCGATTCCTCGTCGGTGATCGCGTCCACGACCTCGCGCAACTGTTCGTCCGAAAGCTGCCGCTGGCTACCCCACGGATAATTCTTATAATTGCGAAAGATCTGGATGTAGCGCTCCGTCGGGGAGAGGTTTCGCGGCAACGGTTGAGGCATCGTGCGTTGCAGGACGTCCATCACTGCGGCCAGGTCCGGTTCGCCCAGATACGGCGTCTGCGGCATCCGTGGCTTCATGCGCTGCAGATCGAGGTTCAGGTCGAACAGTTGCGTCTCGCGGTTGGCGTCCTGCTTCTCTTTGAACTCGCGGACCAGACGCAGCCGGTCGGCCGAACTGGTGGCCCGGCGCAGGTCGTCGCGCTGACCCGGCGTGAGCGTCTGCAGCCACATCGCGTAGGTGTCGAGCAGCGCGTGCAGCGAATCGGGCTGCTCTTCCAGCTGCGCGTGCAGGGCGCGGATCTCTGCCTGCTCGGCAGGCGCGAGCGCCTGGAAGGTGGTCCAGTTGTATTGGATCCGCCGTCGCTCGCTCGCTGTCATTTTCGCGATTTCGTTGGACCGCTCTTCCAGCACGGCGTGCTTCGACGACGACGGCTTGGAGATTTCTAGCCGCCGCGGCGGGGCGGGCGTCTCTTTCGCATCGGTCACATTGAACACACCGGCCCGCTGCAGGTCGGTCGCGAAGCCCAGGTCGCGCACTTCCAGGTACACGTCGACGTTCTTCACGACCGGCAGGTTGGTCAGCAGGTCTTCGTGCTCATTGGGAATGCCTCGCGTGGTGATGGCGAAACCGATCGCCGCACACGCCGCCAGCCCCACCGCCCAGAGCACGGCGACCGCCCCTTTGCGGACGTAGCCGAACCACGGCTGATCCACCAGCCGGATGCGCATCTCGCTCACCTGCAGCGTGTGCAGCGTGCGCTCGGTGAAATCCTGCGGCGCGTTGGGCTTCGGGAGCAGGTCGAGCATCTCCCACGTGCGGGCCAGCGCCTCCACCTCGTGGCGCGCAACCTCACTCTGCACCAGCACACGGTCAATCTGCTGGGTCAGGTTGTCCTCGAGCTCGCCGTCCAGGTAAGCCACGAGGTTTTCACGCTGTTCGGCGGAAAGTCGCGTCCATTTTTCCATGGGAATTCATTCTCGCTTGTGTTTCGCGGGACGCGGCAGCTTGCAGAGGTCCTCGCAAACTCCGTGTACCGCGAAGCGGCAAGCCGTGTCATTTTCTCAACTGCATATGCGGTTCCAGCACCTGGCGCAGGTTTTCGCGGGCCCGCGATAACAAGCTCTTCACGGCCGCCGGGGTCAGCTCCATCGCGTCGGCGATGTCCTGGTAGCTCATTTCTTCGAACTTATGCAGCAGCACGGCGACCCGCTGGCGGTCGTTCAACGTGCCCAGCGCTTTCTGCACCAGCCCCTGCAGTTCGCGCTTGTCGAGCTGGCGGGCGGGCATGAGGGCCGATTTCTCGGTCGCCAGGCGTTCTTCGGGCCGCGGTCCCAGCGGTCCCGAATCGCTGCCGGTCAGCGAAACTTCCCTTCGGCGGCCCTGGTCGCGGCGGGAGTTGCTCGCCAGGTTGTTCGCGATGCGAAAGATCCAGGTTGAAAAGCGAGCCGTCGGCTCGTACCCGTGACGGGCGCGGTAGATCCGCAGGAAGACGTCCTGGGCGAGGTCTTCCGCAGCTTCCTGGCTGCCGACGATGTGGTAAAAAATCGCGACCAGCCGGTCCTGATAGGCGGCCACGAGCTGGGAAAACGCCGCGTCATCACCGTTCTTGGCGCGCAGCATCAACTGCACCTCCGGGTCGCGAAGATAACCGGATTCTTCAACCGGCGCCGGTGGGCTTTTGGTGGTGGACACAAGCATCGCCGCAGGCCGGCGCTCTGCGCGCCGCCCGAACTATCGAACACTCACCGGGCGATGGAGTTTCGCACGACTCCCCCGCCGTGGTGGGAACAGGGACGCTCCGATTATAATCCAACCCGTCGCGCGAAGCGCGGTCGTAGGACGGATTTCCCATCCGTCCCCGCGGGCTCGGATTGCGTCCCACGCGGATGGATGGGAAATCCGTCCTGCGAAGTCAACGCCGTCGCCATGGTGCTATCCACCCTCCCCCTGAGCTATTGCACCAACGTCCATCCCGGACGTTCGCTGGACGAAGTGCTCGCCGGGCTGGAGCGGTATACCCTCGGCATCCGCCAACGGTTCGGCAGTCCGCTCGCCGCCGGGTTATGGCTCGCCCAACCGGTCATTTGCGAACTGACCGCCACCCGCGCAAACTTCGACCGGCTGCGCGACTGGCTGCTGTCGCACGAACTGCCCTGCTACACTCTCAACGCATTCCCCTACGGCGACTTCCACAGCGACCGCGTGAAAGAGCAGGTCTACCTGCCCGACTGGACCGAACCCGCCCGGCGAGACTACACGCTCCAGTGTGCGAAGCTGCTCGCCGAACTGCTGCCCGAAGGCGCCGATGGCAGCATCTCCACGGTCCCGCTTGGCTTCAAAGCGCTCGTCGGTCACTTCTGGAAGCCCGGCTTTTCCGAAAGCCGGGCTTCCCTGGTGGATGAAGCCCGGCTTTCGGAAAAGCCGGGCTTCATCGATCGTTGCATCGAACAACTCATCGACACCGCGCGCGGGTTGCAGCAACTCCATCACGACACCGGCCGCGTCATCCGTCTCGCCATCGAGCCCGAACCGTTGTGCGTGCTGGAAACCACGGCCGAAACCGTGGCCTTCTTTCACCGCCTCCGCGACCGGGCGGCCAGGGACGGAGCGCACGAGGCCGTCGAACAACACCTCGGCGTGTGCTACGACGTCTGTCACCAGGCGGTGGAGTTTGAGGACGTGGCCGCGTCGATTCGCCAGCTTGCGCGCGATCGAATCCGCATCAACAAGGTCCACCTCTCGTGTGCGATTCACGTCGACCGTCCCGCGGACCCCGAAACGCGCACGGCGCTGGCCCGCTACATCGAGCCGCGGTATCTGCACCAGACGTTCGCCCGCACGGCGACCGGCGTCGTCTCGCAAGTCGACCTGGATGAGGCGCTGACGAACGACCCGCCGGAGGAATTCCGCACGGCGTCGGCGTGGCGCGTGCACTTTCACGTGCCCGTCGATGCAGAGCGACTCGGTCCGCTGCGGACCACGCGGCCCGAGCTGCAGCAGGCGCTCGCGGTCTTGCCCGAACTCGATTACGCTCCGCACCTGGAGGTGGAAACCTACACGTGGGAAGTCTTCCCCGGCGGCGGCCGCACGGAACTCGTGGAGGGCTTCGCACGGGAGCTGATGGCAACACGAAAACTGTTCATGGCACTCGAACATCCACACTAGCCCGACGCGCAAGCGCGGGAATCTTCGAGCGAGAGACGATTCCCTTGCTTGCGCGCCGGGCTCGTGTGAAACCACTGAAAACGGCATGCGCCAGATCCTCCTCGAACTCGATCAGATCCTCCGCAGCGGGCGGCCGGTGTGTTACACGGCGCTCGTGGAAACCCGCGGCTCCACGCCACAGAAGGCCGGGGCCGCCATGCTCGTGTTCCCGGACGGCTCGCAAGTCGGTACGCTCGGCGGCGGCTGCGTCGAAGCCGAAGTGAAACGCCGCGCGCTCCAGCTTCTGGATCACGGCCAAACCGACCTGCTCACCTTTCAGCTCGATAGCGATTACGGCTGGGACGACGGCCTCATCTGCGGTGGTCGCATGAAGATGCTGGTCGATCCGTTGCGCCCGGGCGACGATCACAGCTATCTGACGACGCTCGGCAACCGTCTGCTCACCGGTCGCGGCTGCACGGAAGCCGTCGTCATCGACGCGGAGAAGTGTCGAGAAGGAAGCCCAGGGATGGCAAGCCCTGGGTCTCCCCATAACGCGGATCGTTTCCTGCTCGACGAAAACGCCAACATCCTCGCCGCGCGAGCAACCGGTTCACCACCTGCGAAACTGAACACGCTGTTGCGGCCGTTATCGGAGCGGCCGCGGCCGTATGTCGTCGAAGGCATCTCGTTCCTGCCGCATCTGCCGCGGTGCCGGCTGGTGATTGTCGGGGCCGGGCACGTGGGTCAGAAAGTGGCGGAACTGGCAGCCGACGTGGACTTCGATGTGTGGGTGGTCGACGACCGCCAGGAATACTGCAATTCCGAGCGGTTCCCCCGCGCGAAGCGGCTGATCGTGGGCGCGATCGATCAATCGCTGAGCGGGCTGGACATCGATCGCGATACCTATTGCATCATCGTCACCCGCGGCCACAACCACGATGAAGAGGCGCTGTACCATTTGGCCGAAACGCCGGCACGGTATGTGGGCCTCATCGGCAGCCGGCGGAAGATCAAGCTGATCTTCAACGACCTGCTGCGGGAAGGCATTTCGCGCGAAGCGCTCGGCCGCGTGTTCGCACCGCTGGGGTTCGACATCGGTTCGCAAACGGTGCCGGAGATCGCGGTGAGCATCGTCGCGGAGCTGGTAGCCCATCGCAATCTGGGCCAGCTTCCGACGCAGGTCCGCCAGCCCAGCCTGATTGATGAATCCTCGGGAAGCCCAGGGATGGCCCTCCCGGGGTCAGCGGTGAGTTGAGAGTGTCGAGTTGAGAGGTGGAGAAGAGGAATTATGAAAATCTGTCGCCCTGCGCTGTTCATCCTGCTCGCACAAACGTCTTTTGCCGCGGAGCCGCCCTCGACGCTGCACGGGCTGCCGCTGATCTTCCGCGAGGACTTTTCGTCCGGCGAGCTCAAGATGCTCGAGCCGAGCGATCCTAAGGCGTGGAAGATCGAGGACCTCGACGGTAACACAGTCGCCAGCCAGTACCAGCACGTCGTCACCGAAACGCCGGTGCGCTCGCCCTTCAACCGGGCGGTGTTCAAGGATCTCGTGGTGGGGGACTTCGTGCTCGACGTGAAACTGCAGTCGACCGCGCGCGACTACCCGCACCGCAGCCTGTGCCTGTTCTTCGGGTATCAGGACCCGGCCCATATGTATTACGTCCATTTCGGCCAGAAGACCGACGACCACGCCAACCAGATCTTCATCGTGAACGATGCCCCCCGGCTGAAAATCTCCACCAGGACCACCGAAGGCACGCCGTGGGACAACGCATGGCACCACGCCCGCATCGTGCGCAAAGTGGAATCGGGGCAGATTGACGTCTACTTCGACAACATGGACACCCCCGTGATGACCGCCGTGGACAAAACCTTCACTTGGGGCCAGGTGGGCATCGGCTCGTTCGATGACACCGGCCGGTTTGATGACGTGCTGGTGTACGGGACACGCGCAGAACGAAAGAAATAGCGCCGCTGTTCGCTTGCGGCTTAGCGTTCTGCACGGCGCGCGAAGCCGCAAGCGGCTCAACCCACATTGACGTGTTTCGCCCGTTTGCCTACAAGCCGCCTTTCACCAACGGAGGGGGCTGAGGTCATGCGGGGGTCCGTCAATCGAGCGTCCATTCACCGCGAACCTGCATTCTGGCTGGTGCTGCTGCTGGCCGTGGCGATGTACTTGCCGCGGCTCACCACGCTCACCATCCGCGGCGAAGAATCGCGGCGGGCCGTCATCGCTCGGGAGATGATCAAAACGGGCGACTGGATTGTGCCGCGGACGCAGGGCGAAGTGCGTCTTAGCCGACCGCCGCTGCAGAACTGGATGATCGCGGGCCTGGCGGTGCTCGCCGGCGAGATGGATGCCTGGTCGATCCGCCTGCCGGGCGTGATGGCGACGGTACTCACCGTGGGTCTGGTGTATTGGTCGGCCCGGCAGACGCTCTCCATCACCGGGGCCGTGGTCGCGGCGGCGGCGTATGCGTCGTTCTTCCATGTGCTCGAGCTGGGCGGCACCGGCGAAACCGAGCCGGTGTTCACGCTCCTCGTGGCGGCCTCGCTGCTGTTGTGGCACGGGCTGTTCAATAGTAGCAGGCACACTCTGTGTGCCGTTCTTCCTTCATCGGAAAATGCAAGGCAACGGCACACGGAGTGTGCCTGCTACTATTGGGCGTGGACCCTCGGCGGCGCGTGTGCCGGCCTGGCGATGCTGACGAAGGGCCTGCAGGCGCCGCTGTATTTCTTTGGCTCGACGTGGGCGTACCTGCTGCTCACGCGGCAATACCGCGCGCTGTTCCAACCGAGCCACTTCGTTGGACTGGCGTCATTCGCAGTCGTGGTCGGCAGTTGGCAAGCGGCGTTCATGTGGCAAATGGGCATCGAGAACGGCTGGATGATCTACTTCTGGAACGTGGCCGAGCGGTTCAACGACAACCGCACCTCGACGTACCTGGTGCACTTTCTCACGTATCCGCCGTCGGTGGTGTTCGGTTGCCTGATGCCGTGGTCCGTGCTGCTGCTCGCCTACTTGCATCCACAGGTGAGGTCGAACCTGGGTCCGCGGCGCGACCAGGCGGTGTTCATGGTGACGAGCATCCTGATCTGCCTGCCGTCGGTATGGTTGCCGCCGGAAGCGCGGCCGCGATATTTCATGCCGCTGTTTCCGTGCTTTGCGATCCTGGTGGGCATTGCCGGCGAGATCTTGTACGAACACGCCGGCGAGCGAGTCGGACAGATCTGGATAAACTTCGCGCGCATCGCGGGCTGGTTGTTCGGCGCCACTGCAGTCGCCTTGCCGCTGACGAGCCTGCTGTGGCCGGCGTCGCCGTATGCGATTCCGCTGTGGCAGTCCGCAGCGACTGCGATCGCGCTGCTGATCGCGGCCGTTGTCATTCGCAACTCTCTGACCCTTGCTCCTCAACCTGGCATGACGCGCGCGGCGTTCGCCATTGCCGCGGGATTGGGCGTGATCCACGTGGGGCCGTTCCTCACGGTGCAGCAGCAGCGCAGTGAGAACCTGCCGGCTGCGGTCGCCGCACTCGAGGTCCAGTTGCCGCGCGACGTGCAGCTCGTCAGCTTCGACCACGTGCACCACGTCTTTCTGTACTACTACGGCCGCGACGTGAAACTGCTCCCCTGGCCGCAATCGGCCGCTGATGTCCCCGGCGACGTGAACTATTTCTGCGTCGAGGTGCGCGGCAACCAGGTGCCGGAGTTGCCCTTCCTGTGGGACGAAGTGGCGTCGCTGCCGGTGGACCGCCACCGCCGCAACCCGCCGCGCGAACGAGTGGTCGTCGGCAAAAGGCGAGCGGAGTCGCGGGCGGATGTTGTGCAGTCGGCATCGCCCGTCCGGCTCTGAACGCATGTTGCTGTATTCAGTGCGTCGCGTCTGGTAGGTTCTCGAGAGCCGCATACCTGAAGTGCGCGGCGAACCAGGGAGTCTGCCATGATCCGGCTGCGAATCGCACTGGCGCTGTGTTGCCTGACCAGCGCCGCCCATGCGGCGGATGTCTTCGAGCGTCACACGGCGAAAGAGCTGCAGCGCGCGATCGAGCAGGGACCGGCCGCCGCGCAGCTCACGCTCAACGATGCCGCGAAACTCAAGCCGCTGTCTCCCACGCTCAGCAGCCCGTGCATCGTCGTCAAAACCGACGACGGCAACTACGCCAAGGCACTGGTGGGATGGGGCCTGCGCAAAGGGGGCGAGAAGCCGACGCCCGTGCTGCTGATCGAACGTTTCGTCACGTACCGCGGCGACCGGCCCGATCTCACCGCTGCGGTAGGGAAAGACGTGATGTTGTTCCCCGGCTTCGCGTTCAACTTCGACATCGGCCAGGTGGTGCCGGAGGGTCACGGAGCGGATGTCAAGTTCACCGCCAACAGTGCATTGAAACCAGTCGGCGAGGTCCAGTTCGTCGCATTGCACGGCTCGCTGTTGCCGCCCGCCGATCCCACGACCAAGCGCGATCCGGCAGCACAGGAAGGCGTCACGCTGGAGGACTTCGCCGGCACCTGGAAGGTCGATGCCGACGGCCGTTGGAAAGGAGAATGGGAGCTGAAGGTGGCGAACGGCGACGTCACGGGGTCGTTCGTTTCCGACGAATCGAAGAACCGCTACGACGTCACCGGGCAGGCCGGCGCCCTGCCGCACCAAGTGAAGCTCGAAGTGTTCCTTGCGAACGCGCAGATGCAGATCGACGCGTACCTGTGGACGAAAGACAAGTCGAAGATGGCGGGCACGCTGGTCCTTGCCGGACGGAAGTTTGGCTTCGTGGCGGAACGCGCGGAATGAAACACGCCACGAAACGACGCGCCGAGCGAACGACGCCGCGCGTGCCCAAGCGGCCGATGGTGGAGCTGCTGCAACAGCGGCCGCTCGCCGATGGCATCGAGTCCGCGCCGGATGTCGAGGTCCGCGCACCGACGCCGCATCCGTTCCTTTACCGCAAGCGGCTCGGGCAGTTCCCCGCGCACGCCATGCCGGGCGACCTGGTGCGGCTGCGGTTTTCCAACGGCGACGTGTTCGGTTGGGGCCTGTTCAACCCACATGCCGAGATCGCCGTGCGTGTGCTGAAAACGGGAACCGAGCCGCCGGACGAGGACTGGTGGCAGGCCCGGCTGCAAAGCGCCGTCGCACTCCGTCGCGACCTGTTGAAGTTGGACCATGCAACAGATGCCTATCGCATTGTCCACGCCGAAGGGGACGGACTGTCGGGACTGGTGGTCGACCGCTTCGGCGACGTGCTGGTGCTCGAAGCGTTTGCACTCGGCATGTACCAGCGAGCCGAAGCGCTGCTGGACGTCCTCGGCCCGCTGTGCGGCACTCATCACGGCGTGCTGCGGTCGGGGCCGCTGTCCAATGAGCACGAGGGCTTCGCCGCCGATGCCACCGGTTCCGAGAACTTGCCGACGCGCATCGTGGTGCACGAGTTCGGCACGAAGTTCCGTATCGACTTCTCCGGCGGCCAGAAGACCGGCTTCTACTGCGACCAGCGCGACAACCGCCGGCACTTCGCCGAATTGTGCCGCGGCAAAGCGGTGCTCGACATTTGCAGTTACACCGGCGGCTTTGCGATCCAGGCAGCGCGGCTCGGTCATGCAGCGGAAGTGACCGGCGTCGAGCTTGACGAGTCGGCTGTGCCCATAGCGAAGGAGAATGCCCGGCTCAACCAGTTGAAGCATGTGCAGTTCGTGCAGGCCGACGCTTTTGCCTATGCCCGCGACATGCTCCGCAACGGCCGCAAATACGGGGCGGTTGTGCTCGACCCGCCGAAGCTCATCCGGACGCGCGATGAGATGTCCGAAGGCAGGCGAAAATACTTCGACCTGAACCGACTGGCGTTGCAGCTCGTGGAGCCGGGCGGGCTGCTGCTGACCTGCAGTTGTTCCGGTCTGCTCGATGTGACGGAGTTGACGCGGATAGTCTCCGCCGCCGCACACGACGTGAACCGCCGCGTGCAGATCCTGTCGAAAGGCGGCGCCGCCGCGGATCATCCCATCGCGCCGGTGTGTCCGGAGAGTGAGTATCTGAAAACACTGTGGCTGCGCGTGGAACACTAGCCCGGATTATTCACCACAAAGACCACGAAGGGTCACGAAGTAGATGCCTCGAAGAGGGTTACGGAAAAAACACATGACTCAGTTTTGATAGACTGTTTTTTGACTCTTCTCCGTAACTCAGATTCTTCTTGGTGCCCTTAGTGCCTTCGTGGTTCTCATGGATGATCCGGGCTAACCCGAAGCGCAAGCGGGGGAAACATCGAGCGTTCAAAGCCCCCCCTCGCTTGCACGCTTCGGGAAGTCTTGACGATCGTCGAGATTCGATGATGGCAACGTCAATCCGCTACATCCTTGGCTCGCGTTCGCCGCAGCGGCTGGAGTTGTTGCGGATGATCGTGCCCGCAGCGCAGATCGACGTGGTGCCTCCGGAGTCGGCGGCGGAACCGGACTTCGCGGGTTTGGAGAACTGGCTCGACATCCGCGATCGGCTGCTGCGGATCGCCCGCGGCAAGCTGCAGCAGGTACGTGCCCGGATCGCCGCGGCACAGCGCGAGCGCTCGACTATCATCACCGCCGATACCGCCATTGTCGTGCAAAAGAGCCCGCGCGCGGGAGCCACGCCATTCACGGCACCGCTCCTGGTCCTGGGCCAACCGCCCGAGACGGACACATGGCGCGACGTCGTTCGGCACTGGTTCACCGACCATTACGCGGGACAGACGCACATTGCGGCAACGGCTGTCTGTGTCGCGTTTCCTGATGGGCGAACCGACGAACTGGTCGCCACCACGAACGTCACCATGTGCTCCGACGTCGAGCGCTGGATCGACTGGTACCTCGACACCGGCGAGCCGCGCGGCAAGGCGGGGGGTTATGCACTGCAGGGCGCCGGCAGCGTGTTCGTCGAATCGGTCGAGGGCAGCCTCAGCAACGTGATCGGGCTGCCGCTGGAGGCGGTGATGGAAATGCTTGCCGTCGGCGGCACTCCAGCCTGACGCCACTACGCCCGCACTTTTTCGCGAATGGGGCCGTGTGCGTTAACCGTGGCAACGCGGCTGAGGTCGGGAAACCGCGAGCGGTACAGCCAGCGCTCCCACCAGCGGGCCGGACGCAGACAGGGATCGGCGGCGGACAGAACGTGCCTTTTGCCGCGGCGCGTGACCAGCACGAGTTGCCCGTTCGGCAACACTTCGGCGACCGTCCAGTACTTTTCGACGACGTAACTGTATGTCTCGCCGAATTCCGCAGGATGGACGTCCTTCGCCCGCGGCCCGGGGTCGGTGCTGACCTTGCTCAGATGATAAACAACCGCGTCGCCCGGTTTCAGCATTTCCCCCATCTCCACCGTGCTAAGGCAGTGGGACCTGCTCGAGCGGTGAGGCCCGTCCTTTCTCTAACCCATAAGAATAGGCCGAAATGGCGGACGGGGCAACGGCGATTTCCCGTGGTTTTTTGTGGCCAGCGGCAATTACTTCTCGTCCCCCGCGAGGCACCACGCATCGAGTGGCGTCTCGTAGGCGAACAGTTCGTCGGGGCGGAAGTAGATCGCCAGTTCGCGCGCGGCGGCTTCGGGGCCGTCGCTGGCGTGCACGAGGTTCATCTGGCGGCTGAGGCCAAAGTCGCCGCGGATGGTGCCCGGCGCCGCCTGCCGGCCGTTGGTTGGACCCAGCATGGCGCGCACGACGCCGATCGCCTCAGGGCCTTCCAACGCGATCGCCACAATCGGCCCGGCGGTGATGAACGACTCCAACTGCGGATAGAACGGCTTGTGCACGTGCTCGGCGTAGTGCTGCTTCGACAGTTCGGGCGTCACTCGCAGCAGTTTCATCCCCACAAACTTCAAGCCGCGCAGCTCGAATCGCTTCAGAATCTCGCCGCACAACCGGCGATTGACGCAGTCGGGCTTCAGCAAGACCAGCGTGCGTTCGAGAGCCATCGCGTGAAAACTCCAAAGTCCAAAAGTCAAATTCCAACGCGCCGCGAATCGCGAGCGACAGCGACGCTTCCCCTACCACCTACCGCCTCACACCCGCATCAGCGCGCGGAACTGGTCGAACAGGTAGCGGCTGTCGTGCGGTCCGGCGGAGGCCTCTGGATGGTACTGCACGCAGAACGCGGGGTATTCCTTGTGCCGCAGCCCTTCCACCGTCTGGTCATTCAGGTTGATGTGCGTGACTTCGAGCGCGGGCGGCAGGTTCTCGGCCGAAATCGCAAAGCCGTGGTTCTGCGAGGTGATCTCCACCTTCCCGGTCTGCTGGTTCAGCACCGGCTGGTTGGCGCCGCGGTGGCCAAACTTCAGCTTGAAGATTTCTGCCCCGCAGGCCAGACCCATCAGTTGGTGACCGAGACAGATGCCGAACACCGGCACTTGTCCCAGCAGCTTCTGAATGGTCTCGATGGCGTAGTTCAGTGGACGAGGGTCGCCCGGACCGTTCGAGAGGAACACGCCGTCCGGCTTGAGATTCAGCACCTCCTCCGCGGTGACGGTGCCGGGCGCGACGGTCACCCGGCAGCCGCTGTCCCGCAAGTGCCGCAGAATGTTCCACTTCGCTCCGTAGTCGATGGCCACCACGTGCGGGGTCGGCCCCTCAACGGAGGGATGGGTCGGGGCCAGCGTGCTCCAGGGCGACAGGCCGTTCTGCCATTCAAACGTTGCCGGGGGCATGACTTCCTTGATCAGGTCGCGGCCCACGATCGACGGGCTGTTCTGCGCCTTGGCGATCAGCGAAGCGTCGTCCAGATCGATCGTGGACAACACTCCGGTCATTACTCCGCGGATCCGCAGCCGCCGGACCAGGGCTCGCGTGTCGATTTCCTCCAGCCCGATCACCCCCGCCGCTTTCAGGTATTCGTCAAGCGACTGCTGCGCGCGAAAGTTGCTGGGGGACCGGCACAGGTCGCGGACCACGAAGCCCCGCAGCGACAGCTTGCCGCTTTCGACGTCTTCCGGGTTGACCCCGTAGTTGCCGATGTGCGGGTAGGTCATGGTGACGATCTGCCCGCAGTACGACGGGTCGGTGAGGATCTCCTGATAGCCCGTCATGCTGGTGTTGAAGCACACCTCGCCAAACGTTTCGCCTGCGGCCCCAAAGGCCGTGCCGGTGTAGACGGTGCCGTCTTCGAGCGCAAGTTTCGCGGTGGGCATCAGGGGTCGAAGGGGAGGAAGGAGTCTGTTTGCCGTTGAGCGGTTCCAATGAGGGCACGAGCCGCCCCAGCGTAGCGTTTTCCGGCGTGGAAATGAAGAGTCCGGTCAGGGATTTGTCAGGGTGCGTGTGACCATGATTTTTGGCGATGGACGAAGCCCGGCGTTTCCGAAAGCCGGGCTTCCAGGCCAGTTGAGGAAGCCAGGCTTTCGGAAAAGCCTGGCTTCTGCCTGCAAAGCTGGTGTCGGACTTGACAATCGACTACAACTGCTCCCTTCTGACCTCCGACCTCTGACCTCCGATTTCTCCAGCGATGGCCGCCACCGCTCTCCCCGCCTCCTACACCGCCGCCGACATTGAACTCATTGAAGGTCTCGAGGCCGTGCGGCGGCGGCCTTCGATGTACATTGGCGGCGTCGATGCCCGCGGGCTGCACCACCTGCTGTGGGAGATCATCGACAACAGCGTCGACGAGTTCCTCGCCGGGGCCGCGACGGAAATCCAGGTCACGCTCCACAAGGACGGCTGCTCGGCCACTGTGTGGGACAACGGCCGCGGCATTCCGGTCGACACGCATTCCAAGAGCAAGAAGTCCGCGCTCGAGACCATTCTCACCACGTTGCACTCGGGCGGGAAATTCTCGAACAAGGTCTATGCCCGCAGCGGCGGGTTGCACGGCGTCGGTTCCTCCGTGGTGAACGCACTGTCGGTAGAGATGGAAGCCACCATCCACCGAGACGGCTACGAGTGGTCCCAGCGCTACAAACGCGGCAAGCCCACCACACCGGTGAAGAAGGTGCGGCCGTTCCGCGGCCACGGCACCAGCATTTACTTCCGGCCGGACGAGGAGATCTTCTCCAAGACCAACTTTCACCCCGACACCATTCGACAGCACCTGGAGGACATCAGCTACATCCACGGCGGCCTCAAGATTGCGTTTGTGGACGAGGCGAAGAAGGAATCGGTGGAGTTCTGCCATCCCGAAGGAATCGCAGGATACCTCGAAAAGCTGGTCGCCGAGGGACAGAAGAAGGCCACGCACGAGCAGTCGTTCGAGATCAGCCGCGACGACGGGCACACCAAGATCGAAGCCGTGTTGCGCTGGACCGAGGCGACTGACGAACAGATCCGCAGTTACGTGAACGGCATCCGCACGCACGCGGGAGGCACGCACGAATCGGGGTTGCGCTCGGCGATCGCCAAAGCGGTCCGCAACTACCTCGACGTGCACGACATCAAGGTGAAGGGGGTGACCATCGAGAACAGCGACATCCGCGAAGGAGTGTACGCGATCCTCTCGGTGTTCCTCAGCGATCCCATGTTCCAGGGGCAGACGAAGGAAAAGCTCAACAATCCCGAGCTCACCGCGGCGGTGGAGAGCCTGGTGCGGCCCGCGCTGGAAACCTGGCTCAACAGCAACGCCACCATCGCCGACGCCATCGTGGGGCGCATCGTGCTGGCGGCCCGGGCCCGACAGGCGAGCCGCGAAGCGGCGGGCGAAGTCCGTCGCAAGAGTCCGACCTCCAAGCGCACCAACCTGCCCGGCAAGCTGATGGACTGCCGGTCCACCGATCCCGATGAGTCCGAGTTGTTCATCGTGGAAGGCCAGTCGGCCGGCGGCACGGCCCAGATGGGGCGCGACAGCCGCACGCAAGCAGTGCTGCCGCTGCGCGGGAAGATCCTCAACACCGAAGCACTGTCCACATCGAAGATCCTGGAGAGCCAGGAGATCAAGGACCTGGTGGAGACGCTGGGGACAGGGATCGGGCCGAACTTCGATCTCCGTCGGCTGCGCTACGGCCGCATCATCCTCATGATGGACGCCGACAGCGACGGCTACCACATCAGCACGCTGCTGCTGGTCTTCTTCTTCCGCCACATGCGCGAACTGATCACTGCGGGGAAAGTGTACCTCGCGCAGCCGCCGCTGTATCGCATCGTGCTCGGCACGCAAACCATCTACGCGCGGGACGACGTGCACAAGGAAGAGGTGCTGGCCACGCTGCCGGCGAACCGCAAGCCGGAAATCTTCCGGTTCAAGGGACTGGGCGAGATGAACGCGGTGCAGCTTAAGGAGACCACGCTCGACCCGAAATCGCGCATTCTGCTGCGGGTGGATATCGAGAGCATGGTCGAGGCGGACCAGACGTTCTCGCAGCTCCTCGGAAAAGATGCGGGCGAGCGATACCGCATCATCATGAGCGAGGCGAACCTGGTGGACGACCTGGACGTGTGACCGGCGAGCCGAGCGGCGTCAGCCGCCGGGTCTCCTCTTCGTTCGCCACATGCAGATGCGATATCCGGCGGCTGCCGCCGCTCGGCTCGCCTACGTCAGATCCTTGTACGCATCCCACGCGAGGTACCCCACCACGGCAGCGCTGAGCAGGAACAGGATATCGAACACCATCTGCCGGGCGAACGGCAGTCCGGTGGCCAGGTCCAGCAGGCACGCAGCGGCCACCAGCCCGGCGGCGCCGAACGAGAACTGAATCATCCGCTTGTTGAGGTTCGCAACGGCCATTGCTGCTTCCAGACAGGGTCGAGGTGTCCTGCCAGTATACGTCGTCGTTTGTACCGAACGCCACCGGAAGATTCTTCAACAGGCGCTCCCAGACGGGAACCTCGAAACAAAGCGCAGTATCCGGCTTGGCGCGCAACCCCGACCGATAGGGCAAGAGTGCACTTCCTAGGGTGTGCTTCTTCGGTGCTCCGCGAGGGGGCAGTCGGCGGCGTGAACCGGGTCAGGTCCTGACGGAAGCAGCCCTAAGCGCCGTTCGCTGGATCCGGTCGCGGCACTGTCGGCTTGCAGACGGGCCGGGCCGTTTTTACTGCTTCCTGTGAAGCTGGTGAAACACACGATGGCCGACACCACGACAGACAGTTCACGAGCGGTTGCAGATCAGGCGGTTTCGGTCGAACGATTTCGGATGTCCGCATTTTCCCGGGAACGCTCCTGATCCGGTGCTGGAGACGGTATCGGTGCGCACAGAACCCGTGCGGGATTTATGGCCGGCCGGCGGAACACAGTTCGACCAGATGCCCATCCGGATCCTGCACGAAGACCTGCACAAACCCGTCCGGGCGGTTCCGCGGCGGCGAGATGGGGGTGATGCCGAACGACGCCAACCGCTCCACCCAGGCGGGTGCATCGTCCACCACGAACGCGAAGTGATGACCTCGGCTGTTGTTGCCCGCCCCGCAGCCCGCCGGTCCGGAGCCTTCGTATTCCAATATTGTGTGAATCTGCGTCGCACCGGCCTGAAACCACTGTCCCGCGAAGTTGAACCCGGGCCGTTCGACCTCGGCCATTCCCAGCACGTCCACATAAAACCGGCGGGTGGCGTCGAGGTCACGAACCACGATGGTGACGTGATCCAGGGATTTCACGTGAAACGCGGAGGAGGACACGGTCGGGGGGTTCCAGCAAAAATAGGTTGTTCAATTCCTGGTAGATCGCGAAGCTCTAGCCGATGCTCGCTCGCGGCTGGCGTGAGCTATCCTGCCAGTCCCGCGACTACTGGCTCGCCGACGCGCCATTTCGCGCCTTCGCGAACGACTCGGCGATAGAGCGTATCGCGCTCGATCGGCACCCGCCCGGCCTCGCGGATGAGGCGATGCAGTTGGCCAACGGTCAACCCTTCCGGCGTCTTGGCCCCGGCATCGTGGTAAATCAGTTCGTGAACGACGGTACCATCGATGTCGTCGGCCCCGAAGCCGAGCGCCACCTGAGCGATCTTCTCGCCCAGCATGATCCAATACGCTTTGATGTGGTCGAAGTTGTCGAGCAGGATGCGGGACAGCGCGATCATGCGCAGGTCCATCATGCCGGTGGGCTTGGAGATGTTCTCGAGTTGCGTGTGCTCGGGATGGAATGCGAGGGGGATGAAGGTCTGGAAGCCGCCGGTCTCGTCCTGCAACGAACGCAGTCTGCAGAGGTGGTCCACGCGATGGACGGCCTTTTCGACGTGGCCGTAGAGCATGGTGGCGTTGGACCGCAGGCCGAGGCCGTGGGCCACGCGGTGGATTTCGAGCCAATTGTCGCCGTCGGCCTTGTGCTCGCAAATCTGGTCGCGGACTTCGGGGTGGAAGATTTCCGCCCCGCCGCCGGGCATGCTGCCTAAGCCGGCGTCGATCAGTTGCCGCAGCACCCACTCGTACGGTTTCTTCGTGAGGTAGCTGAACCAGTTGATCTCCACGCCGGTCCAGGCCTTGATATGGATCTCCGGACAGGTCTCGTGCAGCACGCGGACCACGTTCACGTACCAGTCGAACGGCTTTTGGTGGTGCAATCCGCCGACGACGTGGATCTCCGTCGCCCCCTGCGCCCGGCCTTCGAGGATGCGCTCGCGGAGCATGTCGTCGGTGAAGACGTAGGCTTTCTCCGCCCGCAAGTCGGCCCGGAACGCGCAAAATCGGCAGCGGTACACGCAAACATTGGTCGGGTTCAGGTGGATATTGGTGTTGTAAAAGGCGTAGTTGCCGTTCTTCCGCTCGCGGACCAGATTGGCCAGCCGGCCGAGCGTGAACAGGTCGGCGCGTTCGTCGAGGAACACGCCTTCGTCGAAGGTCACGCGCTCGCCGGCGCGGACTTTGTCTTCGATGCGTTGCAGCGTAACCGAGTCGGTGGACATGCAGGAACAACCGCAGGCGGAGTGACAGATTCACGGACGACTGCAGATTTTAGAGGTCCGCAATGAAATCTGCCACGCGGCGAGAGGTCCGCTACACATGGCGGAAGAAGTCGGCAACCAGGCAGGAGAATCCGGGGAGCAGGTCGGGGCTGGTAATCTCGGCGTGCTCGCCAAGAAATCGTCGTCGCTGATTGATGCGGAACGCATCCACGGAACGGTCTTCGTGATCGACGACCCACACTTCCGTCACGCCCGCATCCAAGTACTCGCTGACTTTTGCCAGCACTTCGTTCCACCGGTCCGACGGCGACAGAACCTCCACGATCAGGTCGGGAGGAGTTCGAAAGCAGCCCTTCGGCAACTGGCGGTCTGGCAGATGGTCCCACCGCACCGCCACCACGTCGGCACCACGAGCGGTGTCGGGATTGAACTCCGTCGCCACGCCGGTGTCGTTGGAAGTCACCGAACCCCAATCGCTCTGACGATTCCAGCTCTCCAACGCGAAGTAGACGTTGCCGCAAATGCGACCGTGGATTGCCCCTGGCATTGGCATGGGAACGAGCTCTCCCCGGACGAGTTCCGTGGGGACATCGAACGTCATCTGCTCGTACTCGTCGAGCGTGTAGAGCTGCTGGGCGACGCTCATGGAGAAATCCGTCTAGAGGTTCGCGAAGAAATCCGCCACGCGGCAGGAGAAGCCGGGCAGCAGGTCGGGGCGGGTGAGCTCGGAGCCTTCGTCGAAGCGCAACGGGCGCTGCAGGTCGGAGCGGAAGACTTCGACTGTCCGCTGTTCGGGATCAATCACCCACACTTCACCCGTGCCACTCTCCAGATACTTCAGAACCTTGTCCATCACCTTGGACCATCGATCGGACGGCGAGAGCACTTCGATGGCGAGCTCCACCGGTATCCGCAGGGTGCCGCGCGGCAACTTGCCGCCAGGAAGCCGATCTCGCCGGATGAACGCACAATCGGGACTGCAGACTGTGTCGGGATTCTGTTCCGTGAGCACCCACGAATCCTTGCAGAATGTGGAGCCATGTCCTCCAGCACGGGCCCAGTTGCGAAGTTGCGTTCCGACAGCCAGGACCACAGAGCCATGCTGACTGTGGGACATGGGTTGCTCCACCAGTTCCCCGCGGACCAACTCAGTCGGGCGCTCGAACGACATCTGTTCGAATTCAGCGACGGTGATTGGCTTGGCTGCGACCGTGGACATTTGCCGGCCCCCTCAACTCACACAACACCATTGTGACCGTTTACCGCACCCCGGTCCACCACAGATCGGCGAGGCCCAGCGCGAACAAACCCACGCTGATCACCGCATTCACCTGGAAGAACGCCACGTTCACGCGCGAGAGATCGTCGGGGCGGACCAGCCAGTGCTCATAGGCCAGGAGTGCGGCGACCACCAGCACGCCGGTCAAGAACACCGGTCCCAATGCGGCGACCCACCACAGGCCCACGAGACACGCCGCCGTGAGTGCATGGCTGATCGCCGCGATGCGCAAGGCACTGGACACGCCCCAGCGCGCGGGCACGCTGTGCAGTCCGCGGCCGCGGTCGAACTCCACGTCCTGGCACGCGTACAGAATGTCGAACCCGCCCACCCAGAAGAACACCATCGCAGCGAGCAACACCGGCGGCCACTCCACCGTGCCGCGAATCGCAATCCATGCTGCGATCGGCGCCAGCATCAGTGCTGCCGACAGCCAGTAATGGCACCACGCCGTAAACCGTTTCGCGTAGGAGTAGCCCAGCAGAAACGCGAGGACCGGCGCGGAGAGATACAGCGGCCAAGGATTCGGCCAGAACAGCAACGTGCCCGCCACAAAGCCGATGCAGCACAGCACGGTGAACGCGATCACCGCCGACAGCGAGAGCAGTCCCGCCGGCAGATGCCGCATGGCGGTGCGGGGATTGGCGGCATCGAACTCGCGGTCGACAACGCGATTGAACGCCATCGCCGCCGACCGCGCGCAGACCATGCACACCAGAATGCCGGCGAGCTGCCGCCAAGAAAACGGCGAATCGGGCCGGTGCCACGCCAGCGCCGCCGACAACAGCGCGAACGGCAGCGCAAACACAGTGTGGCTGAAGCGGATCAACGCGAGCAGATGGCGGAAAGTCGCAAACATGAGCATGAACGATGTGGCGGTTCACAGAGGCCGCGGGGTGGCCGGCGACGGGCGATTTGCAGTCAACGCGTGCCGATTGGACGTGTACCGCAAATCGCCCATTCGGTGCAACCCGGGGGTTCTCCGGCGACCACCCTCATTCTGCTTTGATCAGCGTTCCGCCTTCGCGCTGGAGGTGCGCCAGCCAGCGCTGCACGGCGCGCTCTCGCTGCGTCGCCCCATCGCTCGGGCGGTAGTCGTATTTCCGCCCGGTGAGCTGCACCAGTTGCTGGAAGGCCAACTCGCGGATTTCCATCCGCGAACTGCGAAGCAGGTCGACCAACTGCACCGACGTGATCTTGTCCTTCGCATCGTCGCGGGTCATTCCCCACAGCAGGCGATAGACCGTCGGCCCTTCTTCGCCGGCGTAGTACCTGGCGAGTTCCTGCTGCAGCAGCTCGCCCCTGCCCGCGGCCTGGCCGAGCCACCATCGCAACCCTTCAGCAGCTACGGCGCGGGTTTCCTCGTGCTCCGATTCGGCAAGAGCCTGCACCAGCGCGGCGTATTGGTCGGTGACCCGCAGGCAGCGCGCCGCCAGTTCGGCCATCTTGGGATTCGGATCTTTGGACAACGCGGGGATCGACAGGTCGGAG
>Ga0073934_10003387_pt1 | contig 29531 bp, 27 predicted proteins | sample LarsenN4metaG_FD_76834 | JGI IMG/M metagenome (GOLD analysis project Ga0073934, IMG submission 76834) | Hot spring sediment bacterial and archeal communities from British Columbia, Canada, to study Microbial Dark Matter (Phase II) - Larsen... ... | reverse complement strand
GTCCTGGAACATGCTGCCGGCAGCTTCGCACACGTTGCAAGTGCTTGCTCAGCGGCAGCTCAAATTGGGAATTGCGACAAATTTCGATCGCCGCCTCTACGATGTCATGGCCGGCTTTCCGGAATTGGCGCCGATCTCGTGCCACGTGATCAGTTCCGAAGTCGGCTGGCGGAAGCCGGCGCCGCAATTCTTTGACGCGGTAGTTCGCACAGTTGGGTGTCTTCGACAAGAGATTCTGTTCGTCGGCGATGATCGTAGCAACGACTACGACGGCGCGCGAGCCTCGGGCCTGCGAGCGGTGTTGGTGGACCCCGCGGGCCAGGCATTCGGAGGCGACGTTATATCAACATTGAAGGAACTTCTGTGAGCACACGATCGGTGCGCTCAGTACTTCATCATGATCTCTTCGCGGTGAACGCCGGCGATTTGTTCAAATCCGCCGTCGATGATGAGGTCGGCAAGTTTCGAAGATTCACGGTAAAACCGGTCGCTGGGCCGTTTGCCGAGGAGCTTTCTCTGCAAGTCCTGGCAAACGAGATCGGCAGCCGAGATGTGGACCTCGGATTTTCCCTGAGCCGATAGTGCCGTGACCAGCAGGACGACGACATCCTGGACGCGTTGCGATGCTTCGGCCATCCGGCATTGGCGATCGGCCAAGCTCAGTTGGTACTTGCGCATCAAGCCGCTTAGCGACGTAGCGGCGGTTTTGAAAGCGTCGAGTGCGAACTGTACGTGTCCTTTCAGTCGCGAATCGAGTTGCGGCAGCGGCGCCTGCCCATTGCCGCTGAAGCTCTGGGACAGCATCCATTTCGCATAGGGCAAGAGCACGCTGCGTAGTTTCCAGACGTGCAGCGGGTTTTTGGGGTTGAACGTCTTCATCTGATTTTGCTTGAGCGCCATGCCGACTGGCTCAAAGAACTGCTTGCCATGCTCCTTGGCGAGCGACTTGAAAAACGCCAGACCAAGGATTTCGCCTTCGCCTTCGTAGATACAGGGTGCGAGGTATTCGTGGACGTTGTCGCCGAAGATATGTCCATGCAGAAAAGCCCGGCCGCCGTGAGTTTTCATGCAAAGTTCAATGGCGGCTTCCTTTTGCGACTCGCTGCCGAAGATTTTGGCGACGATGCCCTCGAGTTCGCCGCGGAAACCCTGATCGATGAGCCATGAACCCCAATTCGTCAATGCGTCCGTCGCGACGATCAGACCCGCGAGCCGGGCGATGCGGCGTTTGACGAGTTCCCGCACCTGGATCGGCTGGCCGTACGTCTTGCGGAACGCCGACCACGGCAGCATGCTGGCGAGCATCAAGCGCATGCTGCCTGCCGCGGTGGCGCACAGGGCCAGGCGGCCAAGATTGAGCCCGTGATAAGCGATTGTTAAGCCGTCCCCGACCGGCGGCGTGAGCAAGTTCTCTTTTGGCACCGGGAACCTGTCGAAGAGCAAGCCATGATTATAGGCGCGTTTGAGCGCCCACAACCCGTAGCCCTTGATCCTGAAGTGTTCGTTCTCCTGAGGAGGCAGATCGGCGATCAAGACGGCCGGCTTGCCTTCGATGAGCACGACCAGCCCAATCAGCCGGCCGGGAATGGCGTTCGTAATGAATAGCTTCTCGCCCGTCACTTCGTAATGATCGCCCTTGAGCGTCGCGGTCGTTTTCAACGCAGTCAGGTCGGAGCCGGCGCCGGGTTCGGTCAGCGCGAAAGCCGAAAGTTTCTTGCCGCTGGCCAAGAGCGGCAGCAGCCGCTGTTTTTGTTCGGCGTTGCCGAAAGTGCGCACGGGGTCCACGGCCCCGATGCAGCCATGCACGGACGCCAGGCCCGCGATCATCGGGTCGATGGTCGCCATCCGCGTCAAGAAGGGAGCGAAACGCGAAAACGGTGCACCCGTTCCGCCGTATTCGGGCGAAATCAAAAGCCCCCAATAGCCGGCGCCGGCCAGCTCGGCCATCGCCTCTTCCGAGACTTTGTTGTTCGCATCCAGCATGGTCCCTTGCTTATGCCGGCGACGGACGATCTCGATCGATCGCTCCATTACCGCGTCGGCGGGATGACTGGCCGGCTGCGGCGGCGTCTGAAACAACTCCAGCGGCACACGGCGTTCCCAGACGGCCCGGAAAATCGGGCTGGCGGTGGTGCGCTGATGCTGGGCAAACAGCGCCTCGACCTGGTCATCCGCCTTGTCCAAGGCCCCGGTTCGGCGAACTTCCTCTTCGCTCTTGCCGCTCAGGCGGAGAGCCTGTTCGGCGAAACTGGCGCGATCGGCAGCAGTCGGAGTTGACATGACCTATCCTTCTTTGCGGGAGAACGGACGCCGGCGCATCAAAGTCCATACAACGGATTGTACCGAAGCAGCCAGCGCAGGGAGAGCGCGTTTCGGTCTTCCGTGAGCGGGCGATCACTATGGAAATCGCCGTACGCGGCCCCATCAAGGTGCCGGCGCGCATCGAGAACCTTTCCGACGTCCTCAACGTCGCCGCCGGACTTTTTGGGGCGGCCCTCATCAAAACCGTCGAAGTGCCCGATGCATTGATCGCCCCGGCGACGTCCGACTTCGCATTGCCGGCACGATTCGTGAAAATCCTGAAACTTCGCCGGCGCGGCTCGCGCAGGGTCCGCACCAGCGGCGGCGACACCTTTTTTGGAGTGTACGAACCGGTTCGGCTCACTATTCTGGACCGCGATTGCACTGTGGACGTGCTCAAGGTTCCCGATGGCTGCCCGGTCCTGATCGGACGAACTCCGCTCTTGCTGCTGGACCTCACCATTGCCGGGGACTCGTTGGCCGGCAATCCGGCGCACGAGGGACACCGCATGTCCGATTTGGGATAGGAACCAAGTTGCCGTCGACAACGTCCAACCTTTACCACCACGTTTTTCAGGAGAGTCGCATGCGTTTCAAGAACCTCGTTGTAGCGTCCCTCGCGGTTTTTCTGTTTGCACTGGCGGCGGCGTCCGCTGACGAAAAGAAGACCAAGCCCGAAAAGAAGTCCGGCACCGTCACCGGGACCGTCGTGGCCAAAGAGAAAAACCGCATCCAGGTCAAAGCCGATGGCGAAGAAACAGGCCGATGGTACATGCCCAAGTGGATTGGCAACGCCAGCGGCGGCCTGGACAAGGAAATGCTCAAGCAGTTTGCCGAGTTGAAGGTCGGCACCCGAATCCGCATGGAATGGGAATCCGACGAACGCGCCCGAGCCGTCAAAATCGAAGTGCTCAAGGACGCCGCAAAAAAGGATAAGTAACTCAAAGTGAACAGATTTCGTGCAGGTGAAGCAAAAGCAAACCGGGAAACCGAGAACTGAGAGTTGAAGCCGTTCTCGGTCTCGGTTGTTTTTGCGTGATTTCGAGCGGGTTTACATGCCAACGCGAATAATAAGTGTTCTGTTTAAGTAACGGAGGAGGCTCCCACCGAAGATTGTCGGTCCGTGGGGCCGCATTCGGTCTTTTTTTTCGAGGGATGAGCAATGGGTCGGCCTGTTGTTTTGTGCGTTGTCTTCGCAACTCTAGTCGCTGCCGGCAATTCACTGGCGGCAAAACCGGATGCGAAGAAATTCGGCTGGCACACAGACTATGCGTCGGCAAAAGCAGAGGCGCGCCGCACCGGCAAACCGATCCTGCTCATATTTCGTTGCGAGCCTTGAACGGATTGCCACGATTGGGACGAGCAGGTTGTTCGTCTAAACAAGATCGAAGACGTGGCCAGTCGATTCGTTCGTGCGCGGCTGTTGCGCATTCAGGGCGCCGATCTCAATCTCTTCGAGTTCGATTACGACCTGACCTGGGTCGCATTCTTTATGAACGCCGACGAGAAAATCTACGGCCGCTACGGCAGCCGGGACGCCTCCGGACCGGATGCGCGGCTCTCCGTCGCCGGTTTTCGTTACGCCATGCAGACAGCGCTCGACAGCCATCGCATGGCAAACGACAAGCCGCCGCCCCGTGCCGCCAAGAGTTTTCGCGTCGATGATTACCCGGCGGCCAAGCGCATGGGCAACGGTTGCATCCATTGCCATCAGGTTTGGGAATTTCGCCGCGATTATTTGAAATCGACCGGGAAATGGAGCAAGGACGAAATTTGGGTTTATCCGCTGCCGGAGAACATCGGCCTTACGCTGGACGTGGATCAGGGCGATCGCATCAAGGCCGTGGCGAAAGATTCTGCCGCCGATCGCGCCGGGCTAGCCGTTGGCGATCTCTTGCGAACCTTGAACGGGTACTCGGTCGCATCGATCGGCGATGTGCAGTTTGCGCTGCACAAAGCGCCCGCCAAGGGTTCGATACCCGTCGCCTGGGAACGCAATGGCAAACCGCAGAGCGGTACGCTTCTGCTCGACGCCGACTGGCGCAAAACGAACGTGACCTGGCGGCCATCGATGTTGGACATATTGCCGGCACTAAGCCTTTCCGGCGACGATTTGAGCGCTGAGGAGAAAAAGAAACTGGGACTTTCCGTGCGGCGGCTCGCGTTTCGCCAGGAGGCCAAAGTCCACAAAAGCATGCAGGCCGCGGGAATCCAGGGCGGCGACATTATCGTCGGCATCGATGGCAAAGCGCCGGAAATGACGATGATCGAATTCTTTGGATATGTGCGGCGAAACTACCTGATCGGCGAGCGAGTTACGCTGAACATCATCCGCAACGGCAAACGAGTCGATTTGCCGATTACGTTGAAATAATCGTAGCAATCGGCATGTTTACGTTTCGCGTTGCCTCACACTCTGCGACGCCGAACACCTCGAACGCGAAACGTAAACATCGAAGAAACTTCTTTACTCTCCCTTGACCGCGATTCGGCGCGGCTTCGCCGCTTCCACTTTGGGAAGCCTGACGGTGAGCACGCCGTTCTTCAAATCGGCGTTGATCTTGTCCGCGGCGATTTGTTCCGTGACCCGGAAAGCGCGATAGAAGCTGCCCGGTTCGAACTCCCACATCCAGGGTTTACCGGGGTAGTGCGCGGCTCGCCGGCCCGTTAGCGCCAGTTCGCCGTTTTCGAACCGGATGTCCAGATCCTTCGCATGCACGCCGGGTAGATCGACGAATAATAGTAGCTCGTCATCGGTTTCGAGAATATCGACGCGCGGCGTATGGGTCACACCTCGGTCCGGCGTATCGACAGACGACTTAATTTCGCCGGCTTCTTTTCTTTCGATTGTGGTGTCTGCCATTGGTTCGTCTCCTTGTTCGCTCGTTTTGTCCAACATGAATCAGCCCGCTTGAACCGTGATCTTCTTGGGCATGGCGGCCGCGCTCTTCGGCATGGTGATCCGCAGCACGCCTTGGTCATACTTCGCTTCGACCTTGTCGGCGTCCACTATCGCGGGAAGGGTCACTTGCCGCATGAACTGGCCGAAATTGCGTTCCTGTCGATGCCAGACGACGCCGGTCGGAACGTTGATCTGCCGTTCGCCCTGAATGGTCAATTGATCCCCGTCGGTGACCAGCACTTCCAGCTTGTCGAGATTCATGCCGGGCAGATCGGTTTCGGCGAAGACGGTCGTGTCGTCTTCCCAGATGTTGATCGCAGGACCGACCGGTACCAGGTTTTGGTGCGGGCCGTTCGTCGGACGGCCAAACATTCGCAGCAATTCGTCTTGGACGCGGCCGAACTCGTGCCACAAGTTCGGCAATGGAACACGGATTTGTCTCATCGATTCCTCCTCGTCAAAGTCTGGCCTCGATTCGAATCGCGGCAAAAGGCGCTGAACCGAAGCAGGATATGGCCCGCTGCGATCGCTCGCAGCCGATTCTGTTGCAAATGCGACTACTTATCTCTTCAACCCGCGTGCCAAACAAGAAGCAGCAAATGCAGTTTTGTTGTAACTTATTAAGTAAAAGGTATTTATGTCAAATGACTTGAAGCAGTCGGCGGGATTCTGCACCGGATGGTGATCTGCCGAAATGACAGATTCGCACAGTGATCTTCGTTGGGTCCCGAAACGGGCACTTCGTTCGGTTACGGTTTTCCCTGCTTGATGTCGATGATCTCGACATTTGGCCGGGTGAGGTCGATGTTGATGGGATCCTTGTACTGGATTTCGGTCATGTTGCCGGCTCGGTCCACCACGCGCATGCGCAGCCAGAATTGATACGACTTGATCGGTGGGGTCGGGCACGAGTGACGTCCAAGGCCTTGCGCGTTGGTGCTGAGCCCCTGAGCGAGAACCTTCCATTCGCCGTCAGCTGTTTCGGAGTACCCCAAAATGACCGCTTCCGGATCGAGGTTCTTGTCCTTGGCCTTGTAGGTGATGGTGATCGATCGCGGGTCGTTTGGCTGGGTAAATTTCACATCCACAAACTCGGCTTCGGGCTTGGTCGTATCGACTTCGACCCAGATCATTGGTTCGTCGCCGCGCATCGGGTCAGGTTGCGCCAAATTGGCTCGGCTGCGGGCGATGATCGTGAATCCGAACAGGCCTTCGGAGTCGGCTTTGTAGTTGATCGTGGCCGTCTCGGCGGTGTCGGCAGGGACGGGCGGCGCCGGTTCGACTTTCTTCCAGTCCTGTCGATTGCGTGTGACCCAGAGGTCCATGCCGCCGATGCCGGAGGGTCCCTTCTGGCCGATGCGAAACTCCAGCGAGATATCGCGGTTGTTGACCAGGCGCACACCGGTGCTGCGCGGAGTGGTGCGGCCCATGCCGTAATCGCCGACGTCGTTGGCGCCGCCGGTCATGACGCCGATATTTCGCCCGAGGGTGACGGTGGCTTCGCCGACGTTTTTCGCATAGTCGCGTGCGATCAGGCGGACTTCCATCTTTTCTTCGGGCCGCAGGCGCCAGACTTCCTCACCGCGCGTTTGCAGCGGGCGTGTCTGTACCGGCATCCATTGCGTCGTGCCGGAATAGCGGCCCTCGAGGCGCAGGCTGGCCGGATCGAGATGTTCGTCCCGCACGTCCCACATGACGCCGACCGCGACCTCGCCGTTATTCAACGCGCGCGGCGGGATGGACTTCAAGGCGATGCTCGGCAGCGTCGTATCGACGACCAAGTATTGTTCGGCCCGAAGACTGTCGACTCGTTCCGGAATGGTCCGGCCGTCCGTGTACACCGTTTGCGTGGCGAATGCATAATTGCCGTCGCGGCTGAGTTGCACATCGAAGCCGTTGCGGTCGGGTCGCGACGTGGCGGCCAGCGTCCACGGTCCTTTGTCAAGCGAGTAATACAGTTTGATCTCGGCGATGCCGCGTTCGTTTCGGTTGAAATTGAATGGGAAGTTGAAGTTATAATGCCGCCAGAATAACGGCCGATTCGGGTCCGACTGTGCGCCAATCGCCGGCACGATGCCCAACAGCAACGCAAGCGCCAGGCAGAGCGCGCGGCAAAAACCGCCTTGCGGCGTTGCAACGCGTTGCGGAAGCATGGCGGTCTCCTTCCCGGCAATCCTTTGCAGCAAAAGAAGGAACGGCGCTCCTTTCGGAGCGCACCATCCTGCTATCCAAATCGGTTATCGAGGGCAATGGACTTGAACAACTGCGCAAAAAAGTGGGAAAGTGTCAAGCATGCGAATCTGGGAAAGAGGATGTTCCGTTGACGTTTCGCGCCCGCGATTCAAGTCAGAGCAAACGCGAAACGCCAACGCGCAGGCATTACGCTTTCAGCTTCTCAGCGCCGGCGACCGGCACGCGCGACGGCGGCAGGATTGCCGCCGGCGGCTCGGTTCCGCGACTGAACAAATTCATGCCACTGTCGATCCAGCGCCGCACCACTTCCGGCGATAAGAAGCTCATTCCCAATGTCATCATGAATAATCCAAATACCGTCAGGCCCATGAAGATGGCGATGACCGTGTGGAAGAGCACAAGGGCGATGATCAGGTACGGCCTCAGTCGCGGACGCCAGATCAAAAACGGCAAACCGATTTCGAGGATCAACGTGAATACGACGCCGCCCGTCATGAACAGTTCCCATAACGATCGGAACTCGCAAAGTTGCGTCAGTGCCCAGCGGTAGGGAGCGAAGACGGTCGGTGAAAACTCGGGATTCGCGATGGTGCCCCAAAGAGCCGTGTGGTTCCACCACGCGTTTCCTTTCAACTTGGACAGTCCGGCTGCCATGTAGATGAAGCAGAAATGAACTTGAAATAGCCGCGTAACGAAATTCGCGGACACCGACGGCGCCGGCCCCGACAGGATGGCCTCGAACGACCGCGTATCCTTGCCCGTGCGGCGTGCCTCCTCGAGTTGCCGGCGCGCTTTACGCACTGCCAGCCAGCGATCGAGCGACAGCACTGACGCGCAGGGTGCGAACATCAAGTAGGTCAGGCAGATGTTCATCATCACATCCATGCCGAACAACACCTGGGACGTTCGGTGGACGTAGCAGAGCGCCGCCATCCAGGTGAGGACCGAAGTCACACGCGTAAAGAGGCCGAGCGTGAACATCACCATCACCGCCAGGAACGCGGAGTGGATCACGTACATGGCGGTCGGATTGGTGACGTGATACCAGATTGACCAGGAGTTTTGCCCCTTGGCCAGCAGCTTGCGCTCATCGATCTGCCAGCGGCCGAAATAGTCCAGGATTCGTTCGCGTTCGACCGCATCGTTGGGCAGATCCTCGTCGATGAACTGCATCGTCCGTTCGAATTCGTTCCTGGGGTCGCTGTGCTTTTTCTGTTCGGCACGAACCGTCGCCTGGTACGCCAGGTGGTTCATGATTTGAGCAATCTTTTTCGGGTCGCTCGGCAACGAGGCGGCGGTACGTTCGGCATCGGCGCGGACTCGCTCCGCGTAACTGTCCTTATCCAGTTTCTGAATGTACTGCGGAACCAGTTTGTTGCGCTCGATCGGGTCGGCGGGGGGGTTCGTAATCGCTTCGAGCATGCGTTGCCGTTCGGCGGGATCGACGAGATCAAATCCTTCGTAGCCAGTCGCCCGTTCGCGATCTTCCGGCAACTTGATCCGAAGACGCTGAATGAAGGCGATGCCGTCCACGGCCGCCTGCGGTTCTGCCGACATCCACAGGTAGAAGAATGCCAGCTGATCTTTTCGCTTTTGACGATCGGCGGGAAGCGTCCTGAGCCATTCAAAAAAAGTAGTCCGTACCTGCTTATCGACAGGCGCGTACATGTTGGTTGTCGGCGCAGTCCAGTCGGTCTGGGGCGGATAGACCGGGAAACCGTTTCGGACTTCCTGAGCCAGCTTCAAGTCGATCCAACCATGTTCGCCGAAAAACGTCTGTAGGTCATTCGTATACGCCAGGTGCAGGTACACGACAAAAATGCCGGCCATCACCCGCATCAGGCTGAGGGTGTGCGGATTGCCTGGTTTGAACCAGAAGTTATTCCAGTTTTGTCCAATCCGTGACAAGAATGAAGTATTCATTTCTTATTTCGCCTTATGATCGCTGCCTGAATGTCGCACAACGGAGTCCACGAGATCGAATTTCTGTGGGTGTGACTTCCAGGTTTCTTCGGGCTTGATCTCCACGCCCTGCTTGGGAAAGTACACGATGGGCATCAGCCAATACAGCAGCGGGTCATTGGTATTCATCAGTTCGCCGTCGGGGCCGTGCTCCCCGAAGTAGAACGGCAGGTAAGTGAAGTCGTCGTAGAACCCAGCGCCGGCCTGCACTTTGTCCGGCGTCAGGATGAAGTGTTCGACGTAATAGACTTTGATGCTTTTGATTCGAACGTGCGGGTCATCGTGCTGGTAATACTTGTGGCTTGCGACGTGGCGAACGAAGCCGGGCAACAAGTGTTCGCGATAATTTTCCGGAAGCGGACGATACTGGTCGATGATCGGCATTTCCGGATGCAACGGAATGCCATTGACGCCCTGGATGCGGGTCAAGCGGGCTCGCATTACATCGTCCGACGGATTGCGATTCATGGGCAAGGCGTGCAATTGCTCGCTCAGCGACAGCCGCCGGTAGTAGGAAATGCTCAACGGATCCTGGATGTCTCGCGGCCGGCTCGGCATCTTCACCCAGCGCGTATCGCCGTTCTCGTAATAAATGCAGAACCACATGATGTGCGCCGGGCCCGGCTCGGGCGAGTAAAAGTGATACGCGTTCGTCATGTAAATGAACTGCAGGTATGGCCGGTAAACGCGCGTGCTCAACTGCGACGATAGCCAGGGCGCCGCTCCCGGTCCGGTGACCGCGGTCACGATGCCGCCGAAATGCAGAAGTACAAGCAGACTGACGCCGAGTCGGCGATAGTTTTGCGGCAGCCACATCAGGATGGTCGCGATGGTCGCAAACGCGGTCGCAAAGATGGCGACCATTCGGCCCGAGTCCCACGCAGGCGGAAATGCGGAATAGCCGGCGAGACTGCTCAATGCCGCGATCGCGAGCATTCGGGGATCACGCGGCAGGCAGGATACCGACACGCCAACCGCCAGGGCGCCGCCGAAGACGATCAGCACCCGGATGGCATCGAGTGCTGCATTCGGTCTTGCGGTAGGTGAATCGACGATCAGGCCGATCAGTCCGGCCATGGCGATCGCGGCCAGACCGGCAAGGGCGGCCTTCCAGGCCCAGTGGGAGCCCAGCAATGGGGGCATTTCACCGGGCGATGTGCCTGGTGTTTCTTGAGAGTTCATTTCCTCACTCCCTCGTCGCTATGGGGAAGACTCAAGCGGCGAAAATGGAATTCGGTGGGTTTGCCTACCTCTCGAACGGCGGGAGTCCGTCTGACGTTGGCGGGCGGCAGAGGCTTAGCAAACCATTAAAGAACCTTACCGGTCTGCGAAGCTAAGTAAAACCGGAAAAAAATACCAGCCCAATCGGTAAAATCGGCCTGCACGAAGGCGCAGCGGGTGGCTGGTAGATGACGGAAGAGAAATAATTTAGACAAAGTTTTCCGCGAATTGAGCTGAAATGAGCTCACAGCCAGCTGGCGAATGAGCTCGTTGACGAAAAGTCATAAAACGTTTATTTGTAAGTATTTACGAAGTTGCAGGCAGCTGGTGGAGAAAAGTGAAGATTTGGTTCGACGGAATTATCGATACAACAGTCACCGCATTCTTGTCATCTTGCCCAGTTTACTATTGACCCTGATCTTATCCAGGTTTACTATCTCTCTCACACGGTACACCCGACCCGGATTCGCAAACCCTTTCAAAACGGGATGGCAGGGTTAAGGTCGACCGACGACCTTGGTGGACCGAGAGAGGCGGACTCTTTCGGTCGGCTTCGAGACGGGGTACTTGCGGGGGTTGTGTTGTCATCCTAACGCGGGAGGTTGCATGTACAGTATCGTTCTGATGATGGCAATGAGCGGCTCGGCTGCGGAAGCCCCGACCCTGGGTCGCGGCTGCCAAGGTGGCTGCCATGGCGCCGCTTGTCACGGTTGCCAGGGTGGTTTCCTCGGGCTGTTCAATAAGGGTTGCCATGGCGGTTGCCATGGAAACGCTTGCCATGGTGGTGGACTGTTCAACAAGGGTTGCCACGGCGGTTGCCATGGCAACGCTTGCCACGGTTGCCACGGCGGATTCCTCGGCTTGTTCAACAAGAGCCATGGCTGCTGTGGCGCTCCAGCCAATTGCGGCTGCTGCGGCACGGCGGTAGTCTCGGCGGGTTGCGCTGGCGCCGCTCCGGCGGCCGTTGCGCCCCCGGCCAAGATGCCGGAACCGCCCAAGAAGTAGTCTCCGTTAGGCGATTACCTCGACGCCGGTTGTTCGCAAGAACAGCCGGCGTTGTTTTTTTTCCGCCGTCGCTTTGCATCAATTTCGCTTGCCGTTCGCGGTCTCTCCACCGACAATCCCACGCATGAGCCGCCACCAGGATCTCGATCGCGTTTTGCAAAGTGGGATCGTCGCCGTCGTACGATCGCCGGACAGCCATCAACTCGTCGAAGTCGCCAAGGCACTTGCCGACGGCGGCGTAACGGTGATGGAGATTACCTTCTCCGTTCCCAATGCGCTGGAGGTCATTCGCCAGGTTCGACAAGCGCTGGGCGACCGCATTTTGCTCGGGGCCGGAACCGTCCTCGATCCTGAAACCGCTCGAGCCGCGATCCTGGCCGGCGCCGAGTTGATCGTTTCACCCACGCTAAACTTCGAGGTGATCCGACTCTGCCACCGCTACGACAAACTCGTGATGCCGGGCAGTTTTTCTCCGACCGAGATCCTCGCTGCCTGGGACGCCGGCGCCGATATTGTCAAAGTGTTTCCGGCCGACGTGGTGGGGCCCGCATTTTTCAAAGCGCTGCGCGGCCCGTTGCCGCAGATCCGCGTGATGCCGACGGGCGGCGTCGATCTGAACACTGCTGCCGACTTCCTCAAGGCCGGGGCCTGTTGCCTCGGCATCGGCGGACAGCTGGTCGATCCAAAAGCGGTGGCGGTCGGCAACTTTGATCGCATCCGAGACCTGGCCCGCCAATACATCGAAATCGTCAAAAAAACCAGGACATAGCCATGCATGACGTTGTCACCTTCGGCGAGGCGATGATTCGCCTGAGCCCGCCGAACTTCCGCCGGCTCGAACAGGCGCAATCGCTCGACCTGCAGGTCGGCGGCGCCGAACTGAATACCGCCGTCGCACTGGCCCGGCTCGGCCGTTCGACCGCCTGGGTATCGCGTCTAACGGACAATCCGCTGGGCCGGCTCATTGCCAATCGCGCCCGCGAAGCAGGCGTCGATACGAGGCATGTCCTCTTCACGAAAGACGATCGCGTGGGACTCTATTTCCTCGAGTTCGGAGCGGCGCCGCGAGCCAGCAGCGTGCTCTACGATCGTAAGGATGCGGCCATCGCGCACATCGCGCAGGGCATGGTCACGTGGGATCGGGTCTTCCAGCAGGTCCGCTGGTTTCACGTGACCGGCATCACTCCGGCGCTCAGTCCAACTGCCGCTGAAACGACGCGGGAAGCGCTGCAAGCCAGCCGCGCTGCCGGCGTGCAAACGAGCATCGATCTGAACTATCGCAACAAGCTTTGGAGCACGAAAGAAGCCGGCAAATGGATGACCGAGTTTATGACCTACTGCGACGTACTCATCACGACCGAAGAGGATGTCGAAAAGGTCTTTGGCATCCGCGGCACGGACTACGAGAATGTCGCCAAACAACTCACCGAAAAGTTTCCGTTGAAAGTGGTCGCCATCACCCTGCGCGATAATCCGCTCGTCTGGCGCAATTCCTGGACCGCGATCGCGTATCGCGGCGGACAGGTTTTTCGCACCCGGACTTTCGAGGTCGAGATCGTCGATCGACTCGGCGCCGGCGATTCCTTTGCCGCCGGTCTAATTCATGGCCTGCTCGACAACGACCTGCAAAAAGGGCTCGACTACGGCGTCGCCGCCAGCGCCATCAAGCACTCGATACCCGGCGATTTCGCCTGGATCACCCGCAGCGAAGTGGAAGCGCTGTTGCATGGCGGCGGGCTGCGGATTAGCCGGTGAAATAGCATCAGGCGCCGACCGGAAATCCAAATTATGTCGCATCTGAATTGTTAGATCTCGCAGTTGTCTTCTATTTCGAAGGCTGCGTAGCGACGTCGGCAAAATTCTCGTCTACTACCATTTTGGCAAACTGGACGGGCAGAATTTTTGTGTTGTTCTGTCTTGCGATTTCCTGATTCTTAGACCACATTGTTCGAATCTCGTCGTCAAATGAGTCATCGAGTCGCAGCTCCTTGCGGATTGTCTTCTTCCAGTCGGAATCGCCCCCGAAGGCTTTTTGAACAACGACACGAAGAGTGTCTTGAGTCTCTGGCGACAACTCACCAATACAGTCTAAAACGTAGTTTTCCAGAATGAGAAGCAGCGGGCGTCCTTTATATCTCTCTGGTTCGGCCGAAGCGCTTGGCATCGTTCTCGTCATTTCCGCTAACCGTGCGTCAGCTGTTTTTGAATTGGAATTGGTTATTGGTTTATCGGCAGGTTCGCAGCCGGCGGAAAACAGCACGATTCCAACAAGCCAAATGTGCCGTACCATGCATTAATCCTCGAAGTCGGGAGTTCGCCGCTCGATCACGCTCGAAGAATAAGAACAAATGTTCCTTCTTAGCTCGTCAATGGCGGTATCCACATCCAAGAATTTGTTTGAGCCTTCGAATTGCTGATCGAGTTCGTCAATCCATTCCGGAGAATCGGAGAATTCATCATCGTTGTTAATAGGATCCACAGGCGCCTCGGATCCAAATACGAATGAAGACCACAAGATTATCATATCCATGCACTTATTAAGCCGCGAGATTGAAAGCGAATCAACTAATGTCACGATACCTTTCCCGCGCTCAAGTTCGCGAATACGATCTGCGTGCCGCCGAGGAGTGCGGCATGCCGAGCATTCTCCTGATGGAGAACGCCGGGCGTGCGGTCGCCGATCTGCTGCTCCGCAAGACCAAGGGACGCGTCGTGGTGTGTTGCGGGAAGGGGAACAACGGCGGCGACGGATTCGTCATCGCCCGGCATCTCGACAACGCTGGAATATCGGCCGAAGTGCTTCTTTTCGCGGAGCCGGCAACCATCACTGGCGACGCCGAGATCATGCTCAAGATCCTGCAACATACCAGTGTTCCCGTTCTTGGCCCCAATCCAATTCCGGAGCTTGCTTCGCGGTTGTCAGATTGCGACTGGGTTGTCGATGCGCTATTTGGCACCGGACTTTCAGGACCTGCACGGCCTCCTTTCGTAGCCGCCATCGAAGCAATCAATGGCAGCGGCAAACCGATATTTGCGGTCGATATTCCTTCCGGGCTCGATTGCGACACCGGTCAGCCGATAGGTGCGACGATTCGAGCGACGGTCACTGGGACCTTGGTCGCGCAGAAGAAAGGCTTCGCAGCGCCGGAAGCAAAGCCATATCTGGGAGAGGTCCAGGTTCTCGACATCGGCGCGCCGCGCACTTTGTTGGAAAAGTACGCTACGCCACCGTGACGTCCTTGCACAAATAAACGTCCTGAATGGCGTTCAACAATTTGATGCCTTCGGCCATCGGCCGCTGGAACGCCTTGCGGCCGCTGATGAGTCCCATGCCGCCGGCTCGTTTGTTAATGACGGCGGTTCGCACGGCTTCCTTGAGGTCGCCTTCGCCTTTTGCCTCGCCGCCGGAGTTGATCAAGCCGATCCGGCCCATGTAACAGTTCGCCACCTGGTAGCGGCACAGGTCAATCGGATGCTCGGAGGTCAGTTTGACGTACATCAACGGATCGTGCTTGCCGAATTTCTCGCCCTCTTTCGGCACCTTGCGATAGCCTTCGTTGGTCAAAGGAAGTTTCTGCTTGATGATGTCGGCCTGAATCGTAACGCCGAGGTGATTCGCCTGCCCGGTCAGATCCGCAGAGACTTCGTAGTCTTTGTCCTTCTTGAACCCGCTGTTGCGCAGATAGCACCAAAGTACGGTCGCCATGCCGAGATCGTGCGCGAGCGCGAACGCCTGCGAGACTTCGACGATTTGCCGGGTGCTTTGCTCGGAGCCGAAGTACACGGTAGCGCCGATGGCGGCGGCGCCCATGTCGTACGCTTGCCGGACCGTGCCGAACATGACCTGGTCGAAACGATTGGGATAGGTCAGCAGTTCGTTGTGATTGATCTTGACGATGAATGGGATTTTGTGGGCATACTTTCGCGCCGTCAGTCCGAGCACTCCAAAGGTGGACGCCACGGCGTTGCATCCGCCATCGAGCGCCAGTTTGACGATGTTGGCCGGCTCGAAATAGATCGGCTCGCGGGCGAACGAGGCGCCAGCCGAGTGTTCGATGCCCTGATCGACCGGCAAAATCGAAACGTAGCCCGTGCCCGCAAGCCGGCCGGTGCCGATGATTCGCTGCAAATTAGCGAGCACGCGCGGGTTGCGGTCGCTGCCCGCGAGCACGTCGTCCACCCAATGGGCGCTGGGCACATAGAGGCTGCTCTTCTCGATCATTTTGCATTCGTGGCGCAGCAGGTTGTCGCCATCGTCGCCGAGCATGCCCAGGATATCGTCGCGGTTCATGGCTTGTCCTCGCAGGTCAATAGGCAGCACGAACGTTTTCAACAAAGCGGCGGAGCTTTTCCGGGTCCTTACGTCCCGGCGACGATTCGACGCCGCTGGCGACGTCGACCGCGTATGGCCGGAGGAGTCGAATCGCCTCGGCGACGTTGTCCGGCGTCAGGCCGCCGGCCAGAATCCACGGGATGTCCGGATGAAAATCGACGAGCAGGTCCCAAGGCGCGGTTTTTCCGGTCCCGCCGAACTGGCCTTCCACGTGGGCATCGACGAGAACCGCAGCCGGTCGCCGATTCGCCTCCGTACTGATTCGAACATATTCGTGAATCATCCGGACATCCTCGGACGACTTCACTCGAAACGCAGCAATATGCCGGAACGGCTTCGCATCGTCCAAACTGCCCACGCAGGCAAACGACTGCACCGATCCGAGGCCCAATTGAAAAGCGATCGCACAGATTTGCCGCATGGGTGTATCGACAAAAACGCCGACGGCATCGATCATAGGCGGCAGAACCTGAATGATGGCCGGCGCCAAGCGCGGGTCCACAAAACGCGGCGACTTGGGATAGAAATTGATGCCGACGGCATCGGCGCCGGCATCCGCCGCCAGCCGGGCGTCCGCCGCGGTGGTGATGCCGCATATCTTGATGCGCACTCGGGACATGAGTTTATTCTAAGTTCGAAGTTTCAAGTTCATAGTTCAAAGTTTGCAAGTCAACTTTGAACGTCCAACTTTGAACTGTTAACATAATCATCGCACCCACATTCCGAAACGTTGAGTGACATCCATGAAAGCGACGCAGGAGGACTGGCGCACGACACTTGCCGACGTCGAACGCGAGTTTGTCGAGCTATGGGGTTCGATGAGTTCGCTCTGGGGCGTTAGTCCGGCGATGGCGCGCATCCATGGCGCTCTGTTTATCACCGGTCAGGCGATGACCGCCGAGGAACTCATGGACCGGCTCGGCATCTCGCGCGGCAACGTCAGCATGAATCTCGCGAAGCTGGTCGAATGGGGCCTGGTCCGCCGCGTCCACCGTCCGGGCGATCGCCGCGAGTACTACGAGTCGCTCAAGGACGTTTGGGAGATGTTCGCGACGGTCGCCGTTCAACGTAAACGCCGCGAGATCGACCCGCTCTTGAATACGCTGCGTCGCTGCAAGGAGAACCTTTCTCCCGAATCGCTGGGTACGCATTCCGGCGATGCCACGGTGCAGGACCGCTCGCGGCGAATCCAGGACCTGCTTAAGTTTCTCACATTGATGGACGGGTTGAGCCAACGTTTCTTCGAAAGCCATCGCAGCCTGCGGCAAGCAATTGAATTGCTGTCCGGCGACGACGTCAACACGACTGGCGATGTGTCGTGAACTCCCGGATATAGATCGGTAGCCGCGGCGCTCCGCAACGCGAATACTTCAATCTGACACACTGCACATCGGCGACTTGCGAGACGTGCGGACGGCGGCACTCCCCTGGTGCTGACCGCCGTCAACAGCAACGACGATTCCCTCGTCGGCATCACGGGCGATCTTCGTGTCAACGAGGTTTAAGTCCGTCAAGAAACATCCAACTACTTCCGCTTTCCATTTGACGCGCCCGGCCGCATCGGCGAAACTTCGCTGCACGGCCTCCCTGTGGGTTTCTCGTCGTGAATGGATCAAACGGCGCCGTCAATGCTCGACCGACGTTCGTTCGCTACTATGTGTTGGCGGCGTTGTGCATCATTACACTGATCAATTACATCCAGCGCAACAGCACCGCCGGAATGGTCGAGCCGATCACCCGAGCGCTTCAGACCGATGATCGCGCGATCGGTGACGCGACATCCTGCTTTTTTGTCGCGTACGCCTTGTTTCAAATCCCCTCCGGCTGGTTTGCTCACTGGTGGGGCACCCGCCGGGCGTTGACGGCGCTCGCTATTGGCTGGTCGCTTGCGGCAATGGCCATTGGATTGTCGTTTACCGTCTGGGGGCTGATCGCGTCGCGCACCGTGCAAGGAATTCTGCAGGCTGGCATCTTTCCGTGCGCCACCTTGATCATGGCGTCGTGGCTTCCACCGTCGCGGCGGGCGTTCGCGAGTGCGCTCTTGAACAGTTGCATGCTGACGGGCGGCGCCATCGTGAACAATCTGAACGGCTGGTTGTTGGCGCCGTTGGGTTGGCGGACGCTTCTATTCGTGTACGCCGTTCCGGGCATACTCTGGGCCATTGCCTTCTATTTTTGGTTTCGCGATCGGCCTGCCGAGCACTCTGCAGTCAACGAAGCGGAACGAGCGTTGATCCAGGCCGGCCGGCCGGCGGAGCGTCCGAATGTGGGCAGGCCGTCGTATCCGTGGATGGCGATACTGCTGAGCTTGCCGTTATGGCTGGTTTGCACGCAGCAGTTTTTCCGAGCGGGCGCGAATCGCTTCACGGATCAGTGGCTGCCGCGTTATCTCGCCACCAACCCGCTCAAGCACATCGAAAACGAGGATGAACGAAAGGCGCGCGCGAACCACCTGACCAGCATGCCGCAGTATGCCGGAGTGGTGGGCGGTTTGGTCGGCGGGCTCGTCTCGGACTTTGTTTTGCGGCGCACCGGCAGCCGGCGCGCGGCACGTAATGGCGTCGCGGTTGCCAGTCTGGCCCTGACCGTGCTCAGCTATCTGCCGATCTTTTGGCTCGAAGATGCAGTGGCCCAGGTCGTCTTTTTCAGCTTGGGCTCATTTATCAGCGCGTTTTCGGCGCCGTGCGCCTATGCGCTGAGCATGGACATCGGAGGCAAAAATCTGCCGGTTGTTTTTGGCGCGATGAACATGATCGGCAACTTTGGCGCTGCCGCCATGTCCGGAATTGTGCCTCGGCTCAATGGATGGAGCGGCGGCAGCTGGCAAACGACACTAATCGTTTTTGTCGGCATCCATGCACTGGCGCTCTTTTGCTGGCTGGTGCTCGATCCTCGAAAAACAATTGGCGAAGAATCCACAGCATCGTAAGCGTCCGTCGGCGTAAGAACCTGTGTGCCGTTTTGTATCGGTTAAATCAGCGGTTCGCAGCGGCCACGAGAGCATCCGGCCGCGACTGCGGTTCGCTAGTCGATTGGATTACGGTGTGCCGCAAGACCATTTGCGACAGCGTGCGATTCATTTCCAGTACCGTGCTCGATCTACCAATATGTCCCCGCCGCCCCGCGATTTCTACGAGCGAAATCCATAACCTCTCTAGGCGAGCTTCTTGCGAGGAGACGAAGTGCAAATGCAGAATGATTTGTAGCCGAACTCGCAAGAGTTCGGGAAAGCCTGGATTCTGGCAATTTCTTCCCGCGGGCCCATTTAACAACTATGTCTCGATTTTTGCCGGCGGTCGCGCTTTTGTTGCTAGAGATCGGCCTCGCATCGTCGGCCGACTATCCGTTTTGGCGCGGTCCGAGCCGCAACGGCCATGTGCCCGAGGATTCCGGCTGGGACGGGAATGCATGGCGCATCAAGGAAACGTGGCGAACCAATGTCGGCGAAGGTTGCACGTCGCCGCTGGTGGTCGGCAACCGAATCTACACGATGGGTTGGCGCGATGGACGCGACCAGGTGATCTGCCTGGATCTCAGCGACGGCAAGGTTGTCTGGTCGCAGAGTTACGACGGTCCGCGGTATGGCCGACATGCGGCCGGCGATCAGAGCATCTACTCCGGCGTGTCATCGACGCCCGAATACGACGCGGATACCGGTTTACTTTTTGCCCTGGGGACCGACGGCGATTTGCGTTGTTGGGACACGAAGCAACAAGGGAAGCTCGTCTGGCATCTGAATCTTTACGAAAAATACGGCGTCTCGCAGCGGCCGAAAGTCGGGCGGAGCCCGATTCGCGATTATGGCTATACGTCGTCGCCGTTGGTTCATCAGGATTCGCTGGTCGTCGAAGTCGGTGCGAAAACCGGCACGCTCATGGGATTCGACAAGCGCAACGGACGGGAACTTTGGCGTTCCGAGCACGCCGGCCCTGCTGGACATAACGGCGGGCCCGCGCTCATCCGAGTTGAAAATACTCCATGTGTCGTCGTTCTGGCGCTCGACGGGTTGGTAGTCGCACGGCTCGATGCCGGAAAAATGGGAAAGACGGTCGCGACATACCCATGGCGAACCGAATTCGCGAATAATATCGCTTCCGCCTCAGTGCACGAAAACTCGATCATTCTCACTTCGAATTACAACATCAACAAGATGGCCCGGCTTCGGCTCACGCTGGCGGGAATCGAGGTTGTATGGAAAAAAGATTTCGTCTCGAAAGTCTGCACGCCGATCGTTCATCAGGGATACGTTTACTGGGCATGGATGAAGCTCTATTGTCTGAATTTTGAGACGGGCGAATTGGTGTGGGACAGTCCCGGTTTCAGCGATCCCGGCTCTTGCCTGGTGACCAGCGACGACCGGCTCATCGTTTACTCGGGCCAGGGCAAACTGACGCTGGCCGATACAGCGGCGCGTTCTCCGAAGAAGTTCCAACGACTTGCGGAGCAAAAGGTCCTGTCGCACACCAACGCCTGGCCGCACGTGGTGCTGGCCAACGGTCGCCTTCTTTGCAAAGACGCAGCGGGGGAATTGGTTTGCTTGGCGATCCCGGTGAAATAGCTATATGGATTGACTTCTGGAGACAAGCTATGAAATCTACACGGCTAATTTTGCTCTTGGCTATTCCCCTCGTGATCGCTGCCGAGCCGGCGGAGGAAGCGAAGAAGGACCTCGAGAAACTACAAGGCGAGTGGGTCATGGCGGCACTCGAAGTCGAAGGCAAGCCGGTGCCGGACGAAAAGATTCAGGGCACGACGTTGACGATCAAGGGCGACAAGTACATCGTCTCGGTCAAAGACAAGAAACATGAAGTAACGATTACGCTCGATCCGACAAAAAACCCGAAACACATCGACATGGCGTTTCCGGATGGAACCAACGCGCCCAAAATCGGCAAGGGCATCTACAAGATTGAAGGCGACAAGTTCATCCTTTGCCGGACGCAATCGACGGATGGCGATCGCCCGACTCAGTTCGGCACGTTCGACAACACCGGCCTGTTTCAAGTCACCTGGCAGCGAAAAATGCAATAAGAGCGTGTTACTTCTCGGCCTTCTTTTCGAACGTAATCACGTGCTGCCATGGCAGGTCTTTGCTTGTGCCGGCGTGTTTCATCTGCGGGAAGACCGCCATCTCCTTGAGCACTTGCTTTTCGGTCATCTTGTGGACCAGTTTGATCGGCACCGATTCGTCTTCCAAGCGAAACTCGACGAAGACGAGCCTGCCGCCGGGTTTGAGCGCCTTGATCATCGCTTCGGTCATTTCGTACGGGTGCGAGAACTCGTGGTAGACATCGACCATCAGGATCAAGTCGATGGACGCGTCGGGCAGTTTCGGATCGGAAGTCTTGCCCAGGTGCGGAATCACATTCGGTATGCCCTTGTCCTTCATTCTTTTTCGAATGAGCGCCAACATTTCGGGCTGAATATCGACGGCATAGACCTTGCCATCGGGCCCGACGAGCTCGGCGAGTTTGAACGTGTAGTAACCGCTGCCGGCGCCAATGTCGGCCACAACCTCCCCCGCTTTGAGTTTCAACAGCGGCAACAACTTGGCCGGTTGCTCTTCCTTTTCGCGCTCCGGCCGTTCGAGCCAGCCAGCCCCTTCGTGGCCCATGACCTGTGCGATCTCGCGGCCCAGATAGAATTTGCCCGTTCCGTTCGGATCATGCTGGCGGCGAAACTCATATTTCGGCTTCGCAGGCTTGGCCGGTTCCTGTGCGAGCAGCGGCGCCGGCAGAGCGGCGACGCAGCCGAGAAGAAAGAAGAATCGTCGCATGGGTATTGCCCTACATATCCGCCAGAGCCTGCAGCAAACGGTCCACTTCGTCCGCCGTATTGTAATGCAGCATTCCGATGCGCACCATGCCCTCCGGCTCCAAGCCGAGAACTTCGCTGAGCCGGAGCGCATAAAAATTGCCATGCCAGACGAAAATACCCAATCGCGCCAGGCGCTCGGCGGCCGCACGAGGCGGATACCCTTGAATGCGCAACGCAAAGGTCGGCACGCGTTCGCCGAGGCGATCGATGTCGCCGATGCCATACAAGGTCACCTTCTTCAAACTGGAAATCCCAGTCAGAAATTGCCGCGCCAGGCTGGATTCATGATTGCGAATTCTCTCGAATGCGTTCCGCAGCGCATCGCGGCGCGTCGGCGCCGGCCCGCCCAGACTCGTGAGATAGTCGATGGCCGCTCGAGTACCGGCGATGCATTCAAAATTCGGCGTGCCGGTCATCCATCGATCCGGGGTGCGGTCGTCGGCGGGGCGGACTTTGTAGGGCGGCAGCGATTCAAGCCGATCGCGCCGGCCCCACAAGATGCCGGCGTGCGGCCCGAAAAACTTGTAGGCCGAGCACACCAGGTAATCGCAATTCCATGCCTTGATGTCGATCAACGCATGCGGCGCGTAATGCACCGCGTCGACAAAGATGTCGGCGCCGACAGCGCGAGCCCAGTCGGCGATTTGCCGGACCGGGTTGATCGTGCCGGTGGCGTTCGACGCACATCCGATCGCAACGAGCCGAGTGCGGTCCGACAATTTGGACCGGAGGTTTTCCAGGTCGAGCGTGCCGTCTTCGAGGCGGACTCGGACCTCGCGAACCAGGGCGCCGCGCTCCTCGGCTGCCATCCGCCACGGTGTGATGTTCGCATCGTGATCGAGCTGGGTGACGATCACCTCGTCGCCCATCCGCCAGGTTCGCGCAATCGTCCGGCTCATGGCGAACGTCAACGTCGTCATGTTTGCGCCGAAAACAATCGTCGCTGGGTCGTCTGCGCCCAGGAAATCCGCTGCCGCCTTTTGGGCCTGCAACAGCATCTCGTCGTTTTCTTTGCTCGTGACGAACGCACCGCCATGATTTGCGTTGTGACGCAACAGATAATCCGAAATGGCATCTGCAACGCTTTGCGGCGTCTGACTGCCCGCGGGTCCGTCGAAATACACAGCAGGCCGGCCATCAATCTCGCGTGACAGGGCAGGGAACAAACCGCGAACAGCGGCAATGTCGAAGGTTTTCATGGAGGCTTATTGTACATCCACGGCGAAAAATGCATCCACGCCCGCGTCGCCCCCGGTTTCTCGCACTCGTAGAGGAAACACGTGCCGGCCCGGCGGACATTTTTCCGACAACCGAAACGTGACCTCCTGAAATGCGTCGCGCTCCGGCAGGGTACGCAGGTTCCAGGTGGAATCCGGCAGGATGCCACGGCCGGCGAGCGATATAGCCAGGTTCTCTGCTTCCCTATGAGTGCCGGTCGCGACCAGCTTGATGCGAATGTCGCTGCCCGGTTTCGCCTTTTGCAATAATGGCCGCGCCTGCACGCGATACGGGTCCCAATCGCGCGGATGATGGCCGCTGACGCAGACCGCGTCGGCCGCCTTCGCCGCGGTTTCTCCCCACTGCACGCGCCGGCGATAGTCCTCGGCCGAAAAAACGTAGGGTCCGCCATGCTCCGCGAGAATCCACTCCGGCGCCGCGTCGAGGACCTTCTTCGCGCTGGCGGCGTACGGGCCAGGAAAGCTGCGGTTCAGTCCCATCCAGCCGCCCGTGCCGGAAAATTGATCCTGATGGAAAAAGTTATCCGCGGTGAAGTAGCATTTCTTGCCGTCGATCACCGTTTCCACGCCCATCGTGAACAGACTTTGGCCGGGCAGATGATGGAAGCGGAAGCGGTATTCGCGCCAGGTGGCCGATTCGCCGTCCTTGAGCCGGCGATCGAAGCGAACGGGCCGGGCATCGAGGAATGGCGCCCGCATGTCGAAGGGATCGGCAAGCGGGTCGGCGACCAGGTCGAGCGACCACACGGCAAAGTTTTTGTCCGCATAGCCCGGTAGTTCGTAGACGCCGTCGTAGTGGTCGTAATGTGCGTGGCTGAACATCACCAGTTCGAGCTTGCCGAGCTGTTGGTCGCGCTGGAGTTTGGCGATCTGGTCGGCCGATCGTTTGCCCCACGGGTCCATCACCGCGATCGCGCTGGCCTCTTTCGAGACGAGCACGTAAGTGTTTCCCGTGATCCAGAGATGCTCGGACACTCGCGCCCATGGTTTCTCGCCGCCCGACGCCACTTGCTCGCGCGGCACCAAGAACGGATACGCCGGCGCCTGTCCCAGCCGCTGCTTACTGTATCGCTCGAAGCTTTTCAGAAATGCCACTTCTTCGGCGGCGGCGGCCGTCTGCTCTAGCGCGGCCGCCGGATCGCGGCGGATCGGCTCGCCATGTGCCGGAAATAGCACGCGCGGCTTGAGCGAGGCGAGTTTTCGCAGCGAAACCACCGTCGGCGTCAGGCCCGCATCCGTCCAGTGGTCCCAGTCGGTTGTGAACGGCGCCCAGAGCTTGCCGGGACCGGCCACCACGTCGCCGCAAAAACAAACGGCTGCTTCTTTCTTGTCTCGGGTCGCCAGAAAGGAAACATGATCGCGCGAGTGCCCCGGTGTCGCGACAACCCGAATTGACCAGCCGCGCCAGTCGATGGTCTGCCCGTCGTCGAGCGAGCAGTCGATGCCGTCAATCCCTTCGGGCAGGACGAAGTAGGCGGTTCGTGAATTTCGCAGTGGGATCGATTCCTGCCAGAATTTGCGGACCTCCGCCGGCATTAGCCACGGCGATCCCGCCTTCGGAGCGGCAACCGGCATCCCTTCCTTGATCATCGCCGCGGCGTGGGCGCATCCGTCGTAATGATGGTGCGTCAAGAGCACGCGGTCCACCGTCTTGACCATGGCCGCTTCGCGAAGCCCGTCGATCGGCTGCGGCGCGTCGATCAAAAGGGCATGCCCGTCGGCGACAAGGGCATAGCCGTAAGGCGCATCATTGCTCCGCCAGATCGACGGCGCGACTTCCGACCATTTTGCGTTCGGCCGGGCGCCGTGCGTCGAAGTCCCCAGCCAAACGATCGCAGCCACGCCGATGCACGTGGCCAATAACGCCCATCCACGACGTTTCATGTCCGCACCCCGATTTCACATGCGATCCCTACATGGTAATCGCAATCGAGCTGGATCGGCCAATCGAAAATGATGTGCCGGTGATATTCGAATGAAAAACCGGGCAACCGAGAACCGAGAACGACTCAAATTTGTCGGTTCTCGGTTCTCCGTTTTCGGTTCCTCGGTTGACGTTCGATTCGAATGCGCGAAAACGCTTTGTAATTACGTCTTCTTCTTCCAGTCGCGCAAATGCGAATTGTTCTTGGCCAATTCATCGAGTTTGGCCCAGAGTTCGTCTTCTGACTTGGAGTAATTGAACTGGCACGTCCGGTTCGCGATATCGGTCTGAATGTTCGTGAACCCGCCGGCCTGCGTCAGAGCGCCTCGCACGGAGGCGGCACAACCGCCTCAGGTCATGTTCGGAACGCTCAAGGTGTACATTTTCCCGGCCGCCTCGCTGCTCGCCGCCGCAGTCGGCGGCGCGGAAGTACCCGATGTGGACGACGGCTGCGACGGAACGCAGCCCACCAGGGCCAGCAGCCCCAGCAAACAAATCTGTCGGCGCATGAAAAGACTCCCCAGGACACGAAAAAATTAGAGCGCAAGTCACGATTCGGTTTAGCAGATGGCGAGGAAGAAGGCAACGCGGGGATCGTGCAGGAGAGGTTGAAACCGGTTTCTTCGTAGCGTCAATGTCGCCGTGCACGACTTTGCCGCAATAGCCCACGTAAGAGCATGAGTAGGAAGGATGATGAAGAGGATCGTATCCGGAAGAACCAGCCTGGTCGTGTGTTGCACCATTCGATGATGTTGCACGCGCTTCTTCCAGAAGAGTATCGTGCTCCCGCAGAGTACGCTGAGCCACGATCCAACCGTTCGCCCGACGGCCGGTGAGAGCCGAAAACAAAGGTCGCTGACAGCGGGTAGGTTCTTGGAATCAAATTGTTGAGGAGTCCGCGCACAGTCCCGGCAATTCGCTGATGTCACTGGACTCATGTCGGATTGTGACCTATTGTTGAGCGCCTCTGCATGGATTGAGTTTTCTTGGTCCATTCGCCGCATTTCCTCGCTTTTGAAGCACCTGCAACGAATCGAGACAAGCATGACCAAGATCCTGTTGCTGGACGGCGTTGGACAAGCAGACTTCGGCCGCCGCGAGTGCTCGGCACCCCCCGAAAGTTACATCCAGGATCTGATTTCGGCTGCAATCGTCGTTCAGGAGGATTGGGAACGATTATCGAGATCGATCCGCGACAATGTGCTCGCGTGCTCTGAACTCGACCAGCTATTGCCAATGCTGACGCAACATCGGCTCATTACGCCCTATCAGGCGCGCCGTATTGAATCCGGGACAGTCTCCGGGCTGGTCATGGGCAATTACCGCATTCTTGATCGCCTGGGCGCCGGCGGCATGAGTGTCGTGTTCAAGGCAGAGCAACTCGCGTTGCGGCGGGAAGTCGCAATCAAAGTCCTGGTGTCGTCGAGCCTGGAGGAACCAAAGATCATCAGCCGCTTTCGCTCGGAGATTCGCGCCGTTGCGAAACTGCAGCATCCCAATATTGTCACGGCCATCGATGCGGGGGTGTTCTCAAATGACGATCCGCAGTCCGTGCCGACGCATTATTTCGTCATGGAGTACGTGCCGGGCCAAGACTTGGAGGAATATGTCCGCGAGCGTGGCGCTCTACCTGTCGACCATGCGTGTGATCTTATTCAACAAATCGCATCCGCGCTCGATGAGGCCAACGCGCACCAACTCGTCCATCGCGACATCAAACCGTCGAATATTCGCGTAACTCCCGAAGGACAAGCGAAGCTCGTGGATTTCGGATTGGCCAGGCAATGGGAATCCCGACAAACGCAAACGGGAACCGTTCTGGGCACGATTGACTTCATGGCTCCAGAGCAGGCGCGCGACGCGGCCGCCGTGGACATTCGGGCGGATGTTTATGCGTTGGGCGGGACATTGTTTTGGTGCATCACCGGTCACGTCCCGTTTCCTGCCGTTGGCAAGCCCATTGCAGAATTGATTCGGCGGATGAATCAAGCCCCGCCGTCGGCGCGAGCGATTCGTGGTGACTTACCGGCCGAACTCGACACGGTCCTCGCACGTATGATGGCAAACAACCCGAATGACCGGTACCAAAATCCGCGCGCAGTCATTTCGGCGCTGCTTCCATTTCTCAAAAGAGCGAGCGCTCGTCGAGAATCGGAGACCGGCGCGGTTGAGTTGTTTCCCATCGAGCGGCCGGTAGACATCAGCCAGAAGATCCTGGTCGTCGATGATAATCCGCAGATTCGTAATTTCTGCCGACTCGCCCTTGAGTCCCCGGACGCGTCGTGCGACGAAGCGTCCGACGGCCCCGCCGCCTTGGCAGCCATTGATGAACACCGCCCCGATATCGTGTTACTGGATGTCGATCTGCCGACGATGAGCGGCCACGAAGTCTTAAAGAGAATCCGGGCGAATCCGCTCCATCCCTTTTTGAAGGTAATCATGTTTTCCGGACGAGCAAGTCCGAACGAAATGGCGCAGGCAATGTTCAACGGCGCCGACGACTATCTCACGAAGCCATTCAGCGTGAATCAACTGCAAGCACATGTACAAGCAGCGCTCAAACTCAAGGTTGCCCAGGAACGAGCAGACGATCTGCAACGCAGCGTGATTACCGTTCGACACGAACTGGAAGTTGCACTCGAGTCACGTGATCGCGAACGTGCTACAGCTCGCGAGACCATGGCCGCTGTGTTTGAGCGGATGGCGCGATTGCGTTCCCTTGAGTCCGCCAACCATATGACTCGCATGCGACAGTATGCACGGCGCTTAGGCGAAGAAGCGGCGACAGCATCGCATTTTCGCGGAACGATCGATGCCGCGTTTGTCGAATTGCTGGAATGCTGCATCCCGGCACACGACATTGGCATGTTGGGTCTGCCCGATCACATACTGCTGAAACCGGGAAAACTCTCCGACGAAGAACGCGTGCTCATGCAGACGCATACGATTTTGGGAGCGGAAATCATTCAGTCGGTAGCGAACCAAAACGAGATGGCATCCGGTTTTTTCAAGATGCTGATCGATATTATGCGGCATCATCACGAGAATTACGACGGACACGGCTACCCCGATGGGCTCGCCGGCGACTCCATTCCGCTGGCCGCACGGATTGCGAAGATCATCGACGTATATGACGCACTACGTTCGCCGAGGAGCTACAAGCCCCGCCTGTCGCACCCAGTTGCGCTGCGAGTTATGAGCCCGCAGTCCGCCCGGCTATTCGATCCGAACCTGCTCGAACTGTTTGTTCGTACAAGTCACGATTTCGATCGAATTTATCAGTCATTACCCGACTGAGTTTCGACTGAATCGTCATCCTGCCAAGACTCGCCCAAATTCCGTCGCAATGCTCACCGCATCGAAGTCGCGTTCAATACTCGAAGCGAATCGCGCGCGTCCAGTATTTCTCGGACCTTGCGTGCCTGTACCGTCGGCGTGAAAGGTTTGTGGAGAAAGTGCGTGCCCTCCTGAAGCACGCCGTGGCGGACGTCGTGGGCCACTCCACCGGCGAAGGTGCCGACCGCTTCCATTTTTTTGCTTGGAGGAAGTGTTCTTCAAGCTTTTATACCCCGGCATACCACCACTCCCGCTGTCGATCTTCAAACCTGTTCTCTTCCGCTTTGAGTTGATGGAATTGCCCACAGCGTAAATTCCGGCAAACTGCAGAAAAATCGGTGAAGCGGGCTGGTTTTGGATCGTCGTCGCCGGAAACACTGAGTTCTTTTTCCTTGACCGCGTCTCTCATCTGTTTTAATATATTCTCACATTTCTACCGGCAGACTTGCAGGGCGGCCCGTGCGCCCGCCGGCGGAGATAGTTGCGCGAAATCTCACTCAGAGCGGCGACAACATGGTCGCTCGATTCGATCGGTCGATGGACCGTGCGTACTCTCGCGCCACGGGAAACTTCGGCGCGTCGATCCATTTTTTTCTTAATCTCATCACGTCTACAGGTGTCCCATGAAAAGGATCCGTCGAAACGCGTTTACGCTGATCGAGCTATTGGTGGTGATTGCGATCATCGCCATTCTGATCGGCCTGTTGCTTCCGGCCGTGCAAAAGGTCCGCGAAGCGGCCGCGCGCATTCAATGCGCCAACAATCAAAAGCAGCTGGCACTCGCGTGCCACAATTACCAGGATGTGAACGGCTCGTTGCCGCCGGCGATTCTCATTCGGTCGGGTGCGAGCAAGACGAACGCCCACTTTACCGGACGGCCGCCCCTGAATCCGCCGAACAACCGAAACTTTGGGCCGAATTGGATCGTGCTGATCTTGCCGTTCATCGAACAGGAAAATCTCTATCGGCAGGCGGAGCCGAGCATCAGCCGGTATATGACCAACGGCGACCGAAACTGGCGAGTGATTCGCAGCACGCGGATCAAACTGTTATTGTGTCCGTCCGACGACGGCCAGAATGTTCCATGGTCCGGGGCCGGCGGCGACTGGCATCGCGGCAATTATGCCTGCAACGCCGGCGGCATTCACCAGTACAACATTCCCTCCGGCACCTCCAGCGGCATCGCCTTTATCAGCTCCGAAAACGGCAATACGCCGACCAATGGCACCTGGCCGGCGGTTCCCATGGGTACGCCGGGCGGCGGCGTCATGTGCATGAACTGGGGCGCCGCGATTCATC
>Ga0073934_10003385_pt1 | contig 29535 bp, 22 predicted proteins | sample LarsenN4metaG_FD_76834 | JGI IMG/M metagenome (GOLD analysis project Ga0073934, IMG submission 76834) | Hot spring sediment bacterial and archeal communities from British Columbia, Canada, to study Microbial Dark Matter (Phase II) - Larsen... ... | reverse complement strand
TGTCCACCGAATCGCCTTGATAGCATTCGGACCAGAGCCCCAGCTTTCGCCCACGACCACGCGCCCGTCGCCAGATAGCCCATCGACGCTGCTGTAATACCAGCCGCCGGGCAGATCGCCGATCCCCATGAAGTACGGCTCGGCCCCGGCGGCGAACGACGACGGAACACAGCCAACCAGAATCAGACCCAGCACGCGCCTCATAAGCCACTCCTGATTCTCAGTTCTGAGAGGCGGGCGGCGCCGGGCCGTCCCGCGCCGCCCGCTCTTGCTTCTGCGCGCCAGCCCGCCCGCTCACGGCTGCGGCGTGCTGTTGATCAGCACGGTCACATCCTTCGTGCGGTTGGACGTGACCAGGTCCGGCACGCCGTCGTCGTTGAGATCCACGATGATCACGTCGTCCGGACCTTGCCCAAAGCCCGGCGCGGGACTCGTCGAGAACCGGTAGACGATCGGGTTCCCGGAAGCATCGCGCTGGAACGTGCCGTCGCCGTTGCCCACCAGCACGTCCACCAGGTCGATGCCCTCGCCGCTCTTCGACTCGGTCACGGCGACGTCACGCCTCGTCCCGCCGTTGAGGTTGCCGATGTCGATCCCGCCCAGCGAGCTTTCGCCGATCGCCAGGACGTAGTAGCGGTCGTTGCGCTGTTCGTCGCGTCGATGAAGCAAGCCGCCCGCGCCGTCGTTGAGGAAGCTGTTGACGCCCCCGCGATGGGCCACCTCGTTGAAGGCCAAATCGTCCAGGTTGTCGGAGCTGAGCTTCCCGGCGGCGAGACGGTTGAACTCCCAGAGCGGCTGAGGGACGTTGCGTAGAAACGTACGGATCTCGAACTCGGGTCGGGATTCGGGGGTGCTGATGTTCCTGAGGACCGAGATGCTGTCGGGGACGTGCAACGGATTCGCGACCGCTAGGTCCGGCTTGGTTCCGGTATCAAACTTCAGGCTGACGACATCTCCTGGGTAGCCCGGGAGCGTCCAGGTCGACATGAACTGCGAGGTCGTTGGGAAGTTCCCGGTCTGGTCGTTGCGCAGCGCGTAGAGCTCGGGGCCGTTGGGGTCATCGCTGGCGGCGGCCAGGTCGTTGTACCCGTCGCCGTCAAAGTCCGCGACGGCCAACCCGCGCACCGCTCGTGGCAACGCGATGGTGACCGGCGGCGCGAAGACCAGGTCCTCGCCCGTCCCGATGGGCGGGCTGCGCATGTACACGTATATGCGCCCTTGCCCCGAAGTCGTCGTGGTCACAGCAATGTCGAGGAAGTTGTCGCCGTTCAGGCGGGCGACAATAAGCTCCTCAGCCTGGCAGAAGTCGCATTCGGCGGGGAAGTGTCTCGTGCGACTCAGGCTTGTCATGCATCGCCCCGCCCCAGGCGGACCGGGATGCTGCCATGGGAATGTAACACAACCGGGAAGCACATGTCAAGCCGCCTTTTGTGCGTCCATAGCGCCGATGACCGGCAGGATCGTTTCGGAAAGGGTCCCCATCGGAGGATCCTGTTGCCGCCCGCGCAGGTCGGCGCGATACGGCCAACGAACGCTACACCCTCAGTCACGAGTGCGCTCCAGCAGCGCCTGGAACTCGGGCGCGGCGCGCAGGGCGGCCAGGCTTTCGCGCTCGGACAGCGCCGCGATGCTGATTACGCCGGCTTTCAGGGCCTTTTCCAGCTCGCGGATGGCGCGCTCGATCTGGCCGGCGCGCGCCAGGTCGACGGCGAGCTGTTCGATAAGCGCTGCGTCGCCCGGCGTCAGCTCCAGGGCCTCGGAGAGGTAGTCGGCGGCCAGCGGCCAGGCTCCGGCGTCCTCGGCCTCGCTGGCCAGCATGCGCAGCGTACCGGCGATGTCCGGCAAGGACGCGCCGGTCTTCGGCGTGCGGATGTTGCGGCGCATCCACCGCAGCTCGTCGAGCAGGCGTGCGATCTCAGGCTGGCGCGCCAGCGCGGGCGAGTCGCGTTCGATGCCGCGTTTGGCGCCCAGCAGCGCTTCGTTGATCTCCGGGTTGCCGGGGTCCAGCTTCGCGGCCTCCAGCAGCGTTTCCAGCTCGGCCCGCGAGTCGGCCAGCGTATACGAGCGCCAGCGCAGCACGCGGGCTTCGGCCACCCGCCGCACGCGCTCGACCAGCTCGCGGTCCGCCTCGGAATCCGGGTCGGCCCGCATGACCTCGCCAAACGGCGAGCCGCCGGTCGCGAATAGCGCCTCCGCGATCGGGATCGACTCATCCTGGTAGAGCTGGCGCGGGGCGGAGAACTCCAGCAGGGCGTTGTCGTCGCGGTGCAGCACGCCCGGCCCGGCCCAGCGCCGCACCGCTTCGCCGGCCGCGACGAAGCGCCCCAGCACATCGTGCAGCCGGCCCACTTCGACGCGGTAGAGATCTTCCCGCACCTGCGGCACGGCGAACCGCAGCCGCACGCGCGCCAACGGCACGGCGGCCGGACGTTTCGCGGCGATGAACATGTAGTCGTTCTCGGAGGCCTCCCAGATGCTCACGAACGGAAACACGTCCGCCAGCGTGCGGGCCACCAGCTTGAAGTTGTCGTGCGACATGTTGTAGGCGTGCATCCAGATGCAGTAGCGGCCGTGCTCGGCCAGCCGCCGCTTGCTCAGCTCGAAGAACTCGCGCGTGAACAGGTTGGCGACGCCGGCGATCCAGGGGTTGGACGGCTCGGAGATGATCAGGTCGTAGACGCGGTCGGTGAGCAGTAGATGGTTGCGGCCGTCGTTGTGGATGCGCTGCACGCGCGGGTCGTCGGTCAGGACGCGGTAGTTGAAGTCGGCGAAGTACAGCGCGCCCGCCAGCACGTCCTCGCTGATCTCCACCTGGTCGATCCGCTCGACCTCCGGGTAACGGGCGACGGCGGCCAGCGTCATGCCCGAGCCGCAGCCGATGACGCACACGTCGCGGGCCTGCTCGGCGATCAGCAGCGGCACGTGCCCGGCCAGGACCTGCGTGAGCATGTCGCCTTCGGTGGTCGAGGCGTCGGTCTTGCCGTTGACGGTCAGGAACATCATCTCGGGGTCGCTGTTGCCGCGCGCGACGAGCACGGTCAGGTCCGGCCCCTCGCCGTAGTAAAGCAGCTCGTAGTTGTCCACCAGCACCTGCGGCCTGAGTTCGCCGCCCAGATACGGCCCCGAGCTCATCAGCAGCGGGTCCCATTGCAGCCCGGGCGTCTCGGCCACCGCGAACGCCGCCGCCGGCACTGCCAGCAGCCCAACGAGCGCCGGCGGCATGCGTCGTACGAGCGCCTTACGGTCGGTAGCCGACAGACGGATCAGCAGTGCGCCGGCGGCTGCATTCAATACCGCCGCAACCACGATCGAGTTCTGCACGCCCAGCACCTGGCTGCGGATCAGGAAGAACCCGGCCAGGAACGAGCCCAGGATCGTGCCCAGCGTGTTGACGGCATAGGCGCGGCCGGTGGCGGCGCTGGCGTCGTCCGTGCCGTGGGCCACCGCCCGCGTGACCAGCGGGAACAGCGCGCCCATCAGCAGCGTGGGGATGAGCGTCACGGCGATGACGAGCGCGAACTCCACACCCAGCAGCCGCTCGAAGCTGACGAAGTGGCTGACCTGGTCGTAAATAAACGGCGGCAATCGGCCGTAGATCGGGACCATCAGGATCGCCGACAGCCCGATGGCCAGCTCGATCCCGCCGATGACCAGCAGCGGGCTGCGGATCCGGTCCACAAACCCGGCGACGATCAGGCTGCCCGCGCCGAGACCGAGGATGAACGCCGCCAGGATGCACGTGAACGAGTACGTGCTCGAGCCGATCGACAGCACCAGTGCGCGGGTCCAGGCGATCTGGTAGGCCATCGCGGCGAAGCCCGAGATTGCGAAGACCACCAATACCGCGGCCCGCTGCGCGGCCGTCATGCCTGCGGGCGGCACGGCCCTTTCGAGAGGGCGAGCCTCCTGCCGAGCCACGGCTCGCCGGGAGGCTCGCCCTCCCGGCGCGGCTCTTGGCGAACGCATGGCCGGCGACGGCGCAGCTCGCGAGAGCCGCAGGCCGGCGATCGCCGTCAGGCCGATCAGGAAGTTGATGCCCGCCGCGGTGCGCGTCGTCAGCGTGACGCCAAGCGTGGGGACCAGGTAGAAGCCGGTTGCGAGCACGCCCAGCACGGCCCCCAGCGTGTTGACGCCGTACATGACGCCGACCGAGCGTCCGAAGCCGCCGCCCAGCAGCGTGACGAAGCGCACCAGGATGGGCAGCGTGGCCCCCATCAGCGTGGTGGGCAAAACCAGCACGATCGTGCCGACCACGAACCGCGCCGCCGTCAGCGGCCACAGCCGCCCTTCCACCGCCGGGTACATGGCGCGGTAGAGCGGCTCGGCAGCTTGCAGCAGCAGCGGAACGGCGAAGGCGTACAGACCAATGCCGATCTCCAGCAGGCCGTAGAGCGCGCCGGGCTGATGGAGGCGCTGGCTGAGCCGGCCGGCCAGGTAGCTGCCCAGCCCCAGGCCGCCCATGAAGGCCACCAGCACCGTCGTGATGGCGTAGGTCGTGCCGCCGAAGAGCAAAATGAGCTGCCGCGTCCAGACCAGCTCATAAACCAGTCCGGCGGCGCCGGACAGGACGAACAGAAGGCAAAGCAGAACCTGTCTGGCCAGGGGTCCATCCATTCACGCAGGCGGGTGAAGGTAGCGCCCGGCGGCCTGAGCAAACTCACGCGCCTGCGTCAGCAAATCCTGTACTTCCGCCGCCGTCAATTGCACGTCAATGCCGTAGTCGGCGGTGATTCGCTTGTTGAAGGCCGCCAGGAGCCAGCGATGGTACTTCGCGTCCAGTACACCGGACTTGACGAAGTGCTCGCCGAAGGCTGCATGCACTCCGCCGTGCTTGCGAAACTTCAGGCTCTTCTCGTTCAGCAAAGCCTCCGCGACGTAGAACATCGCGTAGTAGGCGCGGCTCGCGGCGGCCTCCAGATGCCCGCCGCCCAATGCCGACTCAGCCGCACGGATCGACCGGTCCGCCTTGTCCAGCAGCTTGGAAGTTGCGGGGCTCATGGGGTTCAGGCCGCAATAGCCTCATCGCGAACGTTGCGGACAAAGGGCGAGTCGCTGGACGTCCACTCCACTTCGCGCAGGAACACCTGGCTCACACTCACGCCGTAGTGCAGCGAAAGGCGCGACGCGACCTCCGCAGTACGGTCCACTTCGGCCGCATACGAGGCGAAGTCGTCCAGGACGACCAGCAGGTCCAAGTCGGATTCAGGATCGAAGTCCCCCCGCGCGTGCGAGCCAAACACGTACACGCCGCGCAGGCGGCCGCCGTAGAGCTGGCGCAGCTCTTCCCGAAGCTCGACTAGCAGCGACGCAATCTGCGGTTCCATGCGCATCTCCCGGACGCGGCCCGGCCCTCAATCTACGACCAAGCCATCCGGACGGGAAGCGCCGCCCGCCGCGGCGCCTCGGCGACCGGGCCCTCGCCGATATACTCTCGCACGTATGCGCTGCGACCGCTTCTTCCGCCCTCGACCTCTCCTCGCCTGCGCCCTGGCTGGACTGCTCAGTTCCGGAACGACCGGCTGCGGCGGTGGCGCGGCGGCGGCTGGCGGCGGGCAGAAGACCAGCCCGGATCCGCTCGCCGAAGCGCCTCAGGATTGGGACGCGTTCCTCGCCTGGGCCGAGAAGAAGCTTCAGTCCTCGCCCGACCCGGTCCCGCTGCCGCAGAACCCCGCCCTGCCACGGCCCAGATGGCCGGTTCTGCGGCTGGATGCGCCTACCCGCCTGGAGGCGGCGCAGAAGCGCTGCGCGTGGCAGCGGCGCGAGACGCCGGTCGAGCCGCTGGCCGAGGTCCGCGACGTGCGCAGCACGCAGCCGCGGCCGCCGGTGGAAGTGCGGCGGATGCCGAAAGCCACGCCGGACGGCAAGGACGCGCTGGCGGTAGTGATGCGCGGCTTTCGCGTGTCGCGGGAGGAGGTCGGCGCGCTGGAGCTGGATGTTCACATCCCGTTCGGAACGTACTTCGTGCTGCGTTGGGGAAAGGCCGGCGAGATCATGGTTCCGCTCAAGTCGCACGCGCCGTTCCAGCTCACGATTCCGACGGACGAGTTCGCCGAGTGGGAAGGACCGCTGGGCGAGATCACGCTGCTGAGCGACGGCCTGCGCGACGGTGACGGCGAGCGCGAGATCCAGGTGCGGTCGCTGAAGTTCCTGCCGCGAACCAGCGCGTATCCGGATCCAGTCGGGCTGGCGCGGGTCAAGCTGGGCGATGAGATTCGCACCGCTCTGTACGCGCATGCTCCGGCCGAGATCACGTACGAACGGCTGAGTCTGCCGAAGAACGCGAAGCTCAGCGTCGGGCTGGGCGCGATCGGGGCGGGCGTCCGGCCGCGGCCGGCCGGGGGCGGCGAGGGCGACCCATGGTTGCGGGAGGAGTCGCTCACGTTTCAGGTGATCGTCGAGCACGGCGGGACGCAAACGACGGTGCTGGAGCGGGCGGTTGCGCCGGGCGCGCGCTGGGTGGCCGGGAGCGCTTCGCTGGCCGGCTGGGGCGGGCAGCGCGTGTCATTGACGCTGCGCATGAGCGGCGGCGACCGCGAGACGGTCGGACTGTGGGGCAATCCGACGATCTACGCGCCGGTGGAGAGCCCGCCCGTGCTGGTGCTCTACCTGATCGACACCGTCTGCGCCGAACACCTGGACCTCTACGGCTACGAGCGCGCCACCATGCCGCGACTGACGGAGCTGGCCGGCCGCGGCGTGTGGTTCGCGCAGATGTTCTCGAACTCGTCGCGGACGATCGAGTCGATCCCGAACCTGATGCTGTCGCTGCACACGGAGCAGCACGGCGTGTACGACAACCTGACGCCTGCGCCGCAGGCGCTGGTCACGCTGGCGGAGGTGCTGCGGGCGGCCGGTTTCGCGACGGTCAGCTTCTGCACCAACGTGAACGCCGGCCCGCGACAGGGCATGGACCAGGGCTTCGACTGCTTCTTCGACAAGATCGGCTATCACTGGACCGACTTCGACCGCACGGTGCCGCTGGAGGACGCGGCCGCGTGGATCGATGCCCATCGCGACCGGCCGATGTTCCTGTACGTGCACACGGCCGAGCCGCACGCGCCCTACACGCCGCCGCCGGGCTTCGCCGGACGCTTCGACCCGGACTACACGGGCGGGGTCGACGGGACGTACGACCGCCAGCGCGGCTTCCACGCCCGGGTACGCAACCGCAGCGCGCAGACCCGCGACCTTCAGCACGTCGTGGCGCTATACGACGAGGAGATCCTCTACGCCGACACGCGCCTGGGGATGTTCCTGGACCTGCTCGCGCAACGCGGGCTGCTCGAACGGGCGGACGTCCTCGTCACGTCCGACCATGGCGAGGAGTTCCTCGAGCATGGCATGTGGGAGCACGGCCTGAACCTGCACAACGAGCAAACGCGGCCGCCGCTGGTCGCCAGCGGGCCGAACGTCGCCGCCCGCGGGCGGGTCGATACGCCGGTGCAGATCATCGATCTGATGCCCACGGTGCTGGACCTCTACGGACTGCCGTCGCCGTACGAGCTGGAGGGCAAGAGCCTGCTGCCGCTGCTGCGCGGCAGCGCGGCGCCGCAGCCGCCGAAAGTCGCCCTGGCATCGCTGGCGGGTGCGGCGCGAAACGCGGGCGGCGCGGCCAACGCGCTTCGCGAGCGGCGGCTTTTCGGCTCAAACCACAACTATCGCGCGCGGGACAACCTGATCGAGTACTACGCGATCGAGGAAGGCCGCTGGAAGCTGATCTACGGCTGGCGGCCGCAGCCGACCGGCCAGGGCAAGACCTCGCGCTTCGTGCTCTACGACATCCAGAAAGACCCGCGCGAGCAGAGCAACCTGCTGACCCGCCAGGTGGACGTCGCCCGCCGGCTGATCGGCGAACTGGTCCGCTGGCGGCTGAGCCGCCGGCCGTACGACCACGGCCAACAGCAAGCCAGCTTCACGATGGACGCCGCCCGCGACCTCTTGCAGCTCGGCTACATGGGCCAGCCGCACGAGGAGGCCCAGCCTGACGGGCCGTGAACGAGCTAAGGTTCGATGATGCCCTCGCGGATCGCATAGCGGGCCAGCTCGACGCGGTCGCGCACGCCCGCCTTGCGCAGCAGGCTGGAGCGTGGGCTTCGCCCGAGCGTCGCATCAGCGGCGTCGCGGGATCGGAATGCCCAGGTACTGCATCACCTGCTGCAAGTCCGCCCAGGCCTTGGCCTTCTCGCCCGGGCTGCGCAGCAGGTAGGCCGGGTGGAACGTGGGCATCACCTTGGCCGGCGGCAGACCCAGATGCCGCAACGGCAGCGGCGGGAACTCCTGGAACTCGCCCCGCAGACGGCCGATCGGGGCATGGGTCGCCAGCAGCATCTGGGCCGCCGGCCGGCCGAGGGCGACGATCACCTTCGGCCGCAGAATCGCGAGCTGTCGCCACAGGTAGGGCGAGCAGGTCTGCATCTCTTCTTCCGCCGGTGTGCGGTTGGCAGGCGGGCGACACTTGACCACGTTGCAGATGTAGACCTGCTCGCGCGTCAGCGTCATGGCCGCAATCATGCGCGTCAGGAGCTGCCCGGCCCGGCCGACGAACGGGATGCCCTGCGCGTCCTCATCCGCCCCCGGCCCCTCGCCCACAAACACGATCTGCGGCCGCGGGTGCCCGACGCCGAAGACCGTCTGCGTGCGGTTGGCGTGCAGGCCGCAGCGCGTGCAGCCGCGGACAAACTGCTCGTCCAGCAACTGGAGCCGCGCGCGGGCCTCGTCCGGCGAAAGCTCGCGGTCGCAGGGCGGCGGCAGGTCGCCTTCGTCCGCCAGCGGCAGGGCGGCCTGCGCCACCGGTCGCAGGCTGGGCGGTGGGCCGGACGCTGCCCGGCCAGCGGCTGAGGCCGGCGGGCCGGCCGCAGCTTCTGCGCTCAGGGCCCGGGCGGTGCCCAAGTCGACGTGCGGCACCCCCAGGCGACGCTCGTTGCGCAACCACTCACGAAGCGCGGGAATCGCTGTATCCGCCGGACCGCCGCTCACGATGACAACAGTACGGCTGGCGCGCGGCGGCGACAAGCGTGCGCGAGTACGCGCGGGGAGCGCCGCGTGGTGAAGGACCGCCGAGGGCGGCTGTCCTGCGGCCGTCCCCCGTTTGAGGTCCGCTATGAGTGCTCAGGTTGGCTGCGGGAACAGTGCGCGACGCGTCGCTTACGTCTGCGCGACGAGCGTCGGCTTGATTGCGTGCGCGTTGCCGGCAGCACCGCAGGACAATGGGATGCAACGGGCGCCTGCGGACAGCGGCCATCGCATCGTGCTCTCGCCGACGCTGGGCCGGCCCGCATTTGCCGAGCCGGGGGAGCGGCTGCGGATCGTGGCGCACCTGCCGGAGGACGCGCGCGGTCCCGAGTTCCATCTGACGCGCGGCGGCGCGCGGCCGATGCGCATCCCGCTTGAGATCGAGGGAGCGGAGCTCGAGCGGCTGCGAACGGGTGGGGCGGCGGCGCTGCGCGTCCCGCCGCGAACGCTCGAGGGCACGTACGACCTGGAGCTTCGCTGGGCGGGCGGTTCGGCGGTGGAGCCGCACTGCGTGGCAGTGGCGCGCGTGGGGCGCGATCTGCGCATCGTACACCTGTCGAACATCAACATCGGCGATCGGGGTGCGCCCGAGTTTGATCCGCGGCTGATCGATGAGATCAACCTTCTGGCCCCGACGCTCATCGTCGCAACTGGCGACTATGTCGACGCGACCTGCGAGAATCCGGCGGCAGCCTGGCGGCGGCTGGTCGAGTGCTTTCGCGCGTTCGACGCCCCGATCGTGCTGGCCTGCGGCGATCATGACGACTTCGCGCTGTACAGCCAATATGTCGCGCCCAGCCCGGTCGGCCTGACGGCTGTCGGCCCACACCGCGTGCTGACGCTGCTCGACCACGGCCTGGCGCCGATCGCCCAGGACGCCGAACAGCTTCGCTGGATCGACAGCGCCCTGGCGATCCCCGGCTTCGACGGCCTGACCGTCGTGCTCGCGCACAGCGAGTTTCCGGGCCTGCTGCGCGAGTGGCAGCAGCGCGGCGTACTGTCGCGCATGATCCAGTCCGGCCACCTGGCCTTGTGGTTCGCCGGCGGACACCGCGACTGGGACGGCCGCGAGTATCGCGAGCTGATCGACGCGGCCGCCCCGCTGCTCTACCTGCGCACGCAGCAGTCGAGCAGCGCAGTGCGCGAAGGTGCGAGCGGAGTCAGCCACTACCGCATCGTCGATGTGTCCGGCAACCGCGTCTACATGCCCGCGGACGCGGCGACCGAGCCCGGCGTGCCGCCGTCTCTGCCGACCGGCAGGCTCTCGGCGAACGTGCGTGGCCGCAACGACGCTTCCGAGTCCGTGCTGACGGTTTCTGCCGTCAACAACCACCCCTTTCGGCTCGATGGGCTGGCGGTGCGGCTGCGGCTGCGGAAGGAAGCCGACGCGCCCCCCTGGTGCCACGGCGGCCGAATCGAGCGGCTCGCCGACGCGGGCGACGCTTGGGACTTCCGCGTCCGCTTCGATCTGCCGGACAAGGGCGCCGCCCGCATCGTGGCCGGTGTCGGCCCCGAGCCGCCCGGGCAGAAGCTGGCGGTGGGCTTCGAGCTGGCGGCCGTGCTGCGGGCGCGACGGCAGTACACGTCGGACGGCGTCTCGTACCTGACGGCGGCGAACACGTCAACCCGCATCACCGTAACGAACACGGGCACAGCCCCGGCCGAGGTCTCGCCGCTGGTCCGGCTCGACGGCGACCTGTTGGCGTATCATCTGGCGAACAGCGACGGGCCGTACCTGACCGCGCGGCCGTTGCGGCTGGAGCCGGGGCAGGCGGCCGCCTTGCAGCTCGATTTGTCGGCCCTTAGAGTCGCGCCGGGCAGGCGCGAGCTGCAGGTCTATCTGCCGGGGGATGCGGCCGAAGTCCCGGCGTGTTATCCGCTGGAGGTGCGGATTGAAGACTGAGACGCAGCCTGCACCGCTTGCTCGGTCTGCGACGGCGGCCGGAGTGCGACCATTTCAGAAGCCGCCGACCCGGCCGCTGTCGCTGACCATCATGTTCCCGTGCTACAACGAGGAGGCCAACGTCGAGCGTGTGACGCGCAAGGCGGTGGAGGTCGGCCGCAGAGTGGCCGACGACCTGGAAGTCATCGTCGTCAACGACGGCAGCCGCGACCGCACCGGCGAGATCGCCGACCGGCTGGCGGCGGAGATCCCCGAGGTCCGCGCGGTACACAACAACCCGAACCGCGGCTACGGCGGGGCGCTGGCGCGCGGCTTCCGCGCGGCGACTAAGGACTGGATTTTCTACACGGACGGCGACGGGCAGTTCGACCTGGAGGAGATTCCGCGGGTGCTGCCGCTGCTGGAGCAGTACGACGTCGTCTCGTGCTACCGCATCGACCGCAAGGACCCGCTGCTGCGGAAGCTCAACGCGTGGGCGTGGACGACGCTGGTGGGTTTGCTGTTCAAGCTCAGGCTGAAGGACATCGACGGGGCGTTCAAATTCTACCCCAAACCGTTCATCGACGCGATCGAGATGCACAGCACCGGGGCGCTGATCGACACCGAGATGCTGGCCAAGGCCCGCAACCTGGGCCTGTCCATCGGCCAGGCCGGCGTGCACCACTACCCGCGCATCGCAGGTCAGCAGACGGGTGCGAACCTCCGCGTGATCCTGCGGGCGTTCAAGGAACTCTTCCAGCTCTATCGCAAGATCGGACAAGGGAGGCCAAGGGCGCAGGTTCCACCGCACATCGCCTCTGACGGGCTGCGCTTAGACTAGTGTAGTGTCCCATTGAAAATGCAACTTATGAAGCGTGGTACGGGCGTCCCGCCCGTCAGGGAATGGGCAAGATGCCCGTACCACCCATGTTGCAGTACTTGCGAGGCGCTACACTAGTTCGGCTTCGACCGGGGTTTCGACAGCGCCTCGTTTGCGGCGATGAGGCGCGTACGGATCGCCGGGTCGATCTCACTCTCCGCTCTGGTCTCCACCGCTTCGGCCCGTTCGGCGCCGGCTCGCGGATCTGCGGACAGCCGTCCGCGCAGCAGGTCGTGGCGTGCGAAGCGTTGGTTCATGAGTCAGCACCCGCTGCCGGACCCACTGGATACGGTGCCGCCGCTGCTCGCGGCCGCGGGCTAGCACCAGAGGCGCACCGACCGCACGTCGCGCCGCTGCGGTACGCGGCCAGGCTAATCTGTGGAAAGCCCACGGCGAGCTGCGGCTTACCCGTGTGCGTGCACTGCGGGTATGATCCAGGCGGCGACAGCGAGCCGCGCTGTCCGGAGTGCGGTCGAGCGTTCGACCCGCCCGCAGCCCGGCCATCGCGAGTGTGCCATTGTCACGGTCCGCGCGTTTACCGCGCGACGCGGATCGAACGGAGGAAGCGAATGCCACGCATGGTCACGCTCAAGGGCAGGCCGTTCACGCTGGAGGGGCCGCAACTGAAGGCGGGCGACAGGGCGCCCGGCGCGACGGTCAAGAAGAACCTGGTCGAGTCAATCGAGCTGAGCGAGTTCGCCGGCAAGCCGCGCATCTACAGCGTCGTGCCGTCGCTGGACACGACCGTGTGCGCGGCGCAGACCAAGCGCTTCCACGAGGAGGCCGCGAAGCTGCCCAAGCTGCGCATCTTCACGATCAGCGCCGACCTGCCGCCGGCTCAGGCCCGCTTCTGCGGCGTCGAGAAGATCGACCCGGAGAAGATCGTCTGCCTCAGCGACCACAAGGACCACGCCTTCGGGAAGGCGTACGGCACGTGGATCCCTGATCTGGGCATCGAGTGCCGCGCCGTCTTCGTCGTCGACGCCAGCGACACGATCCGCTACGTCGAGTACGTGCCGGAGATCGCCGAGCATCCGAAGTACGACGCGATCCTGGCGGCGGCGCAGGCGTCGGCGAGCTGAGCTGCGAACCGCGAACACGAACGAAACGCGCCGCGAGCCGCGCGCAGGGGCGAGCCGGATGCACTGTCGTTCTACGGCGGGATTGCGAGCGTTGCCGGCGTTTGCCTGCCGACTGCGCCAAGCTCGGCCTGCCAGATTGGCTGCCGGCGAGACCGATTCTGAAGCCGTGCGCAGCCGCGATTCTGGGCCGCGAGATACTTCGCTTAGCGCATAACCGTCCGCCTCGCAGAGATTTGCGCGCATTCGCGTCCGGCGTGCACGCGCGGCTGGAACGAACATTGCTACGTGCCGATCTGAAACGCAAAATCCGGGCGCAGACGTTTGACGCCAGGGAATGATCCGGGCACAATCACCCACTGAGCTTACGGAGAACTAAGCCATGGCGAAGGCTTCGCTCCGACCCATCGGCGAGAAGGTGTTGATCAAGCGGCTTGAGGCAGAGGAGACGACGGCGGGCGGCATCGTGCTGCCGGACGCGGCCAAGGAGAAGCCGAAGCGCGGCAAGGTGCTGAGCGTCGGCGAGGGGCGACTGCTGGAGACCGGCAAACGTCAGTCCCTGCAGGTGCGCCCGGGCGACCAGGTTCTGTTCAGCAGCTTCGCGGGCACGGAGGTCAAGGTCGGCGGCGAGGAGATGATCGTCATGGATGAGAGCGACATCCTCGCTGTGCTGGAGTGATCAGGAGGACCGATGAACACCATGCTCAAGACCGCCATCGTGGACGCCGTGGACATGGTCAACAGCCATGCCGGCCAGACGCGTGTGCTGATGCGCTTCGTGGATGACCCGACCGGGTACGACTTCATCGCCAACGCGGCCCGCATTCACGGTGGATTGTTCGAGTTCCAGGCCGGGTTCGACAGCTACAGCGGCTCTTTGGACGAGCTGTCCGAGATCAAAGCCGAACTGATCAAGCGCTAGGCGCGCAGCGTCTGAAGCGCGAGACCGCACGCACGCCGGCGGGCCGGCGGCGCGTGCTTTGTTCTTTTATTTAGAGAACGTTACCCAAGGCCCGAGCGGAACCGCCGACTTCCAGGCGGCGCGGCGCAACCGCGCGGACTGAAGCCCGCGGCTCACCGGTAGTGCTGCAGGCTTGTAACTTGGCCCACAGCGCCTTCGCGGTTACGGCGTCCGTCCGCCCCCCGCCTGAGCAGTACGATACGCGCCGCCATGCACGGGGCGCCGCTCCTGCTTCTGACGATCGCGTTCCTGGCGGGCGTCGTCCTCTCGAAGCTTGTCGGCCCGTGCGGAACGGGGCTACGGCTGGCGGTGCTGCTGCTGCCGCTGCCCGCGCTGCTGCTGGTCGGCGGGCGCGCCCTTCGCGGCGGCGACGCTCAATTCGGGGCGGTCGGCGCCGCCTTCGTGCTGGCGATCGCCGCCGGCGTTGGTTTTTTGCGGCACGAGACCGTCACGACGCTGCCGGCCGATCACGTGGCCCGTCTGGCGCGGGACGAGCCGACCTTGACGCGCATCGCCGGCACGGTCGTGACCGCGCCGCTCTTCTCACCGCCACAGAAACGCAATCCGTTCCTGCCGTACGACCCGCCGCCCCGGGTGAGCTTCGTCCTCAGCGCGGAAGAGCTGCGGACCAACGATACGCCGGCGGCGATCACCGGTTACCTGCGCGTCAACGTCGAGGCCGCGGCGATCGACGCCGGGTTGGGCGATCGCGTGGAGGTCACGGGTTGGCTGTATCGGCCGATCGGGCGGCGCAACCCCGGCGAGAAGGACTGGGCCGAATGGAACCGCCTGCAACACATCCACGCCGGCCTGAGCATCGACAGTGCCGCCCTGGTGCGCAGGGATGAGCGACCGGGCAACAACGTGTACCGGCTCCTGGCGCGGCTGCGCGGCGGCGTGCGCAGCCTGCTGTTCGAGCCGCAGGCAGGCGTCGAGTTCGACCGCAGCGAGCGGCTGCTGGACACGATGGTGCTCGGACAGCGAACCGCGGCCGGGCGCGAAATCAACGAGGCCTTCCTGCGGACCGGCTCGATCCACTTCCTGAGCGTGAGCGGCTTTCACGTGGTGGTCCTGGCGGGGTCGGCCTGGTGGCTGGTCGGTCGCCTACTGCGGCGGTCGCTGCGCGCGGCGGCGGCGGTGACGATCACGGTCATCGTGCTGTACGTGGTGATCGCCGAGCAGAACGCGCCGATCCTGCGGGCCGGGACGATGGGCGTGCTGCTGTGCCTGGCGCAGCTCCTGAGACGTCCGCCCTCGGCCTTGAACTGGCTGGCGCTGGCGGCGCTGCTGATCGTCGCCGCCGACCCGCTGGAACTGTTCCGCGCGGGCTTTCAACTTTCTTTCGTGCAGATGCTGGTGCTGATGTTGGTCGTGCCGCCGGTCTACTGGCGGCTCACCCGGCCCGCGAACGAAGGCGACGTGCCGGCGGATGTCGAGCCGCCGGAAAGGCCGCAGAGCGAACGCCTGCGAATGGCGCTCGGCGTCGTGCGATTCGCTCGTCGATGGATTTGGCGCGCGTTCGTTGGCGCACTCGTGACGAGCGTCTGTGCGTGGCTGTTCGCTCTTCCGCTGACGCTCTTCCATTTCCAGCGTTTCACACCCTGGGCGGCGTTGCAGACTGTGCTCATTACGCCGCTGGTGATCGTCGTCATCGACCTGGCGTTTGTCACGCTGGTGGCGGCGGCGATGGCTTCGACGCTGGGCGGCCTATTGAATCCGCTGCTGCGGTGGCTGACAGAACTGTTGCTGTCGCTGGTGGATCGGCTGGCCGGCTGGCCGGGCACGCTGATCGAGACGCCCGCGCTGCCGACATGGCTGGTTGCCCCGACCTATGCGCTGGCCGGAATCCTCGTCTGGCAACTGCGCGCCGCGCTCATGTCGGATCGCGCCCGCGCCGACCGTCCGCAGCACGACGAGCCGGTCGTCCACCGGCGTAACGTTCTGCGGCGCGCGCTGACGGCCGTGCTGGCCAGCGGCGCGATGGCCGGGCTGTGGATCGGCGGTTGGCGCGCGCCCGTGGAGCGCAGCGCGCCGGCGTCGTGCGCGCTGCACGTGCTGGCGGTGGACGACGGCAGCGCCGCGCTGCTGATCGCGCCCGGCGGCGAGGCGCTGCTCTTCGACGTCGGCACGCTGGAGAACTTCGACGCCGGCCGAACCGCCGTCGAGGCCGCACGGGCGCTGGGCGTGCGGCGGCTGAGCGCGGTGGCGATCTCGCACGCGAACCTGGATCACTTCAGCGGTCTGCCGACCGTCCTGGACAGGTTGGCCATTGCGCGCGTGCTCGTGAGCCCCTACTTCGCCAGCGCCATGAGCGACGCGGCCGCCGGCGCTCATCGTCTGCGCGAGCTGCTCCCCGACCACCCACCGGCCTTCGCCCGGCTGGAGGCGGGCGATCAACTGGAGCTCGGGGGCGCGCGGCTGGACCTGCTCTGGCCGCCTTCGGACTTGCCGGCCGACTGGGTCGAGAACGACCGCTCGCTGGTCGTGCGCGTGACGGCGTATGGACGACGGATTCTCCTGACTGGCGACATCCAGCGCGGCGCGATCCGTCAATTGCTGGCCGCGCACGACGCGGGCGGGATCGACCTGCGCGCCGACGTGTTGATCGCGCCGCATCACGGCAGCGTGTTGCCCACGGATTCGGAAGCGTTCTATCGCGCCGTCGCGCCGCAGGTCGTCATCGCCTCCACCGGCAAGCTGCGCCCGAAACTCGAAGAACTCGTGCGCCAAGCGCTCGGGCCCGCGTGCACGCTGTACCTCACGCGGCGCGACGGCGCGGTCGCCGTCCAGCTTGTGCCGGGCGGAGAAATCCGCATCGACCGCCCGTACGCCGGGCGCTAGCCGCGCAAGCCGGCGGGTTGGCGCGGCGAGGCTCCAGGCGCGGTCCGCCGTACCGTGCGCCTCATCGGACGCCGTTCGCGCCGTCGCGCGGGCACGCGTGTTGCGGCGGCGTCGGGAGCGGAAACAGTCGGACTTCCAGTCCGGCGGGCCGCGGCTGCTGCGCGAGCCAGGCCGGAATGTCGCGCCCCAAGAGAATCGCGTCGTACGTTCCCGCGGGGCCGCAGACGTGCACGCGAAAGCCGCGGCAATCCGGGCCGAACTGCGACGGATTGCAGGAAGCCAGGTAGCGATCCAGCGGTTCGGGCGCTGGGAGCTCGAAGGCGAGCCGGCCGCCGGCGGCCAACGCGTTGGCGAGCCGGTGCACGAGCCGCCGCGCATCCGCTATGGAGCGGATGGTCTCGCCCGCCTTGTCCGGACACCGCACGATGATGAGGTCGGCGTTCTCCCGCGCCAGGTCGGCCCGCCAGGCCGAGGCGGCCGCATCGCCTGGGTCCAGCGTGAGTCGCGCGGTCCGCAGACCGGGTGAATCCAGCAGCGCGCGGCCTGCCGCCGGCGCGCCAGCGCCCGTCCGGACGCCAACGTTCGACGCCTGCGCAGTCGCGTGGGCCGGCAGGCTGTAGACCAGCGGCGTCGCGCCCAGCCAGATTGTGACCGCCGTCAGCCCCGCGAGCCGAAGACGCGCCGCCGCCCGATCGAACACGAGCACGAGCCCGGCCGTTGCGGCCAGGCCTAGCGAAGTGATGAGGGCAGTCAGACCAGTCTGGGGCGATGCGAACAGCAGCGGCAGGCCGCCCAGCGCGGCCAGCAACCCGATCGTGACCGCCGCCCCGACGCGGACGAGCGCATGCTGGGCGCTGCCGCAGCTCCGTGCGAGCCGTCGTCCGAGCAGGAAGGCGCAGGCGCTGCAGGCGGCCGCAACGGTTCCCGCGCGCAGAAGGGCCGCCGTTTCGTGGGCCGCGATCTGTTCAAATGGAATCAGCAGGGCCATGGCCGCCGCCAGCACAGCGGAGGGGCCGGCGGCGCCCCCGAGCCGCGCCTGTCGGAGCAGTGCGTCCGCGAGTGCGGCCCCGAGCAGTGCACCCCCGGCCAACGTGGCCGTCCGGCGACCGATGGCGCCAGCGGATGGCCACTCGTCCGCCCAGGAGGCCAGCAGGGCTACGCCGGTCGCGAACGCGGCCAGGGCAGCCGGCGCCAGGGCCAGCACGGCGGTACCGCGAATCGGCCGGATGGGCGGGTCCGGGGGGCGCGTGCGGACTTCGGCCGGGAGACGCATGGCCGAGAGTGCCGCCGCGACGAAGATCAACAGCGGCCCCAGCCAGATCCAGTTCGCCGAAGCAGCGCCGCCCTGCGCTCCAGCCTCGCCCGCGGCCGTCAACAGGCCGGCAATCAACACCCCGGTGAGCAAGGCGCTCCACAATCGCAGCAGCCCGCCGCCGCGGAAGTGCAAACGATGCCAGCCGTGCAGACCGATGAGCGTGGTGGTCGCGGCGGCGGTTGCGAGTGTCGCTGCGATTAAGGCCGGCCCGCGCGCGAACGTCGCGATCAGACCGGCCGGCAGCACGAAACGCCCGACGAGCAGTCCCCGGTAAGCTTCCGTTCCCAGCACCGCAAGCCACGCGAGCAGGGCGCAGACCGCCGTGGCCAGCATCAATCCGCCCACGAGCGAAGCGGCGAACTCCGGCTCGGCGGCGGCCGTGGCGCCAACCATTTGCGCTGAGGCGTCCACTGTGTCTCCAGGCGCTGCGCCCACAAGCGTGGAACGGCAGGCTCCCCGCTCCAGCCGCCGGCGGATCACGCGCCGCGGCAGCCACAGCCCCAGCAGCGCTCCCAGGCACGCGCCGGCGCCCACCTGCGCCGCACCTGCGCCGGGCGGCTCCGCGTGATACGTCATCTCGCCCGCAGCCGCGAGCAGGAACAGCGAGACGCCGCAGGCACACAGCAGCGCGCAGGCATGGACGCGCGCGGCCGGCGGAAGGGCGGCGATGCGATTTGCGGCGCGGCGGGAGAGTCGGGCGACGGCCTGCGCCATCGCGGCCGGTCGGATCAGCGGCTTGCTGCGCGGCAGACGATGCGGCGTGCCGCGGCCGCGGCGCGGTCCGGCAGACGATTCCCCAGGTCGGGTTGGCGCAGCGTGCCCACGGCTGTCGGAGCGCGGCCGGGCCGTTGCGATCGTTGCGCGCCGCGCGGACTTTCGTCGGCGTCGGTTAGCGGAGGCGCGTCGTCGTCGCCGAGGCAAAGCGTCTCCTTGCACCTTGGTCGAGCTGCACGAGCAGGTCGCCGCCCTCGACGATGTCCAGCACGGTGCCAGTGAACGTGCGTCCGTCCTGTTGCAGCCTGACGCGCGCCCCGAGATCGTCACTGTGCGCGAGCCACGCGGCGTGCGAGGCGCTCCAGTCGAACGCGCCCGGTGCGGTCTGCGTGAAGGCTGCGTCGAGCCGCCGGAGCAGGGCCCGACACAGGGCCGGGCGGTCCACCGGATGGCGACATTCGATCTCCAGCGAGGTGGCGTTCGGGACCAGCTCGGCCGGGTAATGCCCGCGTTGCTGCAGACAATTGATCCCGATGCCAACCACCAGGGCCAGACGCAGATCCGCACGGGCACACGAGCGCGGCAGCGGCGTCGACTCGGCCAGCACGCCGCCGAGCTTGCGGCCGGCGACCATCAGGTCGTTGGGCCAGCGCAGCGTCGGGCGGCAGTCGGTCTCGGCCTCGATCGTCTCGCGGGCGGCGAGGGCGGCCAGCAGGCCGGCGTACAGGCGCAAGGGCGAGTCGGGCGGCTCGAGCAGCAGCACGCTCAGCAACAGCGACGAGCCGCGCGGCGCCAGCCAGCGCCGTCCCAGCCGCCCGCGGCCAGCGCTCTGAAACTCGGCCGCGGCCAGCGTGCCGTCCTGCAGCGCCGCGGCCTGCTTCAGCAGGAATGCGTTCGTGCTGCCGATCTCGGAAAACAGGAACACCTGGCGGCCCAGCCGGCGAAGCGGGCCGGCCGGCAGCAGGTCGGCTTGCGAGAGCGGGCGATGCATGGCGGCTGACAGGCTGCGACCGCTGCGATCGCGGTCCCGGACGGAGCCCCGGCAGACCGTTCTACCGCTGCGGGCCTTATAGACCGCGCGAGGCCGCGGGGCAAGCCGCGTCCACGGGCGACCGCAGCGCGTAGACGCCGAGCACGTCGAGCAGCGTGGCCGGCAGCAGCAGCTCTGCGGTCCCCAGGCCGGGCAGCCGCCGGCGCCGGCGGGCAGACTTGGCCAGCCGCTCCATGAGGTACGACGGCGTCGCCCAATATGTCTCGCGCGTCATAGTTGCCACGCGGCAGCCGGCCCGCTGCAGAATGCGACGCAGCGACTCGGGCGAGAAGAAGAACAGGTGCTCCGGCAGGTTGAACAGGTGCCAGCGCGGGCCGCTGAGGCGCGCGCATAGCGAGGTGATGTCGCCGGTGGACAGCGCCAGCACCCCGCCCGGTCGTAGCGCCGCCGCCGCGCTCGTGATCACGCCGACCGGATCGCGCAGGTGTTCGAGCGTGTCCCAGAGCGTGACGCAGTCGTAGCGGTTCGTCTCGATCGCCGCGGTCTCGATCGTCTGGCAGCGGACGTCCATGCCGCGGCGCTGCGCCACGGACGCCGCGTATTCGCTGACCTCGATCCCTTCGACGTCCCAGCCGGCGCGCTGTGCCTGGTCCAGAAAGCAGCCCGTTCCGCAGCCGAGGTCGAGCAGGCTGGGCCGGCCGGCGTCAGGCGCCGTCCGCCGCGCGTGCAGGCGGGCAATGCGCTTCAGTCGCGCGCGCGACGTGCGTCGCAGGCCGGCCTCCAAGGCCGCGTAATCGTCGTACCCCTTGTCGGAACCGGCAGACTGAAAATACTCGCGATCGTAGAAGTGGGCCGGTTCAAACGCCAGCCAGTCCCACCAGCCCAGCAGGCAACGCGGGCATCGCAGCAGCCACGAACCGTTCCGCAACCGCAGCGCTCGCCGCGGCTCGGCCCCGCACGCAGCACAGACCTGCGGCGCCGTCCGCCGGCTCATGGCGGCGCCAGCGCGCCCGGGGCCGACTTCCGCAGGCGGTAGGCGTGCTCCGGCCCCGGGTACGTCCCGTCCGTGATCGCCTGCACGTACCGCCCCATCGCCTCCTGCATCGCCGACCCGAGCTGCGCGAGCCGCGGGACAAAGCGCGGCGGGGGAATGGAGCTGATGCCCAGCATGTCGTAGGTCACCACGACGTGGCCGTCGCAGGCCGGCCCGGCGCCGCAGCCGACCACGGGCACGTCCAGCGCGTCGACGACCGCCTGCGAGGCCTCGCTCGGGACCGCTTCCAGCAGCAGCATGGCAGCGCCGGCGTCGACCATGCGGCGCGCGTCCTGGACGAGCTGGCGAATGGAATTCTCGTCACGGGCCTGGGCGCGATAGCCGTCGGGGGTGAGTACGCTCTGGGGCCGCAGGCCGAGGTGGGCGATCGTCTCCACGCCCTTACCGACGAGCTTGCGCACGAGCGCGTCGTGCTCCGAATCGGCCTCGAACTTGATCGCGTCGCAGCCGGCCTCGTCGCGAAAACGGCATGCCCCGGCCACGACCGCGTCCGGGCCGCCGGCCATGCATTCGTACGGCAGATCGCCGATGAGGTACACCTCCGGGGCGCCGCGCCGGACCGCTTCGGCCAGGATGACCATCAGGTCGAGCGGTACGCTGCGGGTGTTGCGGTGGCCGAGCAGGACCGTGCCCATCGAGTCGCCCACCAGCAAGGAGTGCACGCCGGCCGCCTGGGCGGCTGCTGCCGTCGGGTAGTCATAGGCGGTCAACATCGCGAACTTGCGACCCGCGGCCTTCATCTGCCGCAGGTACGGCAGGTCGACGTGCGGTTTGGCGCTGGGCTTGGCAGCCTCGCCGGTCATTCCTCGTATACCTCGTGACAGGCGTCGCAGGTGTCGCGGATCGTCTTCGCCAGGCCCTTGCCGCGCTCGAAATCCTTGGCTTTGGCGGCCTCGGCCAGCGAGACGGCATTCTCGCGGACCTTCGCGGCGAACTCGCGAAAGCGCGCGTCGTCGCGGTGGCGCTGATTGATCGCGGCCAGCTCCGCCAGAAGCCAGGCGTTCCGCTCGACTTTTTCTTCATCCTTCTTGGACAGGGCCAGGTTGAGCTGGCTGAGGGTCTGGTCGTGCCAGTACATCAGCACCTTGTGCGGGGCCAGCGGCTTGAGCGCGTCCCCTCCCGACGCGCCGGGCTTTGGCCCGCCGTCCGAACCGGCCTCCTGCGCCGCGCCGACCGCAAGCGCGATCAGCAACACGACCGGCGTGATCAGCAGCGCGCGGATATGGGACCTCACGTTCAGCTCTCCGTTCCCGGAACTGCCTGCTCCTGGGAGTCTCCGACAAAGGATCATACTGCCGCTGTGCCCGTCCGGCACGCTGACGCCGATAAGCTGGCCAGCCACGTATGCCCGTTCGCCCGTGTCAGAGAACGTTTTGCAGAATTCCCTGCTGGCGCGTGTTTCGCCGTCGGCGCCCTCCGGCGGCGCCAGGGATGCCGCGGGCCGTGGTGCCCGGCGTCGCCGCCGGCCCGCAGCGCCATTCCCGGTCGCGGCGCCAACAGCCGCACAGCGGCCGGGGCGACGAGGGTGCTGCGCGCCGGGCGCGGCGGGACAGGCGATGGGTGCACAGGCCTGAGCTGTCAGACGGTCCAGTGAACGGGGGAACCTTGCACAGCCACGGCGTGGATGTTTGTGTGGTGGAGGACGACCCGGACCAGCGCCGGCTGCTGGTGGAACACCTGCGGCACGTGGGATACGGAGTCGTCGAGGCGGACGACGGGCCGCCGGCGCTGCGGTGCATCTACGAGCACCGACCGCGGATTCTCCTGTGCGACGTGGAGCTCCCGAACCTGAGCGGGATTCAACTCTGCCGGCAAGTGCGCGCCGACCCCACCCTGGACGGCACGTATATCGTGGTGGTGACCGCGCAGGACCGTGACGGTCGACGGTACCGCGTGCTCGGGGCCGGCGCCGACGACTACCTGTGCAAGCCCTTCGACCTGGCCGAGCTGCGGGCGCGGATCCGAAACGGCATGCGCCTGCACCGCCTGCAGGAGCGGCTCAAGCAGGCGGCGCTGACCGACGGGCTGACCGGCCTGTGCAGCTACAACCACTTCCGCGAGCTGCTGGAGCGCGAGTTCCAGCGTACGCGGCGCTACGGTGGGGCCCTGTCGCTGATCATGCTGGATTTGGACCACTTCAAGGCCATCAACGACAACTACGGACACGAGGTGGGCAACCGCGTGCTCAAGTGCGCCGCGCGGCACCTGCGGCGCTCCGTGCGGCGCTCCGACATCGTGGCCCGCTACGGAGGCGAGGAGTTTGCGGTCATTTGCCCTGAGACCCGGCTGGAGGCGGCGGTGGAGCTGTGCGAGCGGCTGCGCACGTCGACGATTGAGCAGGTGCGACTGAAAGACTATCCACGGATCGTGGTGCGGATGTCGATCGGCGTGGCCAACACAGAGGATCCGCGCGCCCGTACGCTGACCGAGCTGGTGAACCTGGGCGATCACGCCCTGTATCAGGCCAAGCGCAGCGGCCGCGACCGCATCGTGCGCTGCGATGAGCTGCAGGACCTGCCCGCGCAGGCCAGCCTGCCGCCCGACGACGTGGAGTGGCTGCGCAAGGAGGTGGTGACGCTCAGCGCGCGCAGCAGCGATCTGTGCGCGCAGACCATCCAGGCCCTGCTGGCCGCGCTGGAGACGCGCGACCCCTGCAGCGCCTGGCACGCGCGCAACGTGGCGGAGTACACGCAGCGCCTGGTGGAGGCCACCGATTGGTCCGCGCCGCTGCGCGGCGCCGCTGCCAACGCCGCCATGCTGTACGACCTGGGCAAGATCGGCGTCCCGGACGGGCTGCTGCTACACGACCGAACGCTCGGCCCGCAGGAGGCGGCCATCCTGCGGCAGGTGCCGCTGATCACGTGCAAGGTCCTTGAGCCGTTGAAGGTGTTCGAGACCGAGATCGTGATGATCCGCCACCTGCGCGAGCGCTGGGACGGGTCCGGCTATCCCGACGGACTGTGCGGCAACAGCATCCCGATCGGTTCGCGGCTGATTGCGGTGGCCGAAGCCTTCGATGCGCTCACCTGCGGCCAGGTGCTGCCCTGTGGACGTTCGATCGACGAGGCCCTGGCGGCCATCCGCGACCAGGCCGGAAAGCAGTTCGACCCGCAGTTCTGTGAGTTCCTGGAGCACGTCGTGGCGGCGCAGCGCGACGCGTGGGAAGAGCGCGTCCGCCAAGCTCGGCGCCGCGAACCCACGCGCCAGACGGCCCCGGTCAGCCCCTCCGCCGGCTGACCCCGCCTCTACGGCGCCCGCGCGATCTGGCGCAGACGCTCGTCCTCGCGCAGCAAGCGCAAGGCCGTGTGGATGTCCTCGCCGAACTCGCGGTCCTGCTCCGCGTGTGGGATGTGCCGCCGGAGGATTTCCCGCGCGGCCCGCGGGCCGACGCCGGGCCGCAGCGGGTCGCGGTAGTCGATGGCCTGCGCGGCGCACATGAGCTCGATCGCCAGCACGGTCTCGGCCCGGTCAAGCACTTCGTAGCACTTCAGTGCCGCCGTGCCGCCCATGCTCACGTGGTCCTCCTGCCCCAGCGAGGTCGGGATCGAGTCGACGCTGGCCGGCGTCGCCAGCACCTTGCACTCGTTGACCAGCGCCGCCGCCGTGTATTGCGGCAGCATGAAGCCGCTGTTCAGCCCGGTGTCGCGCATCAGCAGCTTGGGCAGGCCGTCTTCGCCGGACAACAGGAGATAGACGCGGCGTTCGGAGATGCCGGCCAGGTCGGTCAGCGCGATCGCGAGGTAGTCGAGCACAAACGCCAGCGGCTGGCCGTGGAAGTTGCCGCCCGAGATCGCCTGAACCGACGGGGCGGCATGGTCTGGCGAAGCCAGGCCGTGGGTCTCTTGACGGCTCGCCACGGCCTCGCTGCGCGAAACCGGGCCACCCGCCGCACCGGCCAGAGGCCGATGCTCCCCTTCCTCGAACAGGATCGGGTTGTCGGTCACGCTGTTGAGTTCGCGCTCGACCACCTGGCAGAAGTGCGTCAGCGCGTCGCGGAACGCGCCGTGCACCTGTGGCGCGCAGCGCAGCGAATACGGATCCTGCACCCGATCGCAGTGCGCGTGGCTCTTGAGGATTTCGCTGTCGAGCATATGGCGGCGGATGTTGGCGGCGACCGTCTGCGCGCCGGGGTGCGGCCGGAGCTGATGCAGGCGCTCGTCCGCCGGCTGCACGCTGCCGCGCAGCCCCTCCAGCGACATGCACACGATCAGGTCCGCCAGGTCCGCCAGCCGCCGGGCGCGCACGGCGATATTCGCGGCGTAGGCCGCCATGAACTGCGTGCCGTTGATCAGCGCCAGGCCTTCCTTGGCCGCCAGCCGCAGCGGCGCCAAGCCGTGCTCGGCCAGCACCGCGGCGGCCGGCCGGGCGCGCTCCAGCGCCGGACCCGCGGACATCCGCCCGCGACCGATCAGCGGCAGGAACAGGTGCGCCAGCGGGGCCAGATCGCCGCTGGCCCCCAGCGAGCCGCGCGTCGGCACGACCGGCAAGAGGTCGACGTTGAGCCAGTCCGCCAGCCGCTGCACGATCTCCGGCCGCACGCCGCTGTGCCCGTAGAGCAGCATGTGCAGCTTGAGCAGCAGCATCCAGCGCACGATCTCGGGCGGCGTGGGCGGGCCGACGCCGACCGCGTGCGAGAGCAGCAGGTTCTCCTGCAGGGCGTCGAGCTGGTCGGCGGAGATGCGCTGGTTCTTGAGCGGGCCGAAGCCGGTGTTGATGCCGTAGACCGCCTCGCCGCGCGCCACGAGCGTTTCGACCCACGCGCGGCCGCGCTGCACGCGCTGCAGCCCCGCGGGCGCGAGCGTGATGCGCAGCGGCCGCCCGAGGTACGCGTCGAGCGCGTCGAGCGTCAGCGCCCCATCCCCGAGCGTGAGCGGATACGGTTGCATGGCGGGGGCACTATAGCATTCGCGCGCCTGTCGGCGTAGCGTCGGCCCCTGTGGCGCCCCCGTGGCCGACGTAGGAGGGGAGAGGCTTCCGTCTTCTACGTCCGCCACGGGGGCCGGACGCTACAGCGGTTCGCGCGGCGGGCGTTCGCGGTCGCGCCGCCGGCGTGGCGGCAGGGCCGCATGGATGGCTTCAAGCAGCGTCTCCGGCTCGCTCATGCGCCCGACGCCCACCGTGCGGCAGGCCTGCCAGCCTTCCTCCGGGCCGACGAACGCGAAGCCGCTCTCCCGCAGGAAGGTGAGGTTCCGTTGCACCGCCGCGTGCTGCCACATGCGCGCGTTCATGGCCGGCGCCAGCAGCACCGGGCAGGCAGCCCCGAGCAGCAGCGCGCTGACCAGGTCGTCGGCGATGCCGTTGGCCAGCTTGCCCAGCAGGTTGGCCGTCGCCGGGGCGACCACGATCAGGTCGGCCCGCTCGCTGAGCGCCAGATGCTGAATATCGCCCGGTTCACCGCCGTGCCACAAACTCACCAGCACCCGCCGCCCGGTGAGCGCCTCGAACGTGACCGGGCCAACGAAACGCCGCGCCGCTCTCGTCATCGCCACGGTTACGCCGCAGCCGCGCTGCACCAGGGCTGAGACCAGGGCCGCGGTCTTGTAGGCGGCGATCCCTCCGCAAACGCAGACGAGGATTTCGCGACCTCGCAGCGCCGGGCGCGCGGCGACGTTGGCGGCGGTGGGCCGGTTCCGGGCCGGGTTACTTGCGGAGCGCCGCGGCAAGGCCGGAGGCCTCGAGGTCGATGCCGATCTTGCCCTGCACGATCTCTTCGACCACGATCTGCAGGTGCGTCCTTCCGGCCGGATTGACCAGCGGCCGCGCGCCCTGCATCAGTTCCAGCCAGCGCTTCTGGATCAGCGTCGTCAACCGGAAGCGGCCGCCGGCGCGGTTGACGATGGCGTCGTCGTTGAGGGCTTCGATCATACGGACTGCGTCTCCTTGGCCAGGATGTCGAGCACCTCCTGGACCGAATCATTCAGTATATCGTTCACAATGAAGTGGCGGTAGGCCCCGCTGTTGCGGGCGAAGGCGATCTCCCCGTCCGCCTCCGCCAACCGCTTGGCCAGCAGCGCCTCGGACTCCGTCTGCCGGCCCGCCAGCCGGGCCTTCAGCGTCTCCATCGTCGGCGGCAGCACGAGCACCGTGATGGCGTCCGGAATCTTGCGCGCCACCTGCGCCCCGCCCTGCACGTCGATCTCCATCACCACCACCTCGCCCCGGTTCAGGGCCTGCTCGACCGGCTTTCGCGGCGTACCGTAGTTGTGCCCAATATAGCGGGCGTGCTCCAGCAGCTCGTCGGCCGCCAGCATGCGCTCGAACTCAGCCTGGCTGATGAAACGATAGTCGCGGCCGTCGGTCTCGTTGCCGCGCGGCGGACGGGTGGTGACCGAGACCGACCAGACCGAATTGGGGATGCGGCGGAGCAGCTCGTTGCAGATCGAGGTCTTGCCGGCCCCCGACGGCCCGCTGATCACGATCACCTTGCCGCGCGGCGGCGGCTGCGGATTTCCCGACTGCGTCATGGCGGCGGATTATCGAGGCACCCGCCCGCCGTCGCCAGTCGCAGGGGCCATGACCCGCCCAGATGGGGGGGCGGTCAGAGCCGAGGGCAGGTACCGTGAGCCCGGCCCCTCCGGCACCCCTGAGGAGGACGTGACTGTGGTTGCGGAACGCGCGGTTCCGGTATAAGCTACGCGCGCACCTGCATCTGTCTGTCGGAAGGGGACTACCCATGGTCGCGTTCCGATCACTTCTGGCGTTCCTCGCGGTCGTCCAGGGGCTCGCGGCGTACGGACAGGAAGGCGCTGCCGTGCCCATCGACCAGCTTCCCGCCGGGACGCGGGCGGTGCTGCACGCCTATCCGGGCGTGCAGGCTCACACGATCGATGGCCGCGTTGCAGCCCTGTACGGCAAGCCGATGACCGAAGGGCCGAGTCCCCAAGCCGCCGAGGCCGCGTTCTGGGGCGTCCATCCCGACGCGCTGGGCGTCGCGAATCTCGACCTCGACACGGCAGCGGTGCGCGAGCTGAGCAACAGCAAGTTCACGGTCTTCCAGTACAGGCAGCGCATGGGTGGGCTGCCGGTCGAGTACGGGATCGTGCGCCTGCTGGTCCTCAACGCCGAGCCGCACAAGGTCGTCTACGTCAGCGGCATCGTCGCCGAAGAGCCGGAGGCAGGGTTTGAGCCGCAGGCGCTGTCTGCCGGCGATGCGATCGCCTTCGTCTCCAACCTGCGCGAATATCAGCATCTGGTCGACTGGTCCGATCCCGAGCTGGTCGTCTACGCCGGCGACCCGGTCGATGGCACATTCGGCAAGATCGCGCCGGTCCAGGCCTGGAAGTTCACCGGCCATTATCCGGTCCCGCAGCTCTACGAGCGCTACACGTTCTTCGTGGACGCGGCGTCCGGCGAACTGCTGCACGTGCGGAACGAGGTCTATTCCGCCGACGTGGCCGGCACCGTCAAGGGCTGGGCGACGCCGGTCGTCATGTGCGGGACGCCGCCTGGCCCCTGCGCCCGCCCGGACGTGGGCCCGCCCGATCCGAACCCCCCGATGTTGCAGCCGATGCCGAACATACTGGTCCAGATAACCGCTGGCGGCAGTGGCAGCGCCTACACCGACGCCTCGGGCAACTTCACGATCCCGCACAGCGGGACCGAGCCCGTCACTGTAGGGGTCAGCATCACCGACGGACGCTGGGTGCGTGTAGATGACCCGAACCATGCGGAGCTGTCGCTCAGCCAAACGGTGACGCCGGGTACGCCGGCCACGTTCACATTCAATCCTCCACCGCATACGGCAAGCTCGCCCAATACCGCCCAGGTCAACGCCTTCATCTACGTCAACAAGATCCACGATTTCTTGACCGGGCTCCTTCCTGGCTGGAGCGGGCTGAACTACCAATTGGTGGCTAGCGTCAACGGAGGACCAGGTGTCGGTACGTGCAACGGCTTTTTTACTGGCTCCTCCATCGGTTTGGCGCCTAGTCAGCCTAACCCGCCGCTGGGCACGTGCGTCAACATCGCCTACGGGTCATGGATTGTGCACGAGTACGGTCACTTCGTGGTCCAGCAGCTTGGACTGCCCCAATACGACGCGTTCGGGGAAGGGTTCGCAGACGCGTGCTCCTTGCTTCTCTTCGACGACCCGTGCTGGGGTCGCGAGACCTACGGTGTGCCAGGGACTTGCAGGCGCGACTACTCGCCCGGTCAACCCGAGAGAACCTACCCATGCCAAGCCGGCGGCCATCAGTGTGGGATGGTACTCGGGGGCCTCTGGCGGGACATCCGCGAGCAATTGGTGAACGCGGGCGACGACCCGTCGTGCCCCGAGCCTCCCGGCGACGCCCAGGCTTTATGCATGGCGCGGCAGCTCTTCGCCGACTGGTCGCAGATCACGAACGGCGGCGTCGCCGTGCTCTCATCGCAGGGCACGGCGGTCCTGTACGAGGCGGCTCACCCGCTGACGATGATCGAGATACTCACGGTCGACGACGACGACGGTGACCTGGGCAACGGCACGCCAAACTGCCAGTGGATCTGCAACGCGGGGGCACAACACGGACTGGGCTGCGCCAGCGGCTGTACGCCCCCCGAGCCGCCTGGGACAGGCTACATCGTCTCGTTCCGGGCGCCGCTCGTCTGGTACACATCTGTGACCGGTGGCATCGATCCTTATGGCCTGGCCGTCGGTGACCTGAACGGTGACGGGCTGAAGGATCTGGTGCTGGCCTGCGAAGGGCGTCCAAGCGGCGCCGATGACGGCAAGGTTCTCGTCTACCTCGGTCAGTCGTCATCCCCCACGTCGTACGCGTTCCAGGCGCCGACCGTGTACAACCTCGGCATAGGCACCCGGCCCGCCAAG